>Ga0256837_1000047_pt1 | contig 105736 bp, 105 predicted proteins | sample 4562384metaG_FD_185976 | JGI IMG/M metagenome (GOLD analysis project Ga0256837, IMG submission 185976) | Hydrothermal vent microbial communities from Guaymas Basin, Mexico - 4561-384 | ecosystem: Environmental > Aquatic > Marine > Hydrothermal vents | place: Mexico: Guaymas Basin | collected...
AAGTATCAGGTTTTACCCCTGTTAATCGTTTAAATAACTCTGGTTTTAGCTCTTTTAATTTCTCATAATTCTTCATATTTTAGAAATAGCAATTTTTGAGCCTTTTTTAGGTTATGCAAGAAGTCTAATTTATATGGAAGAGTTGCAGGTGGATTTGGAACACTAAAAGGGACAAACCCTTTAAGTAGTACTTCTTCTTCAACTCAAACAGCATATTCTCCAGTTATCGGTGTTTTTATGGGTGTTGAATATAAAGTAGTATCTCATCTTTTTTTAGGTCTACATTTAAAATATTTACAGCACGATTATGAAGCGGTTCTTCATAAAGCAGATGGAACAACATCAACACTTAAATGTGATAGTTCATTTGTCACAAGTCTTGGTTTAAGATATCTCTTTTAAATATATACTTCATCACCCAATTTAAACAAGGGTGTTGGAGTAAATAAAATTATTACTTTATATCCCAATAACTTTAATGGTAATTATTTATCTACCCACTTATAAATATCAAGTATTGAAATTCTATTTTTATCACTTTCAATAAGATATGTAATAGTATAGCCTTTAAATATCATATCTCGTACATTTTCATCATTATAATTTAAATTTATAGGGAAAATTAACTAAGTTGTTTATTTTATTATCAAGTTGGCTTTTAAAGTTTAAAGCTTTGTTTTTGCTATCTTTTGCAATAAATGATAGAATGACTTTTAATGCAGTTGAATACTCTCTTCTTCTAACTATAATCATTTATAATGACTTTAAAAATTCATTCATATCTTTATCATATTCTTCTTGACTCAAAAGTATAGCTTGACCATTTTTTACTTCTACAACAGCTTGAGAAACTCTTCTTTTTGCTTCATTTTTTGAGATAGCTGGGTAATTATCATCTAATGAGAGTTTAACAAACTTCATAAAGTCATTAAGTAAACTCTGTGTATCGTCACCATATTGAGATGATATAAAATTTTCTATTTCAGGATTATTAATCTGTATTGTTTGCATTACAAATAACTCCTCTTTTTCAGTATTATACCTAAGTTCAAATCATAAATGCAATTTTCATAAAAAGACCCATGACAAACTGTGACAAAAATCAAAAAAATAATTGAGAAAAAATAAAAATACAAAAGTTCAACAAAGTTGAAAAGAAACACAAGAAAGTAAATATTTCAGGGAAAGTGTTAAAAAGAAATGGTGGACCCTCTGGGATTCGAACCCAGGGAGGTGTTACCCTCGCCGGTTTTCAAGACCGGTGCTTTCGACCAACTCAGCCAAAGATCCACGTTTTTAAAAAGTTATTAACAAATTGGAGGTGCCACCCAGATTTGAACTGGGGATAGCAGCTTTGCAGGCTGCGGCCTTACCACTTGGCGATAGCACCAGTTCCAAACAATAAATAAAGTGGTGCCCAGGGCCGGACTTGAACCGGCACAGTATTGCTACCGGGGGATTTTAAGTCCCCTGCGTCTACCGATTTCGCCACCTGGGCATCTTGGGTTTAAAACACAAGATGTTAATAAATGGAGCGGGAAACGAGGTTCGAACTCGCGACCCCAACCTTGGCAAGGTTGTGCTCTACCACTGAGCTATTCCCGCAATTTTTTGTTTACTTGTTGTTAAGTGGGTGGAATTATAGCAGGCTTTTTTTTAAATGTAAAGGGTTTTTGCAAATTTTTTTAAAAAAATGTTATAATTTTCAAAATAGATTGGTTATGTAAACTATAATATAAGGATTTTTATGAGAAGTGATATTATTAAAAAAGGGTTTGACAAAGCTCCTCACCGTTCATTGCTTAGAGCAACTGGATTAAAAGATGAGGATTTTGACAAACCTTTTATTGGGATTGCAAACAGTTATATCGATATTATCCCTGGGCATTTTTTCCTTCATGAGTATGGAGAGATTGTAAAAGAGGCTATTCGTGAAGCTGGTGGTGTGCCATTTGTATTTAATACAATTGGTGTAGATGATGGGATTGCAATGGGGCATGATGGTATGCTTTATTCTCTACCTTCACGTGAACTTATAGCTGATTCTATGGAAACAGTTATGAATGCACATAAATTAGATGCAATGATCTGTATTCCTAACTGTGACAAGATTGTTCCAGGGATGATTATGGGTGCACTTCGCGTAAATGTTCCAACAATTTTTGTTTCGGGTGGTCCAATGCCAGCTGGTCATAAAAAAGATGGTACACCAATTGACCTAGCAACAGCATTTGAAGCAGTTGGAGAGTTTAACGATGGAAAGATGAGTGAAGATGAGCTTTATGATATTGAGTGTAATGCTTGTCCAAGTGGAGGAAGCTGTTCGGGTATGTTTACAGCAAACTCTATGAACACTTTAAGTGAAGCAATGGGTATAGCACTTCCAGGAAACGGAACAGTACTTGCAATGACTCCAGAGCGTATAGAGATGGTAAAAAAAGCTGCTAAGCGTGTTGTAGAGATGGCAAAAGCGGAAAATTCTGCACAATACAACTTCAAAAATATTTTAAATGAAAAAGCAGTCCACAATGCATTTGTTGTAGATATGGCAATGGGTGGAAGCTCAAATACAGTTCTTCATATGTTAGCAATTGCAAAAGAGGCAGATGTAGATTTCCCAATTGAAAAAATCAATGAGATTGCAGATAAAGTAGCACATATTGCTAAAATTTCTCCATCTTTAACAACTGTACATATGGCAGATATCGATAGAGCTGGTGGAGTAAGTGCAGTTATGAAAGAGGTGAGTCGCCGTGGTGGTTTACTAGAACTTGACGCAAAAACTGTAACTGGTGAAACAATTGGCGAGAGAATTGCCGATGCGTACATTAAAGATACTTCTATTATCCATACAAATGAAAATGCTTACTCACAAGTTGGTGGGCTTTCAATTTTATTTGGTAACTTAGCATTAGAGGGTGCAGTTGTTAAAACAGCAGGTATCGCTCCATCTATGCGTCAATTTAAAGGAAAGGCAATCTGCTTTAACTCTCAACCAGAAGCAATAGCAGGTATTATGGGGCATAAAGTAAAAGCTGGAGATGTTGTTGTAATTCGCTATGAGGGTCCAAAAGGTGGTCCAGGTATGCAAGAGATGTTAGCACCTACTGCACTTATTCAGGGTATGGGTCTTGGTGAGAGTGTAGCACTTATTACAGATGGTCGTTTTAGTGGAGCTACAAAAGGTGCTTCTATTGGGCATGTTTCTCCTGAGGCTGCAGAGGGTGGACTTATAGCGCTTATTGAAGATGGCGATGAGATTGAACTTGATGTAGATGCACACCTTTTACAACTCAATGTAAGTGAAGAGGAGTTAGAAAAAAGACGTGCTGCATATAAACCTTATAAAAATGAGGTAAAATCTAAGTGGCTTAAACGTTACCAACTTTTAGTATCAAACGCATCAAATGGTGCAGTACTTAAAACTGAATTATAGGAAGAGAATTGAGCGCAATAGCAATAAAATACAACGATGAAATAGTAGATTTAGTAACAGCACAAGAGCAAGGTATTGAGGGGCAAGAGATAGAGTTAGATAATTCTAGCGATGCACTTGAGGTGCTTCGCCACTCAACAGCACACCTTATGGCACAAGCTATAAAGTCGATTTACCCTGAAGCTAAATTTTATGTAGGACCAACTGTAAAGGAGGGTTTTTACTACGATGTAAAAACAGATGAGCCAATTAGTGAAGCAGATCTTAAAAAGATTGAAAAGCAGATGCTTAGCTTTGCTAAAAAGAAATACCCAATTGAGAAATATACAATTTCAAAAGAGGAAGCTCGTAAAAAATTTGAAAATGATCACTTAAAACAAGCAGTGCTTGATATGATTCCAAGTGATGAAGTAAGTATTTATAAACAAGGTGATTTTGAAGATCTTTGTCGTGGTCCACACCTTCCAAATATTGGGCTTATTCGTTATTTTAAACTTACAAAAGTAGCTGGGGCTTACCTTGGTGGAGATAGTAAAAATGAGATGCTAACTCGTATTTATGGGATAGCATTTGCAACAAAAGAGGCATTAAAAGAGCATATGGATATGCTTGCAGAAGCTGCAAAACGTGACCACCGTAAACTTGGAAATGAGATGAAACTTTTCACTTTCCGTGAAGAGGTTGGGGCTGGTTTTCCTATTTGGCTTCCAGCTGGTGGAAGACTTCGTGCAAGACTTGAGAGCTTACTTTTTAAAGCACACCGTAAACGTGGTTATGAGCCTGTTCGTGGTCCAGAGATGTTACGCTCAGATTTATGGATGACTTCAGGACACTACCAAAATTATGGTGAAAATATGTACTTTACGCAGATTGATGATGTGGAGTTTGGTGTAAAACCAATGAACTGTGTTGGGCATATTAAAATTTATGAAGATGAGCTTCGTTCATACCGCGATTTACCAATTAAATATTTTGAGTATGGTGTAGTGCATCGCCACGAAGCAAGTGGAGCATTACATGGACTTTTCCGTGTTCGTGAGTTTACGCAAGATGATGCACATATTTTTTGTACAGTAGATCAAATTGAAGAGCAAATTATTGATGTAATTGAGTTTGTAGATAAAATTATGTCAACATTTGGATTTGAATATAAGATGATGATTTCAACAAAGCCAGAAAAAGCTGTAGGTGATGCAGAGGTTTGGGAAAAATCTGAAGCAGCGCTGAAAAAAGCGATGGAAGCACACAACCTTCCTTACGAAATTGATGAGGGTGGTGGAGCTTTTTATGGTCCAAAAATTGATATTAAAATTTTAGATGCAATTGGTCGTGAGTGGCAATGTGGTACGGTACAGCTTGACAATAACCTTCCAGCACGTTTTGAGCTTGAATATAATGGTGAAGGGAATGAAAAAATTCAACCTGTAATGATTCACCGTGCAATTTTAGGTTCATTTGAGCGTTTTATTGGAATTTTAACTGAACACTATGCTGGTGAGTTCCCAATGTTTATTGCCCCTACACAAGTTGCAATAGTTCCTGTTGCTGAATCACATAAAGATTATGCTAAGGAATTATCGGCTAAACTTATTGATATCAATGCTGATAGTGAAATCTACGCGAAAAATGAGTCTTTAAATAAACGTATTCGTACTGCAGAGAAAACTCGTGTACCTATGATTGCGGTTATTGGAGATGAAGAGATAGCAAACAAAACTGTTTCAGTTCGCGACAGAAGAACTAGAGAGCAATATACATTAAGCCAAGAGGAATTCCTTAAGCTTATAGAAACTAAATTAAATGAGGTAAATTTTTGAGTAAAAAAACAGACCGTGTCATAATGAATGACGATATTCGTGTACCAGAGGTAAGATGTAATGTTGATGGTGGTGAATCTTTAGGGATCATCTCTACTGATGAAGCTATGGAAAAAGCAAATGAGATGGGGTTAGATTTAGTTTTAATTGCACCAAATGCAAAGCCGCCGGTTGCGAAGATCATGGATTATGGTAAGTTTAAATACCAAGAAGAGAAGAAGTTAAAAGAGCAACGTAAAAATCAAACACGTATCGATGTAAAAGAGATTAAACTCTCTGTAAAGATTGCGGAGAATGATATTGCTTACAAAGTAAAACATGCACGTGAATTTTTAGAAAAAGGAAAACATGTAAAATTTCGTGTTTTCCTAAAAGGGCGTGAAATGGCTCATCCAGAAGCTGCAAAAGAGATTTTACTTCAAGTGTGGCCAATGGTTGAAGATATTGGTGTAATGGAAAAACCACCAAAATTTGAAGGGCGTTACTACAATATGTATGTAGTGCCTAAAAAGTAGCACTCGTTACTTTTTTAAAAGTGCCTCGTAGCACTTTTGCATAAGTGGAACTTCCACATTATGCTCTTTTGCTTTTTTTACAATATATCCACTAAGTGTTTCTAACTCTGTTTTTTTCTTTTTTTGAAAATCTAAATGCATTGACGTAGAAGAGTCTTGTGGTAAAGATGAAGCTGTTTGAAGTGCTTTTTCTATCTCTGAGTCGATATTAACTCCCTCTTTTTGAGCAATAAGTGCAATCTCTTGTAAAATTTGTTGTGCCTCTTTGTTGTGGTTTTTATATACATTAAAAATTGATTTATCAAAGTAGCTTGTAAGTGTTGCAAAAGCACCTATAAAAATATATTTTTTCCAAAGAGCCTCTTTTATATTGCTTGGAGTTTTATAACGAAGATTTGCTTTTTCAAAAAGTGATGCAACTGTTTGTATTGCTTCTTGATTCTCTCCACCAAAAACAGCAGCAAAGACTTTCCCTTTTTTGCGAATAACACCCACTTTTTGAATATGAGAAAGGATATAAACAGCACCCTGAAGTACAATACCTTGTGAGAGTTGTTGCAAAATTTCTGCACTGTTTACTCCATTTGAAAAGCTTAAAAGAATGGTGTTTTGTGTAGTATGAGGGGCTATTTCTTTGTAGCTTTTCTCTAAGTCGTAACTTTTTACGCAAAACAAAACAACATCAAAAGTACCTTCAGCCTCTTGGAGTGTTTGGGCTTGAAGTTTTACATTAAAACTTTGTGTATCTTCTACTATCTCTAGGCTATTTTTTTGAATAGCATCTAAATGCTCACCCCTTGCAAACCCAACAACATCAATACCAGCTTTTGCAAAATACCCTGCAATATAGCCACCAACACCACCTAAACCAACAACTGCAACTCTCATAGAAAAACCTTTATATAAAAATTTTTAACATTATAGCAAGAGCAATTCAAAAACCTATTAACTCCCTTTTGGTACAATAAAAAAAGTTATAAAAAGGTTGCACAATGGATAAAACAAAAGTAGATGATATGCTTATAGAGATGATAACTCCAAAAGTAAAAGAGATAGAAGAAAAATTTAGTAAAGGAGAAGGTTTAACTCAAGATGATATTAACACCCTTTTATTAAAATCTCAATATAACCATATAAACCATCTTGATATGAAATTAGATGAAACAGTAGCAAGTGTAAAAGAGCTTGAAAATAAGTTTATTGGACTTGAAAATAAATTCTTACATTTAGAAAATAAATTTGTAGCACTTGAAAATAAGTTTGATCTTTTAAATGAAAGAGTAGAACACACCATTCAAAAAGCACTTAATAAAAATATGATGATGCTTATTGTAGTTATTGGTGCATTTATGACACTTTCAAAACTTATAGATAAATTCTAAAAATGTGTGCAATCTTTGGAGTTTTAGGGGAGTTTGATGAAGGTATTGCAAAATATGCCCTCTCTACAATGCTTCATCGTGGTCCAGATTATTGTGGTATTGAGCAAAAACAAAATCTTTTTTTTGCACACCAACGCTTAAGCATTACCGATATCCACTCCCGCTCCCATCAACCACTAAAACATAACAATATTTTACTCTCTTTTAATGGGGAGATTTATAACTACAAAGAGTTGCGTCAAAAACTTCATTTTAACTTTCAAACACAAAGCGATACAGAGGTGATACTTGCTGCATATTTAGAGTGGGGAGAGGAGTTTGTAAAACATCTACGTGGAATGTTTGCTATTGCACTTTTAGATGGTAACAAACTTTATTTGTTTCGCGATAGACTTGGTAAAAAACCACTTTTTTATATGCAACAAAGTAACTTTTTTGCATTTGCATCAGAGATAAAAGCACTCAAACCTTTTTTAAAACAAACAAAGCTCAATAACGATGCACTCCTTAGTTATTTAAGTTTTTTAGCACCAACACCACCACACACTTTTTACCAAAAGATTCAAAAACTCTCAGCTGGGGAGTATTTAGTTTTTGAAAATAACAAGATGGAAAAAAAGCACTATTTTGAGCTTTTAGAACAAACGCCAAACAAACACCAAACACACTCAATACTCACACCCCTTTTAGAAGAAGCAATAGCACTTCGTTTAGATAGTGATGCTCCTATGGCTTCACTTCTCTCTGGTGGTATTGATAGTGCGATACTGAACTACTATGCAAAACGTTTTAACAAACCATTAATGAGTTATACCCTTGGTTATAGTGAGTTTGCAAAGTATGATGAGCGAGAAAATGCAAAAGAGAGTGCCAAACTTTTAGGGGTGCAAAATAAACAAATTGAGATTACACAAAACGATTTTATAGAAGCAACCTACAAAGTTTTAGATACTTTAGATGAACCACTCAATGACCCAGCATCAATTCCCCTTTATTTACTTTTTGAGCAGATTAAAAAAGATGGGTACAAAGTTGTCTTAAGTGGAGAGGGAAGCGATGAACTTTTTTTGGGGTATAGGCAATATTTTGAGTATTTAGATATTCAAAAAGCTTCTATTTTAATGCATAAAAATTGGTTAAAGAAATATTTTCGCGCAAACTTCTCTATGAACAGGGAGTGGGAATGGTACAAAAGAGTTTTTGATGAGAGTTTGCTTTTTAGAACTTCAGGGGAGAAGTTTAGCGATTTACAAAAAAATCATCTTCTAAAACAAAATGTTAGAGATAATCAAGCTCTTACTTACTTAAAACCTTATAGAGAGCGGTTTGAAAACTCTGCATTTGAAGATGAGTCTTTTTGGTATAGCTATATCGACTTGCACCTTTTTCAAGCGGAGCATTTTTTAACAAAGCTCGATCGTGTAAGTATGGCACACTCCATTGAGTCACGCACCCCATTTTTGGATCATAAACTTGTTGAGGCTGTTTTTACTTTAGAGGCAAACTTGCGTTATAAAAATGGAGTAACAAAAGATATTTTAAAACAGATGATGCAAGGCAAAATTGATACTACAATTTTAACGCGAAAGAAAAAAGGTTTTTCTAACCCTTATATGGAGTATCTTTTTAACAGTGGTGAAATTTCGCTTATTACAGAGGTAAATGAGCAAACAGGAATGTTTAAAAAGGATATGTTAGAGCGTTATATGCAAAGTGGTAAAAAAGGAAGATTTAAACAACACCTTTTTGGATTGTTTGTACTCTCATATTGGATAAAAAGGAACCTTCTTTAATGCAAAAAGAGACCCTTATGCTTCTTTTTGCGATGCTTCTGTGGGCAGGTGGCTGGAGTGCACTAAAAATTTTAACAGGGTATGTTTCTATGGAGGTGCTTGTTTTTTGGCGATTTTTACTTATGAGTATCGCTTTTTTGCCTATACTTTATTTTGTAAAAGAGCCATTGCACTTAAAGTGGAGTGGATTAAAGTTTGTTATAGCAAGTAGTATTTTTAACCTTTTGTTTATGGTGTTTTCCTACTTTGGCATAAAAAACTCTTTTGCTGGAAGTGGGAGTGTTATTATTACTATTTTAAGTCCCATTGCAACATTTCTTTTAGCGAGTGTTGTGTTTCAAAAAGCTTTAACAAAAAGGGAGCTTTTTGGACTTTTTTTAGGGTTAGTTGGTGGGGTTGTTATGTTAAAACTCTACACACTAGAGAAATTCTCAAGTGGCAATATCTACTTTGTGCTTTGTGCTTTGAGTTGGGCAGTGGTGACACTTTTAGCGCAACACTCAAAAGAGCATATCCACCCAGTGCATTATAGTTTTTATATAGCAGTAGTAGCAACTATGGCTAGCTTTTTTGTTGCACTTGGTGAGCCTTTAAGTGTTGTGTTTGAGCAAGATAGCACCTTTTGGGGAGCACTTTTATTTTTAGCTGTTTTTGGACAAACCATAGCAACAACTATCTTTTTTGTAGCTTCAGGAAAAATTGGTTCACAAAAAACAAGCTCTTTTATGTTTTTGGTGCCTTTGTTTTCTTTAGTTATTGCTTGGGCTGTTTTAGGGGAGGAAATTGAACTAGAGGTAGCACTTGGTGGAGTTTTTGGTATTGTAGGAATAGTTTTTCTCCATAAAAAATAATTTGTGATATAATCTTCTTATATGAATTATAAAGGTGATAAATGTTGCAAAAGTTACTCTTTTATGTTTTTGTCTTTTCTGTTGTGCTTTATGCAAATGAGAAAGTGCTTCATTTTGCACCCCTTCCTACAAAAAAAATTGAGCAAAATATTAAAGAGTTTATCCCTTTGCATGATTATATTCAACCACGCTTGGGTTATAAAGTTGAATATGTACATTTAAAAAATTATAGAGATATTTTAGATGGTTTTAAAAATGGCTCTATTGATGTAGCATATCTTGGACCACTCCCTTTTGTTGAACTTTATAAAGAATACCCTTATGCAAAGCCAATAGTAGTTTTTAAACAAAAAAATGGACTTGCAAAATATAGATGTGTTTTAGCAAAATTTGCCATGGATGAGATAGATTTTTCTAAAAAAATTAAAGTTGCACTCACACAGCCCCTTTCTACTTGTGGATATCTTATGAGTTCTAAACTTTTAAAAGAGAAGTTTGGTGTAGATATCTCAAAAAATTATTATCAATATACAATGTCTCATACAAATGCACTTACTCAAACATTGCAAGGAAAATTTGATATTGCTGGAGCAAAAGAGAGTATTGCTAAAAAATTTGAATCTTTAGGGATGCAAATAGTAGCAAAAAGTGCACTACTTCCAGGATTTGCACTTGTTGTAAATCAAAAAACACTTTCCCAAAATGAGATTGAAAAAATTCAAAATTTTTTACTTGGTTTATCACAAGAGGAAGTAAAAAAAATTGGAGGTATTATAAAAAAAGGGATTGTAAAAGCAACGTTAAAAGATTATGAAGTGCTAAAAACAAACTGTAAAATACCACAAGTAGGAAATATGCAATGAAGTTAAAGATTTTATTTGCTGTTGTTATTGTTTTTGTGGTTGAAATGTTATTCTCTTTTTATATCAGTAAAGCAAAAGAGTTAGCGATACATGATTTTTTAAGTGTAAGGTTATCATCACTTCAAGTTGCTAAAAAAGCTATTTTAAATACTTATAGTTCTGTAAATAAAAAATATTATTATGATGTTTTACATAATAAAGATGTTATAAACCTTTTGAGAAAAATAAAATATTCACAAAATAAAAAAGAGATAGCTCTTTTACGAGGAAAGCTTTATAGACTACTTTATAAGGAGTATGACCTTTTAAAAGAGTTAGGTGTTAGACAATTTCACTTTCATACTTATGATGGTAGAAGCTTATTACGTTTTCATATGCCTTATTTAAATGGTGATTCTTTAATAAATGTAAGAAAGTCTATAAATTTTGTAATGAAAACACATAAATCATTTGCTGGATTTGAAGGGGGAAGAGTTTATAGTGGGTTTCGTTATGTATTTCCTATTTTAGATGGTAGTGACTACTTAGGTAGTGTTGAATTTTCTATGAATTTTGATACAGTAGCAAAAGATTTACAGCAAATTTTACCATCTCTTGGTTATGAGTTTATTGTTAAGAAATCTGAAAGTTACGATAGAGCTTTTTCACAATATAAATCGTTATTTAAAATATCAGATTTTGGAGATCAATATTTTAGTGAAGATAGTTTTGTTTTACATGGAAAAACATTACTTCAAGATAAAAAGATTATTCAAACAATTACACAAAAAGTGAAACAATCACACTGTTTTAAAGAGAATTTTGCCAAAAACAGAAGTTTTGCATCCCATTTTATTTATAACAACGAGGGTTATAGCGTTTTATTTTTAAATATTGAAGATAATGGTAAAAAACATATTGGTTATATTATCTCCTTTGAAAAATCACCAGAAGTGCTCACAATAGATAAACAATATAACAAAATTTTCTTTATGGGAAGTTTTGTTTTAATTCTTGTGCTTATTTTAACAATAGTACTTATTATGCAGTTTTATAAGGTGCATCAAGAATCTCAAAAATTGCAAAAGTTTATTGATATTCAAGATGCTATTGTTGTACTAACAGATGGTGAACACTTTTATTATGTAAATAAAAGCTTTTTGGAATTTTTTGGTTATAGCTCTTTAGAAGAGTTTTTAAAAGATCATAAGTGTATTTGTGAATTTTTTATAGAAAATAGTGGCTTTTTTAGTTTAAAAGATGTAAAAGAGGATGAGGCACATTGGGTTGAATCTCTTTTAAAATTACCTGGGCGTAAACGTATTGTTTCTATGATAGACCATACAATTATTACACCTCATGCTTTTAGTGTGTCTATTGGGCATTATGATGCAAGTAAATATGTTGTAAGTTTTAGTGATATTAGTGATACTATGGAGGAAAAAATTCAAATTCAAAATCAGATGTTAAGAGACCAATTAACAAATGCTTACAATAGACTCTATTTTGACGAAAATATAGATAGACTAGTGAATATTCATAAGGCAAAAGGAAAATACACAGGTATTATATTTTTTGATATTGATCATTTTAAAAATGTAAATGACACATATGGACACGATGTTGGAGATAATGTTTTAACAGATGTTGTCTTGACTGTAAAAAATCATATACGCCAAAGTGATAAACTTATACGTTGGGGTGGAGAAGAGTTTATTATTGTTGTGCCTATTCATACATTTGAAGAGCTTTATAATATTGCTGAGAATTTAAGAAAAGCTATTGCACAACACCATTTTAATATTGTAGAGCATATCACTTGTAGTTTTGGTATATCTATGTATGATGAAAATGAAGATCCACTTATTAATATAAAAAAAGCAGATGAAAAATTGTATAAAGCAAAAGAGAATGGTCGTAATAGGGTAGAGAAGTAGAGTTTAATTCCACTTGAATAATTTTTTGCTAAAATACATCTTATGTTAATTTATGCAAAGCAACCAGTTTATTATTTTATACAAAACCATCCCCATAAGATTAAAACACTCTACCTTGCAAAAGAGATTGAAAAAAAAGAGTATGCACGTTTTATGAAAATGGGATTTGAAGTAAAACGTATCCCTAAAGATGCAGCAATCAAAATGAGTAAAAATATGCCTCATCAAGGATTTTTAGCAGAAGTTGATGATTATATGCCAGATTCATATAAGAACTTTTTAGATAAAGAGTTTGTTTTAGTACTCTCCTCTTTAACAGATGTTGGAAATATTGGTGCTTTAGTTAGAAGTGCTTATGCTTTAGGTGTAGATGCCATTGTAGCTTGTGGTGTTAAACAACTTCCATTTGAGCATATAATGCGTACAAGTACAGGTGCACTTGTAGATATGCCATTTGCAATTTCTCATAATATTTATGATGTTTTAAACGATTTTAAAATGTCTGGATTTTTAAGTTATGGTGCAGATATGGGTGGAGTTGATATTCGTCAAGCTTCTATTAGCCCTAAGCGTGTTTTAGTTTTAGGAAGTGAGGGTGAAGGTTTAACAAAACGTGTTGTTTCAAAACTGGACAATATAGTAAGTATTAAAATGGCACACGATTTTGATTCTTTAAACGTAAGTGTTGCAGGTGCAATTTTGATGGATAGGATGAGATATGATGGATGATTTCCAAAGACTACAAGAGGTTGGATTAGAACAAATTCATAACGATACTCATATTGCAATTAGTCATATTAAAGCAGTATTAGAAAGAGACTATGAAAAACTTAATAAAGTACAATTTTTTGGTTTTTTATCTATTATTGAACGTGAATATGATTTAGATTTAAGTGAAGAAAAAGAGTTGGGTCTTGCTTTTTTTAAAGAGCAAGATGCTTTACATAAAGGTAGTAAAGTCTTTATTGTTGTTGAAGATGAAGAGAAAAAATCTAAACTTCCTTATATTGTAATTATTGTTTTATTTATTATTGTAGGAGCTTTTTTAACACTAAATTATGGTTCTACAAAACTTAAGGAGATTGTATCTGCAAAACAGATTCTCTCTAGTGTTCATCAGACACCTTCTAGTTTAGAGGAAAAAATTGTAGAGAAAAATGAAACAAAACCCTCCGTTAATGTAGAACAAATACAAAAACAAGAGAGACAAACTATTTTAAAAGAGAAAAAAACTTCTTTAGAAGAGACAACAAAAAATGTAACTCCACAAAAAGAGGTACAAAATTCTCAAGAAAAATTTGTGATTGTTCCTCAACGAAAATTATGGTTAGGGTATATTGATTTACAAGAGAATAAGAAACATCAAAAAATCATCAAAGAGGCGTTAGAGTTAAATGCTTCTAAAGAGTGGCTCCTTTTTTTAGGGCATAGCTATGTAACTATAGAAGTAGATGAGAATAATATTAGTTACAAAAATAAAAAAAGTATTCGTCTTCTTTACAAAGATGGAAAACTAAAAAAAATAACAACTGCAGAGTTTAAAGAACTCAATAGAGGGCGTAAATGGTAAAAGCTCTTTTTTTAGTTTTTTTTACAATCTTTACACTTTTTTCACAAGATGATGTTACCCCTTTAGATGATGGGGATCCTCTTTTAAGTAAGGTACAATCTTTTTTAAATGCAGATCTTTATGAACAAAATTCTAAATTTATAGATATTGTTTTTTCTCCACGTGGAAATTTTTACAAGTATGATAAATCTTTAGATGTTGTAAAAATTATCTCTGTATTAAAAGAGAATGGTCTTTTAAAACTTCATTTTAGAGATCCTCAAGAATTAAAATTAGAGTTTAAAACTTCTGGTTCTGCTTTGTTTTTTGTAAAACTTTTAAGTGATGCTTTACGCAATATGGGGTATTACCGGTATGTAACAATATCTTCAAACTTTGATGGAAATGAGTTTGCGTGGGATATTAGCTTAACATCTGAGTATGCGCTAGACCCTATGAATTTACAAAAAGAGCTTTTAAAAAGTGGTTGTAAAGTTTTAGATATTAAAAGAGAAAATGCAACTTCTTGGAGCTATAAAATAGATATGAGTGGTGGTTTTTTAAATGTTCCTGTTTTAGAAGATGGACAAGAGCTTAGACTTCACCGCTCGTTAGATGCACACTGGCTTGATGTTTCTAAGGTTTCATCTATTGCAATTACAAGTTCTGTTAGAAATAGATGGTACCCATATATTGCCTACTATGATGCTTCACTTAACTTAATAAAAGTGATTCGTCGTGATAAACGTTTGCGTCGTGCTCGTTTAAAAATTCCAAGTTCTGTAAAGTATATAAAAATTGCGGATGTTTACACACTAAAAAACTTAAAAGATGATCTTGTTTTACTTCCTAAAGGGAGAGAAGATAAGAAGAAACTAAATGATTTTTAAGTAGAATAAAAAATATTTTTTAGAGGATATTATAGATGTTTGATGAGATAAGATTTAACAGAGTTGAAAGATTGCCAAAATATGTATTTGCTGAGGTAAATGATATCAAAATGGCAGAGCGTCGTGCTGGAAAAGATGTTATAGACTTTTCTATGGGAAATCCAGATGGAGATACACCAGAGCATATTCGTGCCAAACTTGTTGAATCTGCCCAAAAAACAAAAACTCATGGATATTCTACGTCAAAAGGTATCCCAAAACTTCTTCAAGCTATTGCAGATTGGTATGAGAGACGTTACAACTGTAAACTAGACCCACAAACAGAGTGTGTTGCTACAATGGGTTCTAAAGAGGGGTATGCACATTTGACATATGCTATTACAAATCCTGGTGATGTTGCAGTTGTACCAGATCCAACTTATCCAATTCATGAATACGCTTTTATTTTAGCTGGTGGAAATGTTGTAAAATTTGGAATAGAGTTTGATGAAGATTATAAAGTAGATGAAGATAAATTTTTTGAGAGTTTAGATAGAGTTTTTAAAGAGAGCTCACCTAAACCAAAATATGTTCTTGTAAACTTTCCACATAACCCAACAACTGCTACTGTAACACCACAATTTTATGAAAGACTTGTAGCAATGGCTAAAGAGAAACGCTTCTATGTAATTAGTGATATTGCTTATGGAGATATTACATTTGATGGATACAAAACTCCATCTATTATGCAAGTAGAGGGTGCTAAAGATGTTGCAGTGGAGTCTTTTACACTTTCAAAATCATACAATATGGCAGGTTGGCGTGTAGGCTTTTTTGTAGGAAATAAAAAACTCATTGGTGCACTACAAAAAATTAAATCGTGGTTAGATTATGGTATGTTTACACCAATTCAAGTAGCTGCAACAGTAGCTCTTAATGGTGATCAACAATGTGTTGTTGATATTACAAACAAATATAACCATCGCCAAGAGGTGCTTATAGAGGCATTTGGTCGCGCTGGTTGGAAAATACGTAAAAATCAAGCATCTATGTTTTGTTGGGCAAAAATTCCTGATTGTGTGCAACATTTAGGTTCACTAGAGTTCTCTAAACGCCTTTTAACTGAAGCTGGAGTTGCTGTTGCGCCTGGTATTGGTTTTGGTGAGTATGGAGAGGGGTATGTTCGTATTGCACTTATAGAGAATGATAACCGTATTCGTCAAGCTGCAAAAAATATTAAAAAGTTTTTAAAACAGTTTGAGTGTCAAAAAGATGAGGATAAAAAATAATGGTAAAAGTTGGAATTGTAGGTGTAGGAACTGTTGGTGTTAGTGTTGCACAAATTTTAAAAGAGAATGCGGATGTTATCTCGGCTCGTGCTGGACGTGATATTGTTGTAAAAAGTGGTGTAGTTAAAAACCTCTCTAAAGATAGAGGGGTAGATATTACACTAACAGATAATGTAGATGATATTTTAAACGATGATGAGATAGAGATTGTTGTAGAACTTATGGGTGGCGTTGATGAGCCTTATGAAGTTGTTACAAAAGCACTCAAAAGTGGTAAAGCAGTTGTAACTGCAAATAAAGCACTCTTAGCATACCACCGCTATGAGCTTCAAGAGTTAGCAAAAGATATTGCATTTGAGTATGAAGCAAGTGTTGCTGGTGGTATTCCAATTATTAACGCTTTAAGAAATGGACTCTCTGCGAATCATATAGAGTCTATTATGGGTATTATGAATGGTACTTGTAACTATATGCTTACAAAAATGAGTAACGAAGGTGTTGCTTATGATGTGATTTTAAAAGAGGCACAAGATTTAGGTTATGCAGAGGCTGATCCAACATTTGATGTTGGTGGGTATGATGCTGCACATAAATTGCTTATTTTAGCTTCTATTGCGTATGGAATCGATGCAAAACCTGAAGATATTTTAATAGAGGGTATTGAAAATATCTCTCAAGATGATATTGCATTTGCAAAAGAGTTTGGATATGCGATTAAACTTTTAGGAATTGCAAAAAAAGATGGCAATGAAGTGGAACTTCGTGTACACGCTGCACTTGTACCACAAGATGAGATGATTGCTAAAATTGATGGTGTTATGAACGGCATTAGCGTTGTTGGAGATAAAGTTGGAGAGACACTTTATTATGGTGCTGGTGCTGGTGGTGATGCAACTGCAAGTGCAGTTGTTGCAAATATTGTAGATATTGTTCGTGGTGGAAAATCTACGCCAATGCTTGGGTTTGATAGACCAATGGAAGCTGGAACTCTTACACTAAAAGATTCTGCAGATATTGAGTCAAAATATTATTTACGTGTAAATGTTTCAGATAAAGCGGGAGTTTTAGCACGTATTACAAAAATATTTGAAGAGCATAATATCTCAGTACAAACAATGTTACAACGTCCAGCAGATGGTTCTTCTGCAAATCTTCTTATCTCTACACATAATGCAAAAGAGAGTGATATTCAAGCAATGATTCAAACTCTTCAAGAGTTAGACTTCGTACAATCTAAACCTGCAATGATTAGAATAGTATAATTTTACTATTCTAATTAGAAAACAAACTTGTGAAATAAATTTTTAAACAATAAAGATAAAATATTGAGATTATTAAAATAAAAATAAGTTTTTTTGATTGAATTGTAAGAAGTGGTGCGGACGAGAGGACTTGAACCTCCACACCGTAAGGCACCAGATCCTAAGTCTGGCGTGTCTACCAATTTCACCACGTCCGCGTGGATAAGTATTTAACGTCACTTCTGACAAAAATGATAAGTGGTACGCCCTAAAGGATTCGAACCTTTGACCTACGCCTTAGAAGGGCGTTGCTCTATCCAGCTGAGCTAAGGACGCGTCTGGCACGCCCGATAGGATTCGAACCTATAACCGTCGGATCCGAAGTCCGATACTCTATCCAGTTGAGCCACGGGCGCATGACAGCAACTGTTTTGTTTGCTTTTTCAAATAAAATAGTTGTTAAATGATAATGGGGTGGAATATGGGATTCGAACCCACGGCCCCCAGTGCCACAAACTAGTGCTCTAACCAACTGAGCTAATTCCACCATGTTTAAAACTAAAATAAATAAAAAAAGAATGGTCGGGGTGAAAGGACTCGAACCTTCGGCCCCTTGGTCCCAAACCAAGTACTCTAACCATACTGAGCTACACCCCGTCTTAATAAGATAACTCTTACTAAGTGGGTGGAATTATAGCGGTAAATTTTTTAAATGTCAAGTGTTTTTTGAAAAATCTTTTATAAATTTTACTTTTTTAGTATAATTGTAGAAATAAGCATAGAGGAGAAGGGATGAAAATAGCACAATTTAGCCGTTTTGGGTTTATTTTAGCAGCTGCTGGAAGTGCAGTTGGTCTTGGTAATATTTGGAAGTTTCCTTATATTACAGGTGAATATGGTGGAGGTGCATTTGTACTTGTATATCTTTTAACAGTTGCATTTATTGGTTTTTCTATAATGATTGCAGAGATGTTTATAGGGTATGAAGGAAAAAAAGATTGTGTTACATCTTTTGAAACTTTAGCACCACAAAAAAAATCTTTATGGAAATTAGCTGGTTTTCAAGGAGTTTCCGGACTTTTAATTATGACTTTTTACTCTGTTGTAATTGGATGGATTTTAAATTATATTGTAACATCATTTACTCATCTTCCAGCCTCTGTAGAGGAAGCTCAAAATATTTTTATGGGGATGTTAAAGAGTGACCCTTATACGCAGATTTTCTACCATAGTGTTACAGCAATCATTGTTACTTTTATTTTAACAAAAGGGATTAAAGGGGGAATAGAGAGACTCAATAAGTTTTTAATGCCACTTTTAATGCTTATTTTGGGTGGAATGTTTTTGTATGCTTTAACATTAGATGGTTTTTCTAAAGCTTGGAATTTTATGTTTGCATTTGATTTTTCTAAACTTAACTCTGAAGCATTTGTAACAGCAGTTGGACATGCCTTTTTTACACTCTCTTTAGGGATGGGTGCTATTATGACCTATGCTGCTTCTATGCAAAAAGGGACAAACTTAGTAAAAAGTGCTTTATGGGTTGTATTTTTAGATACTACTATTGCACTTATTGCTGGGCTTATGCTTTTTACATTTTTGTACCAATACGGGGCAACACCATCTAAAGGCCCTGGTCTTGTGTTTATCTCTTTGCCATCTGTTTTTTATGAGATGGGAATTTTAGGAAATATCTTTTCTGTTTTATTTTTTATAGCTCTTGCTTTTGCAGGTTTAACTTCAGCAGTTTCTTTAGTAGAACCGATGGTGCAATACTTCATAGATAGATTCACGTGGAGTCGTTTAAAAGCTTCAGTTTTAATGGGTAGTTTTTTCTATGTTATAGGGCTTGTAGCACTTCTTTCAAATATAGATGGATTCTCTTCTGCTTTAACATTTGGTTCTAAAAACCTTTTTGATTGGTTAGATTTTGTAACAGCAGCTATTTTACTCCCTCTTGGTGGACTTGTTATGGCAATTTTTGTAGGGTTTGTTGTACCAAAATCTCAAGTGAGTGCACTACTTGAGCCGCAACTTGGAAAATTCTTTACTCCATGGTACTTTTCACTTCGTTATATTACACCTATTGCAATGTTTATAGTTATTTTAAATCTTATAGGAGTTTTCTAAAATGGTATCAGCTGCAAAAAAGTTATTACAAGAGCATAATATTAATAGTGCATCAACTATTGAGTTTGACGTTAATGGTAAAATTCACAGTTTTACATTTGAAGAGATTATAAAAATATATGCTGAGGCTTCAAAAGAGTCACAGCTTGTTTTCTTACGCTCGTTACAAAAAGCGCTAGAGGCAAAAGAGATGGGAGCGCAAAAGTTTTTTGAGGGGATGGGAAAACTTTTGTTGATGTCCCATCTCTCTGAAAACTTTAAGGTAGATTAAAACTGAATCATACCATCTGTTGGACTAGAAGCAGTAGCATAAGGGCGTTTTGCAATACGTCCAGCTAAGTAGCTCATACGTCCAGCTTGTACTGCGTGTTTCATTGCAGTTGCCATTGCAATTGGGTCTTTTGCTTGAGCAATTGCAGTGTTTGTAAGCACTCCATCAGCTCCAAGTTCCATTGCATAAGCAGCGTCACTTGCACACCCAATTCCAGCATCTACAATTACAGGTACACTTACAGCTTCACGAACAAACACAACATTGTAAGGGTTTTGAACACCTAAACCACTTCCAATTGGAGCAGCAAGAGGCATAACAGCGTGAGCTCCAGCATCTTCTAAACGTTTAGCCATAATTGGATCATCTGAAGTGTAAGCCATAATAGTAAAGCCCTCTTTTGCAAGAACTTCACACGCTTTAATAGTCTCTAGTACATCTGGATAAAGAGTTTTTTGAGTATCACCAATAACTTCAAGTTTAATAAGGTCTATCCCTGTTGCTTCACGAGTAAGTCTAAAAGTAGTAATTGCTTCCTCTGCAGTTACACAACCAGCAGAGTTTGGTAAAAATTTTACATTTGTTCCAGCAAAAGTATCACGAAGATTCTCTTTATCTGGATCTGTAATATTTAAACGTCTAACAGCTACAGTAATAAGTTCACTTCCACTTGCAAGTGTTGCCTCTTTTGTCATCTCAAAAGAGTCATATTTTCCACTTCCAACAATTAAGCGCGAACCTAGTTCATATTTTCCAATTTTTAAAATATTGTCCACTTTTTCTTCCTAAGGTATTAAATTTATTGATTTATAGCATAAGCAATCTTACAAAAACAATAAAATTATTTTTTTATTTACTCTATAAAGATAGTATTCATTCAAATATTTTTAGGAGAAGAGAAATGAAAATTTTACTTACACTACTTATGAGTGCTCTATTTTTTATTGGTTGTTCAGATGATGAAGCGCTAAAAAATGCACAAGCAAAACTTGTAGTTGGAAACATTTTAGCAAATTTAGAGTTACCAGATCAACACCAAAAGATGAAAAAACTTTCAAAAGATACAAAATATCTTATTTTTTCATTTTCAAAACCTGTAGGGCATATGTGTAACGCATTTTTACAAGATAAAAAGCCAACATACCTACAACAGTTTAATGCACTTTACATTGCAGATGTATCCCCAGCACCATCTATTATTAAAAATATGTTTATCTTACCAGATTTAGAGAAACTTCCATTTGAGATTTTACTTATTAATGATGATAAACTCTCAGCAGAGTTTCAAAAGGGTATAGATACTACAAAAATTGTTGTAGCAACACTAGATAATTTTAAAATTGTTAAGATAGATTATTTTGCAGATGCAAAAGCATTAGAGAGTTTTTTAAGTAAAAATTAGTCATAATTTTTGAAAAATAGAGGAAGTACAATGAGTTCACATAAACATCATGAGCATTTAGAGAGAATTAAAGATGCTGTTGTTAATTCAAAAGAGTTAACACAAGAGGAAAAAACAAACACTATAAAACACCTCGAAGAGTGGGTAGCAGAAGATAAAGCAGAGGGTATTTTTACTGAAGAGCTTTTAAAAATTGCTTCTGGGATTCGCCCAATTTTAGTAGAACTTGGTCTTTTATAAAAACTAGCCTTTTTTAGGCTAGTTTCTACTTGCTTTAGCTATACTATAGCTATGCAAAATATACAACAACAAATTACTCAAAACTTTCAAGACAATATTGAATACTTTAGTCAAAATCATCCCGATATTTATGAAAAAATTGCTGCATTTGATAGTGCAGTAGAGCAAGGTGCTTACACTCCACGTTATGAACTTACTTATGAAGATGGTGGGTTTGATCTTTTTGAAAAAGCAATACAAAAATATTTTTACGCAAAACAAAGTTTACAATATAGCAAACTTGCACAACAAAGTGTTGATACCTCTATAGAGGAGAACTGTTTTGTATCATTTGTAAAACATAAAGAGTTTACAAAAAAATCAGATACCCCTTTTATGTTTGCAGATGATGGTCTAACACCTATTGCAAAGCTTACACAACAAGAGGAAGTGAAAAAGTTTGATAAATATATATTTTTTGGTTTAGGGTTAGGGATTCATTTAGAGGCTATTGTTCAAAAAATTAAGCCAAAAGTTTGTTTTTTAGTGGAGGAAGATTTAGAGCTTTTTCGAAATTCACTTTTAACTACAAATTATAAAGAACTTGCAAAACAAACAGAGCTTATTTTTTCTGTTTTTGATGATGATTTAGAGCAAACAACTCAAAAATTTTTAGCATACAAATATCACTATAATCATTACATTAAATACTTTTTAATGTTCCATCAAAATCAATCCATTATAGAACAGTTTTATAATATTTTAAATACAGAACCTTATTTTTATTATATGTATAATGATTTATTAAAACATATAGTAAAACCTTTTAAATCCTTTGAATATGGTACTCAAATCTTAAGTCACAATGTATCCTTATCTGCTATAGAAAAACCTTTTTTACTCTTAGGTGCAGGACCATCTCTTGAGCATCAAATAAAATGGCTTCAAAAAAATCATAAAAACTTCATAATAGTAGCACTCTCTGCAACTCTTGCTCTATTGCAAAAGTATAATATTCAACCAGATATTATTACCCATATAGATTCTTTTAAGGCTGCTAAAGCACATTTCCAAAATATACAAACCAGTTTTTTAGAAAAAAGTATTTTAATAGCTTCAGCAACTATTGAAATTGAAATTCAAACTAAATTTCAAAAAAAGAAAGTTTTTCTTTTTGAAAATGGTACAAACTATATTAAACAGTCTATTAAAATTGCTACACCATGTAGTGGCTCTGCAAGTTATCAACTTCTTCTACAACTAAATGTAAAAAATCTTTATTTACTTGGCCTAGATTTAGCAGTAGATTCAAAAACAAAACAAACTCATATTACAACACATAGTTCAAATAAGATACTTCATACTAACAATGAAAATAGTTACAAAAAAAGACTCTTTCCTGTTCAAGGAAATAAACAAAATAAAGTTTTAACAACTCCTCATTTCAAAACATCAATTGATTCTGTAAACCTTTCAACAAAACTGTTTAAACAAGAATTTACTACTATCTATAATTGTAGTAATGGAGCATATTTTGAAAATACACTTCCTGTTGAAATTCAATCAATTATTATCAAACATCAAAATGGTATTAATTTAGAAAAAATTCTTCATCAATTTAGTATTAATACAATTGATATTGAACTCTTAAAAGAAAAAATTACATTTTATAAAGAGTGTAAAACAAAAATAAAACTATTCCAACAAAAGTCATTTATTGATTATTCAGAATTTCTTCACGAACTAGAAGAGTTTAGTTACTTTTTTATCCAAGAAAAATTTTTAAAAACATATGAACTTTGCCGTGTTTTTGATCTTTATTTCCATAAAAGTTTAGTTTTTATATTTCAAACCGATAGTGGTAATATTAAAGAGATTCAAACCTTTTTCACCAATCATCTTCAACAGATGATAGATTTTTATAATACAAAGGCTATAAATGCAACATATTGAACAACAAGCACAAGAGTGTTATCAAAAAAATAGTGAATTTTTACAAAAGTATCATCCTGAAATTTACACAAAACTACAATACATTACAACACAAAACTATGACTTAGAATATCTTGATGGATACTTTGATGTAAAACAACTCTCAAGTGGCTTCTACCTTTATCAACAAAACTCTTACGAAGTTGCTGCAGCTCTTGCTGATCGTGTTAATTTTCAAAAAGATTCTAATGTTTTTGAAGGTTTTCCACTCTATTATGGTTTTGAAAAACATAAAGAAAATTTTGATGACAAAATAGCAGGTCGTGAAGGACTTTACCCTCTTATGACTTTTTATCTTAATCATACAAAGCCAAATGATTCTATGAAAGAAATTGAAAAATTTATTTTTATTGGTGTTGGTCTTGCAACACATATCCCTACAATTCACAACAAGATTAAAGCTCGTTCTTACTTAATTATAGAAGATGATTTAGAACTTTTTCATCTATCACTCTTTGTCACACCGTACTATGAATTTCACAATATAGCAACACTTTACTTCTCAATCGCAGAAGATGAAAATCATTTTTCAAATACAGCAAATAAATTCTTAGAAGATAGTTTTTATGCCAATAGATATCTTAAATATTCACTTTTTCCAGCACATAGTAAAACAAAAATAAAATATTTACAAAATATTTTAGCTTCTCAAGACTTTATCACATTCCCATATAGGACTCTTTTAACTAAATATTTAAAACCACTAGAGTTTTTACAAACACATAGAGTGCTTAATCTATCTAAACATTTAAATAAAAAAATTTTAGAAAATAAACCTATACTTGTTCTTGGAGCTGGACCATCATTTACAAAACATTTAGAATGGTTAAAAATAGCACATGAAAAATTTATTATAATAAGCGTTGCATCCCTATCTAAAACATTATCACAATACAATATTCACCCAGATATTATCCTTCATATAGATGGTTTTGCAAGTGTCTCCAAAATTTATGAAGGATTTAATGCTAAAACTTTCTTAGAAAAAAGCATCAAAATCTTTGGACCATTTACACCAACAGATATTCGTGAACATTTCACAGATGAGAAACTTTTTATGTTGGAAGAAAATACATACTATCATAAAAATTTTTTTTCATATATTGGTTCATGTGTTGGCTCAACAGCAATTTTAGATTCGGTTCTTTTAAATGCACAAGACATTTATCTATTAGGCACAGATTTTGCCATTGATCAAACAAGTGGAGAATCTCATAGTAGTACTCATATTACAAAAAAAATTAGTGATCTTTCTAAAAAAGATGAAATAAGCAATACAATGTCCTTTAGAGGGAACCTCTTTCCTGTCAAAGGAAACTTTACAAAAAAAGTTTACACTAATTCACTTTTTCACACATCACTCCAAGCACTGTATAATCTTATCCCTCAAATTAAAGAACCATCACAAAATCTTTATAATTTAAATGATGGTGCAGCAATTTTTGGAACAATTCCGTTTCATATTGAAGATATTACTCTTGAACAACTACCTAAACTCAATAAAACATCTATTCAAAATAAACTTATAGAGGAATTTCAAGATCTTAGTAAATCAAAACTTTCTAAAGAAGATATCCTCTCTTTAAAAAAGAGAATTGAATATGTAGATAAAATTTTAAATCTTATACAAATACATAAAGGAACACCAAAATCAAATCCACAAACCTATCTATACTCTTTATTAGGTTTAGTTTCTGATATTTTAAAATTACAAGGGGCAAGGGAAAGTAATAATATTATCACCGTTTATTATAGTTATTTTCATTCAAGTGTCGCTATTATTATGGATCTTTTTAATACTCAAGAACTAAAGAATGAAAAAAGATTAATCAAAAAAGTAGATAAATTCTTTATAAATGAGCTTATTGTCATTGCAACAATCTATAAGAAGACTATCAACTCTTTCCTGGAAACACTTTAAAAAGCTATACCTTTAAACCAACAACAGTTATATCATCATTTCTATCACATTCTTGCTGATATTTAAGAAGTTGGTCTATAAGGATTTGCTTTTGTTCCTCCATACTTTTTCTATGTATTCTTTCTAATAAAACTTTAAATTTTTTCTTTCCTAAAGGAAAGCCTTTCTCTCCTCCATTTTGGTCCCAATAACCATCACTAGAAACATAAACACAACTACCTGTTTCTAAAGAAACCATATGCTCACTAAATTGATACTCTACATCACTATCTTTATATCCAACAGAATAACGATCAGCTTTAATTATTTTTAATTGATCTTGCTCAAAATAGTAAATTTCATTTCTCGCACTTGCACATTTCATAATCTTTTTTTCTCTATTAAAATAGAGTATTTGACCATCAAAACCAGCATTAAAAAGGGAATTTTTATCTTCTTGTTTTAAAAGATGCTTCATTGTTTTATTGAAAATTGCTAAAATATTTGCTGGACTCACCTCTAGATTTGGAGAATTTTTTAATTGTGTTACTATTTGTCTCTCAATTGCCTTAACTAACATAGTTACAAATGCACCAGGAACACCATGCCCTGTACAATCAATTACCATTAACAAAGACTCACCTTCTCGTAACTCTTCAAATAGATAAATATCTCCTCCCACTAAATCTTTAGGTTCCCATATAACAAAATGATCTTGAAAATGCTTTTGAATATCATCCTCATGAGGAATAAATATATTTTGTATTAAAGCTGCATATTCAATAGAGTCTTGTGTATTTTTATGAATTTGTTCTATCTGTGATTTTGCATTTTGCAATTCATCTATTAATTTCAATTGTTCTCTATCTTGTAATTTAATTGTAGAAAGCATACTATTAAAACCATCAAATAATATTTTAAATTCATCATTATTTTGTGTAGAAATATGTAAATTATAATTCTTATTTTGTTTGACATTTTGGATAGCATTCTTCATTGTAAAAAGTGGATGAAGAACCATATTTTTAATTTTAGTTGCAATAATCAAAACAATAATTAAGGTTACAGAAAAAACTAAAGCTAATGTAATTAAAAGCTTCTCTTTAAATGCTTCTAATGAATGTGTATTAGAGATAATTGCCAATGTAGCTAAATGCCCATCACTAGAGTATAAAACACTACTTGTAATAATATGTCTATCATCTATATGCTTAATCTCTGTTGTTAAATTTTTTTTATTTAATTTTTTCAAAAGTGCTTGTAACTCTTTTACATGAATACCTTGTGCCATGTATGAAGCAAAAAGATCCCCTTTTTTATCTAGTAAAATTGCCCCATCAATGCTAGGATTAAGATGTAAAGTTTGTAATGTAGTTGTTGCTCCCCGTTTATCCTCAAAATCAACTGCTGCAACAAGATTTTGCGCCATGATCTTTGTAGAAAGAGCCAAAGAATCTAAAGTATCAACTTTTTTCTCATGTAATACAGAGTAAAAAATAGCTATAGAAGTTGGAATAAGAATAGTAGAAACACTCACTGTAATAGCTAAAAAAAGTTTTGTTCCAATTGATATAAATTTTTTTTTCATCATTCCAACCTAAAACTGGTATCTTCCACTAATATAATAATATGCTCCACTATAACCAAATGGAGAATATCTTGAATAAGGTTTGATACTATCATAACCATAATAAGGATTTTCTTGAGAGTATGCAAGCCCATCCCATTTATTTGGTAGTGTATCAAAAATATTAATTGAACCTATAGAAATAGTACTATTCTTAGATAAATGATATGTTACATCAACATCTGTACTCCAACTCCAATCAAACCAATAACGCTGTTGATTAATCACTTCTGCATATTTACTATGAGCATTAACATTAACGCTATATTCAAACTGCCTTACTTTGTACTTTGTTAATAATCTTCCATTATGTTTTGGTTGCCCATGCTCCATTCTATCTATTTGTTCAAAAGAGTTTTCACGAGTAATTGTGTCGGTATTAAAATCTACTACATCATTACTACTATAGTTATACCAAGCATTTAATATCAGAATAGTACTATTTTCTAAATAAAACTTATTTTCAAATTTTACATCAACACCATACGTTTGAGTATCAACTGCATTGGTAAAATAACTAACACGTTCTACTCCATACAGCTCTTGATCTTCTAATGAAAGAGTTTGCTCATTTGAAAGCATAATTCTATCTTTTGCTTTTGTAAAAAAGTAATCAACCATTAAAGTACTACTGTCTGCTATTTTATAGACACTACCTAATGTCAAGTGTTGTGATTTTTCTGCCTTTAAAGATTCTGCTCCTAGAGTTTTAGAAACAGTAGCATCTGGTGTAAATGTACCACTTACAACACCACCAAAAGTTGCTATATTTGAATAATGAGATTGAGCAAGAGATGGAGCACGAAATCCAGTACTAAGAGAAAATCTAATTAAAAAATTTTGATTTACCTGATAACTAGAAGCTAATTTAAAATTTTTTGTTTCACCAAAATCACTATAGTGTTCATATCTAAGTGCTCCCTCAAAAAGAAAACTTTCAATAATGGTATATGTTGTATCAAAATATACAGCATAACTTGAACGATCAACATCAACAGCACTCATTGTACTATAACCTGGAAATCCCTCTGATCCACCATCTATATAAGATACTTCATCACCAGCACCTATTGCATAACGCTCATAACGATACTCCAAACCAGCAGCAAAATTCCAAGCATTAAAACACCTTTTTAAATCAAAGTTTGTTGTATTTTGAATAAATTTCAAAGAACCATTATAAAAAGATGTAGGAGAATCATCACCTAGAGAGTAATTCATACTATTATCAACATAGTATTTAATATAATTAATACCATAAGTATTACTTAAATCCCATTCTACTCCATAACCAAAGCCACCTTCTAAACCAATAGTAGATGAAAAATCAACGATCTTTGCATTAATAATAGGTAAAAAACCATCATGGATATATCCAGTTTCATTATCTTCACCAGCTGGTCGATAAAAAGCACTTGCTTTAGAATCTCTATAATTAAATAAAGCATTTGCATAAATATTAAATCCATTTTTTTGAGGAACTTCAATATTTAAAGAAGCTAAATAGTTACGACTCTGAGGAATACCAACACGTGTTGTTACCCTAGGAGGCTCAACTCTTCTATCTGGTCCTGCCCTATTTGTATCATCTTGATCTTTAACTTGCACAGCAAAGTTAACAAAACCATCATACTCCAACTCTTTAGAATAAAAGATTTCACTATTTATAAGACGCCCATCTTTATGGGAACGCTTTGCAACATCTATTTCAATAATATTATTCGCATTATTATTCTTTAAAATAATATTAATCACACCTGCTATTGCATCAGATCCATACTGAGCAGCGGCTCCATCACGTAATATCTCTATACGTTCAATAAAAAGGGGAATAATAGTATCCAAGTCTACATTACTTGAACCTCTTCCAATGGTTCCATTGACATGCAATAATGCCGAAGAGTGTAACCTTTTACCGTTTAATAATACAAGTACTTGATCTGGGCTCATTCCTCTTAAAGTAAAAACTCTTACATGATCACTACCATCTGCAATAGATGTCTCAGGAGCATTAAAACCTGCAACAAAGTATCTTAATATATCTGTTACAGAGTGAAGTCCTGTTGCAGCAATATCATTTGCAGTAATTACATCAACAGCAAAGGGGGTATCAGAAAGATTTTTAGCTCCACTACGCGAACCTACATCCGCTTGAAGTTCACTCTCTATATTCATTAAATCCTCTAAGGAGTCATCAAATAGATCTTTAGCTTGCAATGTTAAAGTAGTATAAATACTTACCAAAAAAAATAATTTTTTATCGAATAACATCTGCTATCCTTAAAAGTGAAGATTTAATCTCTAAATGCTCCTGTTTTGCAACATGTAGATTGATCTTGAGACGAGCTTTTTGTGAAGAGAAATAGATTTGCAAAATACCACCTTTTTGTGCAAAACCACGAATACTACTGACAGTTAAAACACCTTTTTTAGGTACTTGTTGGAGGATTTCTAAAAGATTTTTGGAATTTTGTGTTGCAATATACAAAATATCAGTTGCTTGTAACTCTTTAATATTTTCTATGTAGTGTATCTCTACAGATTTGTTATGAATTGTTTTGTTTTTATAAATACGTTTAAAAAGCTCAAAGTTATGTCCATTAAGTAATGTAATAACAAAACTTTGACGCTGAGAACGTGGCCAAGAAATATATTTTGCAACTTTTCCAACAATAACACTTCGAAGTTCCTCTTGCGATTGATAAGCACTTAAAAGCGTTACACTTAGCAAAAGTATAAAAATATATCTCTTGATCATAGAGGTTACTTAACTCTCTTTAATCTTTCTATCTCTTGCTCTTTATAAAGTTCTGCACACCCTTTTGAAAGTTCACGAATTTTCAATATATAGTTTTGACGTTCAGTTTGACTAATAGCTTTGCGTGCATCTAAAACATTGAATGTATTTGATGCTATCATACATAAATCATAAGCAGGAAGAGGAAGTCCAGCTTCAAGTGTACGTTGACACTCCTGAGCTTTTACATTAAATTCTTCAAAGAGCATCGTAGTATCTGCTACTTCAAAATTATATTTTGAAAACTCTATCTCACTCTCTTTATGTACATCTTTATAGTAAGTTTTTTCACCATTATGTTCATTCCAAACAATATCGAAAACAGAATCCACACCTTGTAGATACATCGCTAAACGCTCTGTTCCATAAGTTATTTCAACAGTAACTGGTGAACACTCTATTCCTCCAACTTGCTGAAAATATGTAAACTGTGTCACTTCCATACCATTAAGCCATACTTCCCAACCAAGCCCCCATGCACCAAGCGTTGGTGACTCCCAGTTATCTTCCACAAAACGGATATCATGCTCTTTTACATTAAGACCTAAATATTCTAAAGATTTTAAATAAAGCTCTTGAATATTATCAGGAGAAGGTTTGATAATAGCTTGAAATTGGTAATATGAACCTAAACGATTTGGATTTTCTCCATAACGTCCATCTGTTGGACGACGAGATGGTGCAACATAAGCAGTTGCCCAAGGAGTAGAGTCTAATGAACGTAAAAATGTAGCAGGATGAAAAGTTCCAGCACCAGCTGGAATATCATAAGGTTGCACAATATTACACCCTTGTTTCATCCAAAACTCTTGTAGTTTGAGTAACATTTCACTAAAAGTTATCATATTTTTCCTCTTCTATTATTAAGTAAGAGAGATTATATCTTGTTATCAATTAAACCTTGTTTATCTCTAACAAAGCTCTCTGACCTAAATAATAAAAAGAAAAAAAATTGTTAATTTACCTCTTACTATTGAAGGAGTTTCATAACATTTTGTTGAACAGCATTAGCCTGACTCATAGCATATGAACCAGATTGTGCTAAGATGTTGTGTTTAGAGAAGTTTGCACTCTCCGCTGCAAAGTCAACATCACGAATCTGAGATTCTGCTGCTGTCACATTAACTTCTGTTACAGAAATATTACGTACAGTTGATTCAAGTTTATTTTGAGCCGCACCAATAATCGCACGACGTTCATCAAGATTTTTAATTCCCTCATCCATTCTAGCAATAGTTGCCTCAGCATTTGTACGAGTATCAACTTTATTTGAACCAATAGATGCACCAGTAATAGCAGAAACAGAGTTTGTTCCTAAATCTGCCGTTTGTGTTTCTTTAGAAAAAGCACCTGTATGAAACACAAATTTACCATCTTTAGCCTCTCCACCTTCACCAGTTAAAACTGACATACCATTAAATCTCGTTGTATCATTAATATCTTGAGCCTCTTCTAAAAGAGCAGTTACCTCTTTTTGAATATGACTACGAGAAGTTGTATCTTGCGTATCATTGGCTGCTTGAATCGCTAAAACACGAACACGCTGTAAAATATTGCCATACTCTTCTAAAGCACCATCAGCTGTTTGTAAAAGACCAACACCATCGTTTGAATTACGAATAGCTTGCCCTAATCCTTGGGCCTGAGCATGAAGCTTATTTGCAATAGCAAGACCTGAAGCATCATCCGCAGAACGGTTGATTCTTAACCCTGAACTTAATGAATTTAGACTTTTATCAAGTCCAACATTATTCATCACAGAACTTCTATGTGCATTCATTGCACCCACGTTTGTATTTATTCTAAATCCCATGGTTACACTCTTTCATATAGATATTTGCAAAAATATAGCAAAAAGAGTTCCAAAGTTATAAAAATGAAAAAATATATGATGAAAAAAGGGGAATTTTAGCAGCCAAAGCTGCTAAAATATGAAGAAAGTCAAAACTACTGAAGTAGTCTTAATACATTTTGTTGAACAGCATTAGCCTGACTCATAGCATAAGAACCAGATTGTGCTAAAATATTTCTTTTAGAAAAGTTCGCACTTTCTGCTGCAAAATCAACATCACGAATTTGTGATTCTGCTGCTGTTACATTTACTTGAGTAACTGAGATATTTCTTACAGTTGATTCAAGTTTATTTTGAACAGCACCAATACGAGCACGATGCTCATCAAGGTTTTTAATAGCATTATCCATTCTTTCAATAGTTGCTTCTGCATTTGTACGAGTATCAACTTTATTTGAACCAATAGATGCACCAGTAATAGCAGAAACAGAGTTTGTTGCTAAATCAGCTGTATGTGTTTCATCTTTAAAAGCACCAATATGGAAAGTAAATTTACCTTTACCATCTCCACCCTCTTTACCACTTAAGATAGCAACACCATTAAATCTTGTTGTATCATTAATATCTTGAGCTTCTTCTAAAAGAGCAGTTACCTCTTTTTGAATATGCTCACGTGAAGTTGTATCTTGTGTATCATTGGCTGCTTGAACAGCAAGTACACGAACACGTTGAAGGATATTTCCATATTCTTCTAAAGCCCCATCAGCAGTTTGAAGTAAACCTATACCATCATTTGCGTTACGAATAGATTGACCCAAACCTTCAGATTGAGCATGCAATTTATCTGCAATAGCAAGACCTGAAGCATCATCTGCTGCACGATTAATTCTTAACCCTGAACTTAGTGAATTCAAACTTTTATCAAGTTGAATATTGTTCATTGTTGCATTTCTGTGAGCATTCATTGCACCCACATTTGTGTTAATTCTAAATCCCATAATAAATCCTTTATTGGGTCAGAGTAAAAACTCTGAACATTATTTTTATCTTTTGGCTTCCCTGCCAGATAAAAATAAAATCGGAACTAAAAAAAATAACTTTAATATTTTTAGTAATTTTTTTTAGCTACACTTTCAAAACAAATAACTTTAATAGTAGTAGGATGGGAAGTTTGGATTTAATAATAGTAGAATCACCTGCAAAAGCAAGAACAATTAAAAATTTTTTAGGAAAAGGGTATGAGGTTATCGCCTCTAAAGGGCATATCCGCGATTTACCAAAATCACGTTTTGGAATTACAGTCGATGAAGAGACTCATACACTAGAGCCAAAATACTCTGTTGCAAAAGAAAATGCTGCTACACTCAAAGAGATAAAAGAAAAAGCAAAAAAAGCTGATACTATATATATCGCAACCGATGAGGATCGCGAGGGTGAAGCTATTGGATGGCATATTGCTCATGCACTTAAAAAAGATCCACAAGAACTTCCACGTATTGTATTTCATGAGATTACAAAAAGTGCCATTCAAAATGCACTAAAAAATGCACGTAAAATAGATATGGATATGGTAAATGCCCAACAAACAAGACGTTTACTTGATAGAATTGTGGGGTATAAACTCTCTCCACTTTTAAGCTCAAAAATTCAAAAAGGGCTAAGTGGTGGACGTGTTCAAAGCTCTGCACTAAAACTTATTGTAGATAGAGAGCGTGAAATAAAAGCTTTCAAACCAGTTGAGTATTGGTCTATTGATACAATATTTAAAAAAGATATTGATGCAACCTTGGTAACACATAAGGGTCAAAAGATACAAAAGCTTACAATTGAGAATAAAACAAGTGCAGATGCGATTGTCTCAAGTGTAAAAGCAGATAGTTTTACTATTGGTAAAATTGAAACAAAACAACGCAAAGTTTCTCCACAACCTCCATTTATGACTTCAACATTGCAACAAACTGCATCAAGCAAATTAGGCTTTAGCCCTAAAAAAACAATGATGATTGCACAAACACTTTATGAGGGGGTGCAAACTCCAAATGGTACAAGTGGGGTTATTACTTATATGAGAACAGATTCCCTTAACCTCGCAAAAGAAGCGGTAATGGCTGCACGTGATTTAATTGGTTCACGCTATGGTGAAAAATATCTTCCAAAATCGTTTAGAGTATATACAAAAAAAGCAAAAGGGGCTCAAGAAGCGCATGAGGCTATTCGCCCTACAATGTTAGATTTTACACCAGAACTTGCAAAGAGTTTTTTAAAAACAGATGAGTTAAAACTCTATAAGCTTATTTATGAGCGTTTTGTTGCAACGCAAATGGAAGATGCACGCTTTGAGCAACAAAGTATCACTTTTAGTGGAAGTGAGAGTGAGTTTCGTGCAACTGGTAGAAAGTTAGTATTTGATGGTTTTTATGCAGTACTTGGAAATGAAGATAAAGATAAACTTCTACCAACTCTTCATGAGGGTGATAGTACAGAGATCCAAAGTGTTAAAGCATCACAACATTTTACTGAGCCACCATCACGCTATAGTGAAGCAAGTTTAATTAAAAAGATGGAAGCTGAAGGGGTTGGAAGACCATCTACGTATGCTCCAACAATTGCAACACTTACAAATAGAGATTATTTAAAAATTGAGAAAAAACAGCTTGTACCAACAGATATAGCTTTTACTGTAACTGAAATTTTAGAAAAACATTTTGCAAATATTGTAGATATTAACTTTACTGCAAATATGGAAGAGAAGCTTGATGAGGTGAGTGAAGGAAAGGTTGATTGGCAAAAACTTTTAAGTGATTTTTACTTCCCATTTATGAAGCAAATTGAAGAGGGTAAAGCAAATATCACCTCTTTAAAAGTTGCAAAACCACTTGGTAGAAATTGTCCAAAATGTGGTTCTGAGCTTTTACTGCGTTCAGGTAGATTTGGAGAATTTATTGCATGTAGTGGTTTTCCAAAATGTAAATATACTGAGCAGGTTGAGGGGGAAGATGGTGTTGTAAAAGAGGAAGAGATCTCAGACCAAAAATGTGAAAAATGTGGCAAAGATATGATTGTGAAAAATGGTCGCAATGGAAAATTTTTGGCATGTAGTGGGTATCCTGAGTGTAAAAATACAAAGTCAATCGCTCATGAGAGTAAAACTTCTGAAATCCCTTGTCCTGAGTGTGATGGAAAACTTGTGTGGAAACAATCTCGTCGTGGTGCATTTTGGGGGTGTGAGAACTACCCTAAATGTAAATTTATTAGTAAATTTGAGCCAACAACTCTTAAGTGTAAAGAGGAGGGTTGTGATGGTGTTCTTGCACAAAGAACATACCGCAATAAAGAGGTGTATGAGTGTATAAAATGTAAAAAACGCACCCCAGTAGATGAGTATAAAGCATGAAAATAGGGATAATCTCCGACACACATAGAAAGCTTAATAAAGCAAGAAAGGCACTTGATTTACTTTTAGATAAGGGTGTAGAGTTTATCATCCACGCAGGGGATATTGTTGAGGTTGAAATGCTTGATATGCTTGAGGCTTCAGGGGTAAGATATGTTGCGGTGTATGGTAATAATGATAACCACCTCATAGAGCACCATTCACGCTATAATCTTGTAAAAGAGCCGCACTATTTTAAACTTGCAGGACTAAAATGGAAGCTTATGCATTTGCCATACTATATGGGTGCAGATAGTGATGTGGTTATTTTTGGACATACCCATGTGTTTAAAGTGGAGATGATAAATAATACACTCTTTTTAAATCCAGGGGAAGTGTGTGCTAGAAAAAAACCACTCTCAGAGTGTGCAATGGTTGAGGTTTTTGAAGATAAATTTGAAGTGACATATTTTTCACGTATGCAAAAATCACACTATTTTAAAGAGGAGCATTTTAGTTATGCAAGATAAAAAGATATTTTTATGTTCCATTTGTAATATCAATAGTGGTACGTGTAATGAAGATTGTAAATTTTGCTCCCAAAGTGTACGTTATAAAGCAGATATAGAGCGTTATAAACAAAAACCATTAGAGCAAATTAAACAAGAAGCATTAGCTGCACAAGAAAATGGTGCACTTGGATTTTGCTTAGTAACTTCAAATAAAGGGCTTGATGATAAAACATTAAACTTTGTTTGTGAAGTTGCCAAAGAGGTAAAAAAAACAGCTCCAAAACTTCGCTTAATTGGGTGTAATGGAACAGCCTCTTTAGAGCAACTCTTAACTCTTAAAGAAGCAGGAATTGATGCGTATAACCATAACTTAGAAACTTCAAAAGAGTTTTATAGCAATATTTGTACAACCCACTCATGGCAAGAGCGTTATGAAACATGCCAAAATGTAAATAAAGCGGGGCTTGTGCTTATTAGTGGTGGTATTTTTGGGCTTGGTGAAACACAAGAAGATAGAATCTCAATGCTTGAGTCTTTAGCTTCACTTCATCCTGCATCTGTGCCAATTAACTTTTACCACCATAATGAAGCACTCCATTTAAAACCTAATCCGCTAACAACAGATGAAGCATTAGAGCTTATTGCACTGACACGCAAAATGATTCCAAATGCAGATAGAATTATGGTTGCAGGTGGAAGAGAATTGATGTTTGGTGAGCATCAAAGTGAGATTTTTAAATATGGTGCAAACTCTATTGTTATTGGAAACTACCTCACAACAAAAGGGAGAGAATCCCATAAAGATTTAGCAATGCTTCAAAACCTAGGTCTTGAAGTAGCAACATCTGTAAAATAGGTATAAATGATGAGTGATAATGTTGTTTTAATAGGCTCTGTTTCACTCATTATTATATTTTCACCTTTTTTTGCAAAAATTCTTAAACTCCCAACAACTCCTATTGAGATTGTACTTGGCTCTATTTTTACCTACTTTGGTTTACTGCACGATGAACACCTTTTTGAAATAGTTGCTGAACTTGGTTTTTTATACCTTATGTTTATAGCTGGAACGGAGATTAATCTTAAAACATTTGTTAAAATCTCTTTGAGTACTGCTAAACGTATTGGTGGGTATTTGCTTATCTTGTATGGACTATCGCTTCTTTTTGCTTTTTATTTTCATTTGAGTAATATTTTTATTGTACTTTTACCACTTATCTCTGTTGGGCTTATTGCTACCCTTTCAAAAGAGTATGGAACCCCTAAGTGGCTTGATATTGCTATGAAAGCAGGTGCTATTGGGGAGGTTGTAAGTATTGTTATTTTAACATTAACATCTTCTGCACTAGAGGAGGGTTTTGGTATTAAGTTTATAGAAACAGTTGGATACTTAACACTCTTTTTAGTTGTTATGTTTGTACTTTTTCGTGCTGTTGAGATTTTGTTTTGGTGGTATCCAAAAGTTGCAACAACCCTTATGCCACACGATGATAAACTAGAGCAAGATGTACGCCTTTCAATGGGGATTTTCTTTTTACTTGTTGGAGTGATGCTTTATTTACATCTTGAACTTGCTTTTGGTGCATTTTTAGCTGGTATATTTTTACCAACATTTTTTGAACATAAACATGAACTGCATAAAAAACTTGCCTCGTTTGGTTTTGGTTTTTTAATCCCTATCTTTTTTATCCATATTGGAAGTTCATTTTATTTAGAAGCACTTGTAATGGATGGTTTAATTTTAAAAGCATCTCTTATTGCGTTAATGATGGTAGTTATGCGTTTAATTGCTTCAAGTGTTTTTATAGATAAATTAGGCTTAAAAGATGCAATGCTTGTTGGACTCTCCCACTCTATGCCACTTACACTTTTAATTGCAATGGCAACACTAGCATTTCAAGCTAAATCTATCGATTTACTCCATTACTACGCATTTATTTTAGCAGCACTTTTTCAGGTGATTAGTATTATGGTTGTTATCAAACTTTTAAATAGAGATAGTTTTTAAACCATCTCTACTCTACGCTCACCCTCTTTAATTTCACCAATAAGATAAGAACCCTCAGCAGTTACTAAAACTTTTTCAACATTTGCTTCATCTACTACTAAAATCATTCCAACACCCATATTGAATGCTCTAAACATCTCATCTCTATCAACATGTTGTGCAATAAGCTCAAAAATTGGTAAAACTCTAATAGCGTCTTTATTTACTTCTGCCATTAAGTTTTCAGGAAGTACACGTGGAAGGTTCTCAACAATACCACCACCTGTAATATGTGCCATTGCTACAATCTCATCTTTTAAAGCTTTAAAAGTTTTTACATAGATATTTGTAGGAGTTAAAAGAGTTTCAATTAAAGGTTTACCTTCAAACTCATCTTCAAATTTCATTCCCATTTTTTCTAAAAGCACTTTACGTGCAAGTGAAAAACCATTAGAGTGAAGCCCAGAAGATGGAAGTGCAATAAGTTTATGCCCAGCTTTTACTAAACTAACTCTATCCATCTCGCTTTTTTCTGCAACACCAACTGCAAAACCAGCTAAATCGTAATCATCTTCACTATACATACCTGGCATCTCAGCAGTTTCTCCACCAATAAGTGCACACTCACTTTGGCGACAACCCTCTGCAATTCCAGCTACTACATTTGTAGCAATTTCAACATCTAATTTCCCTGTTGCATAATAATCTAAGAAAAATGATGGTGTAGCAAAGTTACAAATTAAATCATTTACACACATAGCAACTAAGTCAATTCCAACAGTATTGTGAATTCCACTATCGATTGCTAATTTTAACTTTGTACCAACACCATCTGTTGCAGCAAGCATTACAGGCTCATTAAAACCCTTTGGTAACTCAAATGCACCTGCAAAAGAACCAATCCCACCAAGCACACCTGGAACTTTTGTAGATTTTACAAGAGGTTTAATGTTTTCAACAAAACTATTTCCAGCGTCAATATCAACACCAGCATCTTTGTAGCTAATTTGGCTCATTTAGAACTCCATTTATAAAATGTTAAAATTATAACGAAGTGGAGTTTAATAGCTAATGAAACTCAACGGGGTCTATATCTATCTCTGCTAATGGTGTTTTTGTAGCATAAAGTGCTTTTAAAATCTCTGTTGTTTTATTGGAGCGTAAAAGTATCTCAAAACGAAACTTATTGGCAACTTTTGCAATAGCACAAGCACCCGCACCAACCACTTCTACTTCACTAAATTGTTGTAAATTTTGTTGCATCTGTTGCATCTGCTGCTTTGCTTTTTGCTCATTTTTATGGGAAAACAAAACTCTACATAACTTTTTATAGGGTGGATAAAGCCCTACTCTATACTCTTTTTCATCTTGTAAAAACTTCTCATAATCATCTAAATACTCCTCAAAAAACTCCTCATTGAGTGTTTGCACAATCACCTTTGCATCTTTTTTTCTTCCACTTCTTCCTGCAACTTGCAACAACATAGAAAGAGCTTTTTCACGGGAGCGATAGTCATTAATATTTAAAATATTATCCATCCCAAGCACAACTGCTAAAGTAACATTTTCATAATCATGCCCTTTACTAAGCATTTGTGTTCCAACTAAAATATCTATCTCTTTAGCATTAAAACGTTTAAGGAGTTTTTTGAGTTTTGCATTAGTTGAGATGCTATCTTTATCAAACTGCTCAATTGTTGCATCTTTTAAATTCTCTTGAAGCTCAATTAACGCTTGAGCAGTACCAATGCGTGAGCTTATTAGTGAAGGTGAGCCACACTTTTGACACTGCTGAATAATAGGCTGTGTGTAATTACAATAGTGACATTTAAGCATATTTGATTTTTGGTGTACACTCATAGCAATAGAGCAGTATTTACACTCAACACTCGCTCCACAATCTTTACAAATAAGATATTTAAAATTTGCCCGTGTTGGTAAAAAAACAATCGATTGCTCTTTTTTTTGCACCGTTTCTTGCAATGTTTGAAGAATAAAAGGGCTTAATTCATCTAAACTTTTCTCATAAATAAAATCTCTTTGTGTTAAAGTATGTCCCCCACGTAAACGAAAATATGGAAACTTCACATAACTGCTAAGCGATGGTGTAGCACTTCCTAAAACAACAGGAATATTATGAAGTTTTGCTAAATATATCGCTAAATCGCGTGCATGGTAGCGTGGTCTTGAAGCAGATTTGTAACTATCATCATGCTCCTCATCTACAACAATAAGCCCTAAATTTTGAAGTGGCAAAAAAAGAGCTGAACGTGGTCCTGCAACAATTTTAACTTGTGAATTGTAAATTTTTTCTTGTGCTATCTTTTTTTGTTTTGGGGTAAGTTTAGAGTGCCACATAACCACTTCATCTTTAAAATAATACTCTAAACGTTTTTGCATTTGAGGGGTAAGTGCAATCTCTGGCATAAGAAAAATAACCTGTTTTCCCTCTTGCACAACCTCCTCAAAGTAACTCATATAGATCTCTGTTTTTCCACTCCCTGTATCTCCAAAAAGTAAAGAGATGGGATGTTGTTTTAAAAACTCTAACGCCTCTTGTTGTTTAGTTGAGAGTGAAATTTTTTCTATGTTTTGTGGAATTGGAGAGTTTTGATGCTTTGATGAAAATGGCATAAGAAGTTTTGCAGCTTCCCCTAAAGAACAAACATAGTAAGTACTAATAAACTCTATAAGTTTTTGTTGTTTAAGATCAAAATAAAAGGAGGTTTTCTCAAGAGGTTGTGTTTGAAATGAAGGCTCTTGCACCTCTTTTACAATAAACCCAAAATGGGCTCTATTTCTTAGTGAAACTTTTACCTCTACACCAATTTCTACTACTTCATTACTATGGTATGTAAGAGGCTCTAGTGGGGAGCCAAAAATAGCTACAAGATAGTAAAAGTTTTGCACTAATCTACTATTTTCTTACAAAGCTCACCCGTAGTAGAGTCATCTCTATCACACTCAAAATGACCATTTGTTGAGTTATAATCAAACTCTATAGCTTTGTTATCTAAGTGAAATTTATATTTTTTATCTTCCACTTTTTCCCATTTACCTTCACTAGTTCCAGCAACAATACCGTAAGTTAAGAGTGTGCGACCATTGCCATCACCAGTAAAAAGAAGCTCATCATTATCACTCAATTTTGGAATAAAACTATTCACTCCACGAATAAGTTGGGATTGACGCTCACTTAAAATTGAGGAACGAATAGAAGCAACATCACTTCTTGCTGTTGCAATATGAGCTTTTGTGCCTGTTGAGCCAAAACGTGGTACCGCAACGGCAGCTAAAATACCCAAAACAATAATAACAAATATAAGTTCAACCATAGTAAAAGCTTTTTTCATCTTAAAATCCTTTAATATAAGTGAACTTTCTCCACGAAAATGTGGAGAAAAATAAAACAATTATTATTTTGTAAATTGTAACTCTGCTGCGTGTGCTGAACTAGCCTCTACAGTAGCATTTACATCATACTCAACATTATCAATTTTTATAGTAAAATTTTCATCACCAATTGCAGCTTTATGGATTTGTTCTACACTACCACATTTACCATCAATAGTAATTGCTGCTTTTAAGTTATCTTTACTATATGCGACAGAAGCATTCTCATCATCTTGTACCATTCTCATCCAAAGTGTAGGACTTACTGTAGTATTAAATGTACTATAAAAAGTTTGACACTGTGCAACTTTTGCTTTACTTGATGTTCCCATCATCTTTGGCACCGCAACTGCTGCTAAAATACCCATAATTACAATTACAAATACCAACTCAATCATTGAAAAACCTGAACGTTTCATACCCTACTCCTAATTCTATTGTTAAATCCTGCTATTTTCTAGCAAATTTAGGAAAAATGATATATAATAACTAATTAGATGTTGCTTAATTGGTTTTGGAACTAAAATTGCTAGTATTTTAAGTAACTAATGAGGAGTTTTAAAGTGGGTATATCTATATCAAAATCTCATGAGTTAATGGCAAAAGCCTTAGATTTTCGCTCTATTAGACAAGATATGATTGCATCAAATATTGCAAATGCAGATACTCCTTTTTATAAACCTAGAGATGTTCGTTTTGAAGATGCGTTAGCAAAACAAAAAGAGGAAGTTTTTCATCAAGAGAGCAATAAACTCAAACTTGCAACAACAAATGGAGAACATCTTCAACCAAAAGAGGAACAAAACTCTTTAAGACCTACAACATTTTTTCGTGATGGGCATATGGCACGAAACGATGGTAACAGTGTAGATTTAGATGTAGAAACAACAGAGATGAGTAAAAACTCTGTTATGTTTAATGCATTAGTACAAGCAATGAAAAAAGATAGTTTAATTTTTAAAAATGTAATCGATGCTTCATCGAAATTAAATTAGGATTAGTAAATGAGTAACTTTTTAAGTAGTTTTGATATTAGTGGTTATGGGCTCTCTGCTCAGAGAGTTCGTGTAAATACAATCTCTAGTAATATCGCCAATGCTCAAACAACAAGAACAGCAGAGGGTGGGCCATACCGCCGTAAAGAGGTTGTTTTTAAAGAGATAGGTTTTAATGAGACTTTTAATGAGGCTATTGCAAAAACTACAAACTCTCTTGGTTACTCAGATCCTCTTAGTGAAGGAACTATGGGGGAAAAACCTATTCCAGCTGTTTCAACTGTTTTAGTAGATAAAATAGTGCGTGATGACTCAAAACCAAAAATGAAATTTGAGCCAAATCACCCAGATGCAGATGCAAATGGCTATGTTGCATATCCAAATATTAATCCTGTTGTAGAAATGGCCGATCTAGTAGAAGCAACAAGATCGTACCAAGCAAATGTTGCCGCATTTGAGAGTGCAAAAAATATGGCAAATAGTGCAATATCTTTGATACAATAAAACTTGAGGTAATAAATAGATGGATTCAATTAAAGGTTTAAGCACAACATCTACTGCTGATCTACTAAAGAAAAAAAGTAGTATAGATACAGCACAAAGTGGTGGTGCAAACTTTGCCGACTCTTTAAAATCTGCTTTAAATGAAGTAAATGATATGCAAGAAAAATCACAAGAAGCGATGGCTGATATTGCAACTGGTCAAGTAAAAGATTTACACCAAGCTGCCCTCGCTATCGATAAAGCAGAGATTAGTATGAAACTAATGTTAGAGATTCGCAACAAAGCACTCAATGCCTATAAAGAACTAGGAAGAACACAACTCTAAATTTTGCAAGAAAATCAATTTAATAACCAAACTGAAGTTCATGATAAAAATAGCAAAATTGTTGCTATTTTTATGCTTATTGTTGTTATTTTTATAATCTTTTTATTTGCAATGCTCTTTAGTGTTGTAAAACCCAGAGAACTTCCTAGTATTGCTGCAAAATATATATCAAAAGCTCAACGAGGTAGTATTGTTAGTGCTGATGGTTACACTCTTGCAACCTCTAAAAAACTTTACAAAATGGTGGTAGATAACCGCTTTATTGACCCACAAAAAGAGGAACTTTTTTTATCTTTAGTAAGTATTTACTCTAAAATTTCTGTAGAAGAATTAAGAACTAGACTACACAGAAGAAGAGGAAATGTTGTTCTTAGTTATAGTGTTGCACAAAAAGAGGCAAAATATCTCAAACGTCTCACATATGAGCTCCAACGTCTTCATGTTTTTAAAAGAATCAAAGACCCAAAAACAGGTATTTTAATGCTCCATGGTCTTAGTGTACGTGAAAGTGGAGAGAGTCGCCTCTACCCTTATGGAAACCTTCTTACTCCTATTATTGGCTATCCTCATAAAATAGAGATAAATAACTATACAACAGTAGAAGGAATCAAAGGACTTGAGAAAAAATTTAATGAAGAGCTTTTCGCTCAACAAGATGCAAAAAAAATTGGTCCACGCGATGCCAATGGCTACATTATACTTAATTCAAAAAGTGATACAAAACGGCAAATAAATGGTGTAGATATTCATTTAACAATCCCTGTATCTTTACAATTTAAAATTGAACATATGTTAGATGAGATGAAACAATACATTGGTGCTAAAGAGATTATGATAGCTATTATGGATATAAAAACATCCAATATTTTAGCACTTGCTAGTTCTAATCGCTACCTTCCAAAACATATTAGAAGGAGTGATTATCCCTCTTTACGTAGTGGTATGACCGAGTATAGTTTTGAACCAGGAAGTGTTATTAAGCCTATCACTTTCTCACTTCTTTTAGATAAAGGGCTTATCAACCCTTACGATTTAGTCAATGCTCACAATGGACGTTATAGAATTGGACGTAAAATTATTACAGATGAGCACCGTTTTGATTGGATTAGTGCTGAAAATATTATTGTTTACTCATCCAATATTGGTATAGCACAACTTGCACAAAAACTCTCAGGGTATGAGTTTTACCAAGGGCTTTTAGACTTTGGATTTGCTCAAAAATCTACACCAGATTTAATCTATGAAAGAAAAGGTTCCATTCCAGACCAAACACGTCTAAACAATGAACTTTATAAAGCAACAACCTCTTATGGTTATGGACTTAGAGTAAATCTTATGCAACTTATTCGTGCTTATAGTGTTTTTAACAATAATGGAGCAATGCTTACACCAAGAATTGTAGATTACTTTGTAGATGCTAAAGGGAAAAAAGAGTACATTCCACCTCAAGAACCACTACAAGTTATTAAACCCTCAACTGCACAACGTGTAAAAAAAGTTCTTATTAAAACTGTTTTAAAAGGGACAGGAAAAAAAGCGATAACTCCAGGTTTAGAGATAGGTGGAAAAACAGGAACAGCCCATAAAGTTGAAAAAGGAAAATATATATCAAAATACAACACAACTTTTATGGGATTTGCAAACGATGCAAAACACCGCTACACAATTGGTGTAGTAGTAATTGAACCAACTATTAGCCAATTTGCCTCAAAAACAGCAGTACCAACTTTTAAAAAAGCGGTGGAGATTATGATTGAAGAGGGGTATTTACACCCACAAATTATCAAGTAAACGTGTTGTACCAACAATAGCCTCTACAAGTACAATGCTCTTTGCAACTTCCACCTCTTTAATATACTCAAAATCTCTATTTAAAATCTCTACGTAAACTATCTCTAATGGTTCTAAATGTTTACGCATTTGTGTTTTAATCTCCTCTACATCAACAACCCCTTGTTTAATAAGGTTTGATGCCAAATAGAGTGAAGATGAAATTTTTAAAGCCTCTTTTCTTTGCTCTTGCGTTAAATAAACATTGCGGCTACTAAGAGCAAGGCCATCTTTTTCACGTACAGTATCTACTGCTACTATCTCTACACTCATAAACATCTGTTTTACCATGAGTGTTATAAGATTGAGTTGTTGTGCATCTTTTTTTCCAAAATAAGCACGCGTTGGGCTTACAATATTTAAAAGTTTCATAACAACTGTTAAAACACCATTAAAATGCCCTGGACGACTATGCCCTTCAAGAGTGTAGCCCCTTACATTTGGTGCAACTACCCTTACCTCATCATCTGTGTACATATCTTCAACTTGAGGGAAAAACAACACATCTACACCACTTATTTGGCAGATTTTTTTATCACTCTCATCTTTACGTGGATATTTTTCTAAATCTTCTCCTGCTAAAAATTGTGTAGGATTTACAAATATAGAAACCACAACAATATCATTTTGTGTTCGTGCATTTTTAATAAGTGAAATATGCCCATCGTGCAATGCCCCCATAGTTGGCACAAAACCAACACTCCCTTTTTGCTCTTTTAGATAATTTTTTAGTTCACGTGGATTGGAGATAATCTTCATTTTAAGCCTCTATTACATATAATTGCGAAATTATACACTATGTAGGATAGAAAAAAGATGGATAATTACGAATATACAGAACTGCTTAAAGATATATCACTCAAAATGGAAAATATTACAGGTGTTGTTGAACCACAAAAAATTCAAACAAGACTTGATGAAATTGAAAAGTTAGAAAATGATCCTGAATTTTGGAATGATGCTACAAATGCTGCAAAAATTCAAAAAGAGAAAACTCAACTTGAGAGAAAACTCCAAAAGTATCAAGAAGCAAAAAGTGCCGTAGATGATGCCATAGAGCTTTATGAGATGGCAAAAGAGGAGAATGATGAAGAGTCTATCCAAGCACTTTTTGATGATGCACCATCACTTCAAGAGTCTATTCGTGCTATGGAAATAGAAGTGCTTTTAAGTGGTGAGAGTGATGCAAACAATGCTATTTTATCTATCCACCCTGGTGCTGGAGGAACAGAGTCGCAAGATTGGGCAAGTATGCTACTTCGTATGTATAAACGCTGGGCGGAGAGACGTGGATTTAAAGTGGAGCTTTTAGACTACCAAGCTGGGGAAGAAGCGGGGATTAAAGATGTTTCTATTTTGGTAAAAGGGGAAAATGCCTATGGGTATTTAAAAGTAGAAAATGGGATCCACCGCCTTGTTAGAATCTCACCATTTGACTCTAACGCAAAACGCCACACCTCTTTTAGCTCTGTTATGGTTTCACCTGAGATTGATGATGATATTGACATCGTTATAGAAGATAAAGATATCCGCATAGATACATACCGCGCTAGTGGTGCTGGTGGGCAACATGTCAATAAAACAGAAAGTGCTATTCGTATAACGCATATACCAACTGGTGTAGTTGTGCAGTGTCAAAACGATAGAAGTCAGCACAAAAACAAAGCAACAGCACTAAAAATGTTAAAATCTCGCCTTTACGAGTTAGAACTTGAAGAGCAAAAAGCAAAAGAAGCGGGTGTTGCAAAAAGTGAGATTGGTTGGGGGCATCAAATTCGCTCTTATGTAATGCAACCTTACCAACAAGTAAAAGATACACGCAGCAACGAAGCATACTCAAATGTAAGTGGTATTTTAGATGGAGATATAGATAAAGTGATTGAAGATGTTTTAATTGCGCAAAATAAAGGATAATGCAGCATTTTAAATGCTACATTATCTTTACTCATTTAAAGGTAAATCAGTTACACGAACTTTTTGTACTACAGTTTGTTGAGTTTCACCCTCTAATGTAAATTTAATAACTAAACTATTATCAATATACTGGATTGTTAAGTCTGTATCTTCTGTTACACCATCAAATCCAGAGTCATTATTACTGTCTCCTGCGATTGTTCCACATACTCCATCTGGATCATTCGCTTCATCACAAGAGATATGATAGTCTGTTCTTGGATCAGCTGTTACTTTAATAAATCCATCACTATCTATTGTATATGTTCCAAACTCTGTTCTATTGATAGAATCATCATTTAATGTAGAATTTACATCACTCATATTTCCATCTACATACATATAATTCCCATTTCCATCCAATGTCATAAATGTGTAGAGTTCACCATTAAAACTTGCCCAAGTACCAATTTCTGGATGTTCTTGTGTTGGTACAAGTTTTGTAGCAGTTACAGTATCATCTTCAGGTGTAGATAGTGCTAATGTTGGAGGTGTTTTATCTTCATATGTTCCTGTAACACCCACTGCACTATCTTCTCCATTTGTATTTACAATTGGTGTAGCATTAGCAAAAGAACCATCCATTGTTGGTGTATACATTCCAACTTCCACTCCACCCAATTGTCCACCATCACCTAAAACTTGTTGTGTCATAAAATATTGATTATTTGGCATAATCACAAGTAAAGTTCCAAAAGCAGCATTATCCTCTGGAAGTACCCATGTTCCAACTAAAGGATTACTAGGTGCTTGTGCAATATCACTTACTTCTGTATCTGTTTGAATTTGAGTTGTATCACTAGTTTGAAAAAGATTTAATTGTGTTTCTAAAGCAGTTCCAATAGCTTTTAAATCTGGATTTATAGATGCTTTTAAAAGTGCTATTTCATCTTCTAATGATAAAGGAGCTGTCGTACTAAAATCATTTTCTTCTAATAATGCAGCAATAGCATCTATTAATGTTGTAGCATCTGTGCTTGTTGTATCGCCAGATAAATCTAAAAGATTTTGTGCTTCAAGTTCTGCAGAATCCAACGATGTAATATCATCAAATGAAACAGTTGTTTCATCCCCATCAATAATCTTTGTTTTAATCTCATTTTGCATTAAACGAACTTTTGTACCTAACTCTTTTGTACTCGTTACTCCATTGGCTGCTAATGTTCTTACTTGTTGCATCAACTCTTTTGTTGCAGTTGCAACATCACTATCTGGTGCAATCTTATCTACAGCACCATCTAAAGAATCAACATCTCCAGCTTTTAAATCTTTTGCAATATTAGCATAAATTGATTCAACAGAAGCATTATTTGCATTTGCTAATACTTCAGCACTTTTTTGAAGTTCTAATGCAGCACTTAAAAGTTCTGGTTTTGTTTGTGATAAAGCAATAGGATCAGCAAAAAGATCTGTATCAGCATCTAAACCTAAAAGAGTTTTTACACTTGATTGTGCGTCTGTTAACGAAGTACCTTCTTCTACCATAGCCTGAACCATAGCAGTTATTGGTGTTATATTTGTTTGCTCATCTGAACTAAATGGAGAAGTTAATTTTCCAGTAAATGGTGCATTTGTATCTACATCATATCCACCATATACAAGTAAAGGTGCTGTATCAAATCCACTATCTTCTTGTTGTGTAGCAGTAATTTCTAAAGAATACTTTCCATCTTTATCTGTTGTGGTTGTTGGTTCTGTTGTATCTTGACAAATATTATCTTGATTTAAATCTAAACAAACTGTCGCATAAGCTAAATAACCATCTACAGCATTTCCCACTGTTGAAATAGATTCAACTGCAGAATTTGTTGTATCTGAAACTGTATTTGTTGTATCATCAGATGAACTACTCCCACACCCACTCATACCTAAAAGTAAAGCAGTAGTTAAAGAAAGCATTGAACCTTTTAAAATATAATTTTTCATCATTTATCCTTTGTAATAGTAAATTGTACTTCTATTATCTTACTACCACAAACATTAACAAAAGATAAAAAAACAAATTTAAAAGCTAATAATTAATAATTTTTTTTGTTATTTAATAAACTCTTCATATTCAAAGCTAGTTATATTTAAATAAATTTTTCCTTTTTTTTCTAAAAGACGTTTATCCCCTTCTTTAAGGGCTTTTTGAAATCTCTTTTGTACTTTTTCATACTTTTTTGGTTTTAAATTTTGTTTTTTTAGAAACTTCTTTAAAGAGATAATTTCCTCTTTTTGCTCCACTATTTCAGTATCGAAAGATTCTTCAATCTCTGTTTCTACTATAGAAGGCTGTTGTAATAAAACTTGCTCTTTAAAGCTATTTAAAATCGATTTTAGCTGCTCATCTTTTTGCTTATAAATCTGTTCAATCTTTTGACGCTCTTCTATAAGAATTTGCTCTTTTTGTTCACGTAAAAGACGAATCTCATCCTCTTGTTTTTGAAGCTTTTGTTGTAAAAAAGCGTTTTGTTCCTCTAAAAATTTAAAATACTTCTCATCTGCAGAATATGGCAAGTGCATCTGTGTTGGTTTTGCCTTTTTTGTTGCTTGTTGCTCATCTACAAGAACATACTTCACACCCTCTTCTACAACACTCTCTAAAGAACCTCGACGAATTCTATTGTGAATTGCCTCTTTTGAAATACCAAAAAACTCCGCTGCTTGGAGGATATTCATTTTTGTCATCAAAAGACCCTTATCTCATATTTTCAAAAACTAAAGGTGCTTCCCACTCACCCTCTCTTACCATCTTAATAACTTTTTGCAAATCGTCTCTATTTTTTCCTTTAACGCGAATAGAGTCCCCCTCAATCTGTGCAGTAACTTTGAGTTTTAGTTTTTTAATCTCAGCAACAATCTTTTTTGCCTCTTTTGTTTCAATATAATCTACAATTTTAAAAGTTGCTTTACGTGTATTTCCACTTGCATCTTCCACTTTTAACTCATCTAAAACTTTAGAAGAGAGCCCCTGTTTTAAAAGTTTTGCAATCACAATATCTTTTAGAGCATCTAACTTATTATCACTCGACGCAACTAAAACAAGAGCCTTCTCTTTCTCTTTAAAGCTTACTTCATAAGGTGTTCCTTTAAAGTCATAACGGTTTGAAACTTCCCTATCTACTAAGTTTATTGCATTTTTAAAAAGTTGCATATCTATTTTTGCAGTAATATCAAATGAGTGTTCTTTTGCCATCTTCATACCCCTTTTTTAGAAAAAATTATAACTAAAATTAGATATACTATCAAATCAATATTTAGGTAAAAGTTATGCAAACACTCCATATCAATCAAATAGAATCAAAACTTTTGGAATTTAGCCAAACACTAAGAACAACAAAAGACCCTATAGAACTTAGCGAAAAAACACAACAACTCCTTAAAACAATTTTTCAAACACCTTTTGCATCTTTATGGATTTTTAACAGTCAAAAAATGCAACTTGTACGTTTACGTAAAGATAACTCTACAAACCTTTTAGAAGCAAAAGATCAAAAAGGTTTACTTTATGATGTTTTTATGTCTAAAAAGACAAAGTTTTTCAATAACATCACAACAAATAAAGAGTACATCCCATCTATAGACAATCCAGACTCTTTAGATCTTTACTCAAAAATCATCACTCCCATACTCAACAAAGATGGGGAAATTTTAGGGCTTGTTACAGCCTATTCAACTTTTCAAAACCCAAAAGAGTTTACTCAAGACGATAGTAAAATTTTTCATATTATTATGCCCTATCTTGTAGATGCTATTTGTGCTATTGAGCAGTGTTGTTCACTCAATGAGGAGGAAAAAAAACAAAAGCATCAACAAAATCTCCAAAATGTTTTAGCACAGCTTCAGCAACTACACTCAACTCCAAATGAAGAGTTTAACCATACAAAAGCACTTCTTCAAGATTTGCAAACACCAACAAAAAATCTTTATGAATTTTTAACACTTTTAGAAGAAAAAGTGGTTGACCCTCGTTTAAAACATTACATTGCAAATGCTAAAGCAAATAGTGAATTTATCTCTTCACTTAACCATCTTATTTTTACAAACCTAGATACAAAAAAACGTAATGAAACACTAGAGTCTCAAACTATTAATAGTGTGCAATACTTTTCTACTATTGCAGATAGTTTTGTAGCAAGTATGTATAACAAATCTATTAGTTTTAATGTTTTTATTGATCCTTTTATACCTAAAGAGATTAAAATAGATACTTTAAAACTACAAAGGGTATTACTAAATTTAATAGATAATGCTTATAAATTTACACCTAAAAACAGATGTATCGAGTTTTGCGTAGAATATAATCAACCTCAAAACCAACTCGATATTACTATAAAAGATAACGGTATTGCCATTACACAAAATAAACGTCAAACAATCTTAAAAACTTTTCAAGAAGAAAACCTTACAATTGAGAGTGAAGTAACAAAAGGGAACACTTTTAGAGTTACTGTTTCACTACAAAAACACCCTTCTACATCAGCATTTCAGCAACTAAGCAATCCAAATGCAAAAATTTTTATTTTGATGGATCAAAAAAATAGTTGCAGTGCAAACAATATAGCAAAACAACTTATCCATTTAGGGATCCAAAAAAAGCAAATAAAAGCTATAAACTCTTTAGAGCTTTTAAAAGCAGATGCAACACACCTTATCTCTTTTCAAAATAAACTCGATCTTGATACTGTTGTTTTTTGTAATGAAAATGAGATTGAAAACCTCATTGTTGAGGAGCAACTTTTTTCTATTTCACGCTCTCACGAAAATTGTACCCATCAAATTGTTTCACAATATAGCTATATGACCCATATACTCTATTCTTTTCTCAACAAAAAGCAACCAGCTACAGTATTGATTATAGATGACAACCAAATAAACATTACTCTTCTAAAAAAGATTCTCTCTGAAGAGCTTGTGCTTATTCAAAGTGCTTTAACAGCTCAAGATGCACTTGAATTGGTTGAAAAATCTATAGAGAAAAATCGCTATTTTAGCGCTATTTATATCGATGAGCTTCAAAGTGCAATCTCTTGTGATGAGATCTTAAACACTATTCGCTCCCTAGAGCTTAAACACAACCTTCCACCTGCTACTATTGCATCACTCTCAGGAGTAGCAACAAATAAAAATTACGATATTATCCTTTCAAAACCTTTTAAACGTGAAGAGATTTTTCAAGTTCTTACAAAATCTTTAACAAAATAGGTATATTTTATGCTTAATACCTCTTTGGAGGTGTTAGAATGATTTTACTAGATGCTGCTACAGATACACTTACAAAAACAACTTCTAAAAAAGGTGATGCAAAAGATTCTCACTCTTTTTCTTTTGCTGAACTTTTAAGTTCCATCTCTAATGAAGATGAAGATATAAAACTTCAAAAAGATGATGCAAAAAACTCTACAACCCAAAAACCTCTTTTAGAGTTACAAGAAGATACAAAAGAGGTAATATCTCCACAAACAACAAAACAAACTGATAAAAAAGATACAAAAAAAGAGGAATCTTCCTTTTTAGAGAGTTTTTTACAAGGTAGTACTTTAGAAGATATTGACCTAGAAAAGCTCCAAAAGATTGAAGAAAAAATAGACAATCCAAAAACACCTCAAACAAAAGAGGTAGAGTTTTTAAAACAAACAATCTTTGATGCTAAAAAATCTCTTCAAAAAGAGATAGAAGCTTTACCAGAATATAAACAAGCACAAATAAAAGAGATGCCAAAAACACTTAGTGGACTTGTGAAAATGGCAAAAACATTCAATATAGATGTTTCTAAAATATCTTTAACGCAAGGAAAATCAAAGCAGATCCAAACAGCAACAAAAGAGCAGCCAAAAGAGCAATCAAAAAAATCTCCTCTTCCAAAAGATATAACGCCTAAAGCAACAACAAAGCTTCCATTTTTACAAACAAATAAACAAACACCCTCCCCTTCTGTAGAAACAACACCTAAAAAACAAGTGACTCTACAAGATATGTTACAAACAAAGCCTAAAGCTCAACAAGATATTCAAAAATTTCCTAAAAAGGAAGTAGTACAAACAAAACAACAACCTCTAAAACCTACTACTTTTAATACAATTGAGAAAAAAACTCAAAAGATTCAAAAAGCTATCTCTACACAAGAACAAAACATAAAAACAACTCCAAAAGTTGAAACAAAGGTAAAAGTAAAAGAGCCTACTCAGCCAAAAGAGAAACATATATCGATTCAAACTACAACACAAGTTAAACAAACACAATCTCAAGAACAAAACTCTAATCAAAACTTTTTTTCACAAACAACATCTCAACAACCACAAACACAAAAAATTGAAACAAAAATAGCCAATTTTGCCTCTTTACTTAACACTGTTAAAGAGGAGGAAGAACCAACACAACCAAAAACTGAAACAACCCCGACAAACAAAGTTGAACAACCTCAACAAATAAAAAATGATCAACTTGACCAAAAAATTCATGAAGCAAAACAGATGGTTCGTTACCTTTCACAAGATGTAAAAGAAAATATCCAAAACTATAAATCCCCTTTTACAAGGGTCAAACTACAATTAAATCCTCAAAATTTAGGGGAGATGGATCTTACAATTGTTCAACGTGGAAATAACTTACATGTTTCACTTCAATCAAACAACCACGCATTAAATCTTTTAAACAATAATCTCCAAGATTTAAAAACACAGTTCCAAAATAATGGAATAAATAATGCTACATTTGATTTTAACAGTAGCTCTCAAGAGCAACAAAGAGAAGCTGCACAGCAACAACAAAATCAACAACGTGCAAAACAGCATTATCAAGATTTTGAAGAGTTTAGTGAAAATGAAGAGATTATCACTTCATTAGAGATAACGATACCAAATTATGCATAGGGATAGATTATGATCACATCAACAGGACTAGATGCTTCAACTGTAACACAAACAACATCTACAACTACAACAGTTGAAAATAAAAATATATTAGGAAAAGATGATTTTATGCAACTTCTTTTAGTTGAGTTACAAAATCAAGATCCAACTGATCCTATGGATAGTGATAAAATTTTACAACAAACATCAGAACTTGCCTCTTTAGAATCTGCAGATAATACAAATAAAGCCTTAGAAGACTTAACTAAATCATTAGGAGTCTCTCAACAATTCTCTACAATTAGTGCTATTGGAAAAACTGCAGATTTAGGTAGTGATTCTATCTCCTTAGATGAAGGAATAGATACACAAGCTACTTTTGAGCTTTATTTTCCAACAGATGTACAAAATGGCACAATTGAAATTAAAGATAGCAATAATAATGTTGTGCAAACAATTACAACAGATGAAAAAGATTCTGGAGTTTATCAATTTACATGGGATGGAACAACCAGTACTGGTACACGTGCTGAAGCTGGTGTATATCATATCTCTGCAAACTATACAGATAAAAATTCAAATCCACAAGAAACAAAACTTGGACGCTATCCTATTAAATCTGTTCGTTTTGATGATGGAGAAGCACTTTTAAAAGTTGGTTCTAACTATCTACCATTAGATGATGTTAAAGAAATTTATTAAAATTTGGAGAAAAGATTATGATGACACAAGCATACTATACTGGGTTATCTGGTCTTGTATCTACACAACGTGCAATCGATATTACATCAGATAATATTGCAAATAGTTCAACTGTAGGATTTCGTAGTGTAACAACTGAATTTACAACCCTTTTTGAAGATGCTGTAAACACACCTACGACTCAACAAGAAATTGGTTTAGGAAGTCGTGTCAATGCATCAAGTACTGTTATGAGTAACGGATCTATTAAACTTACAGATAAAAGTACAGATCTTTCTATTGATGGAGATGGATGGTTTGGGGTTGTTAGTGGAGATGAACTTTACTATACACGCGCTGGAGATTTTGTTTTTGACTCCAATAATGATCTTATTACCAGAGATGGTAAATATGTTCTTGGGACAATGGCTGGAAATATTGATGGTAATATCTTAACAAGTGAAAAAAGTGAAACACCATTAAGTGATATTAATACTCAAGAAACTCTTCGATTTCCAACAGATCTTACATACCCAGCTGTTCCAACAAAAAACACTCAATTTTTTGGAAACTTAGGTATTGAAGATGAAACAAAAACATTTGGTGCCACAGTTATAGATAAAGACAATAACAAAAATGACTTACAACTTCGTTTTACAAAATCTTCAGAACAAAATCCACCAGGTACGCAATGGGATGTAACAGCTATACTTCAATCACTAGATGGGACAACAGTTTATGATACACAAAATGGACAAGTATCATTTGATGAAAATGGTGCTTTAATTTCAAATACACTTCCTACTATAAATAATAATGGAACAGATCTCACTATAGATTTAGGTGAGGGTTATAGTGGTATTGTAGCTACTAATAATACTTCAACTACTGGATCATCTCAATCTGATGGAACAATAGGTGGAGAACTTGTAGGATATGAAATTAATCGTCATGCAGATGTTATTGCAACCTTTACAAATGGAAGACAAAGTAGTGTTGGAAAAATTGGCTTATTCCATTTTTCAAATGATCAAGGATTAGATAGAATTTCTGGAACACTTTACAAAGAAAGTTCTAATAGCGGCAATGCATTTTTCTATAAGGATCAAGAGGGAAATAATATTTTAGGTTCAGATGTTATGAATTATAGCTTAGAAAACTCTAATGTTTCTATGAGTAATGCTCTTACTGAACTAATTGTTTATCAACGCTCCTTTGATGCTAACTCAAAAATTATCTCTACAGCAGACCAAATGATTCAAAAAGCTCTTTCTATGGATAGTTAAAAAGTGGAATAAAAAATGCTGCTCCTCTTATACTGATTAAAATATCCGAAATTTTAAAGGATCATATTATGTTAAAATCTCTCTATTCTGGTATTTCTGGTTTACAATCACACCAGGTTGCAATGGATGTTGAATCAAACAACATTGCCAATGTAAATACCACAGGATTTAAATATTCACGTGCAAATTTCTCTGACCTTTTAGCACAAACAAAATCTATTGCCACTGCTCCTCAAGGCAATTTAGGGGGTAAAAACTCTGTTCAAGTTGGACTTGGATCTACTGTTGATTCTACTACACGTATTTTTTCACAAGGGAGTGTTGATACAACAGATAAGAATACCGATGTTGCTATTCAAGGTGATGGTTTTTTTATTGTATCTCCAGATGCTGGAAACACTTATAACTATACACGTGCAGGAGATTTTAAATTTGATGCAGATGGAAACTTTGTAGATAATAATGGTTTTATTGTACAAGGTTGGCTTAAAGATCCAGAAACTGGAAAAGTTGATTCAACTGCTCCAATTACAAACATCAATATTGCACCAGGATTAACAACACCTGCAAATCCAACAAATGAAGTAACACTTAAAGCAAACCTTAACTCAGGTACTAATGTTGAAAACTTCTCTCCAGCCTATAGAGTTCCAAGTGGAACACCAACTGATGCCCTCAATCCAGCTATAGATGAAAATGGTAATCCTATTAAATCTGGTGATGTAGGTGTTATGTTTAATGATAGAGGAGAAGCTTTCTCACTCCAAAAAGATCAGGGTGTATGGATCTCATTTCAAAGTAGTATTAAAGATGATGGAGGAGCTGTAGCTGCAAGTGATGCTGAATTAGATATTACATTAGAGCTAGATGATGGAACAACTGAACGTATCACAACAACAGGTGGAAGTGCAGCAAACTCTGCTGCAACAAATGGTCGCCGCTATGCTGATGCAATCAATGCTAAAACAGCTATTACAGGTGTTACAGCAACATATGATTCTGTAAATAATAAAATTATTTTAGAAAATGATAACTCATCCTCTTATTCATCCCATAATATCCGTTTAAAAGAAGTTAATGGGGGGAGTGGTTTAACTGTTGGAACTGTTACAACAGCTTATACATATACTTATGACCCGAATGCTTCATCTAAACCACTTAATGATAATAAAACATTTACAACTGTAGCAGATCTTCGTGAAGCTATGGAGATTCAAGCACGTGATCCAGATGGAGATGGAGTTGAGAATAATGTTGAAATCTCTGTAAATGAGTATGGAAAACTTCAAATTTCAAATCCAGGAGGAGGTGACCAAGATTATACCCTAGATATTGCTGTTACACCTTATACAACAAGTAGTGTAAGTGAAAATACAAATTTCACAACTGCAATGACAGCACTAAACTCTGTTTTACCTGTTGGTGGTGGTGCAGAAGCATATTCACAAAGTTTTAATGCAGCAACACATTCAAGTAGTATCGATATTTTTGACTCATTAGGCTCTAAACATACACTTAGAACAGAGTTTAGAAAAACAGCACTTAATGCCAACCAAGGAAGTACTTGGGATATGAAAATCTCTGTTCCAGAACCAGCAACAATTGATACAACTGCACCATTTAATGAAAAAACAGGTTCTATCCGTTTTAATAGTGATGGATCTCTTGCAACATACGATCCACCAAATGTATCATTCTCTGCAAATAATGGTTCAGCACCTAATCAACAAGTAAACCTTTCTTTTGGAACATCTCAACAATTTGATGGGATAACGAGTTTCGATGCTAAAAGTGCTACAAGTGGTATCTCTCAAGATGGGTACACTGGTGGTGATTTAGTTGGTATTAGAATCGATCAAAGTGGAACATTAATTGGTTCATTTTCAAATGGTAGAAGTTTTGGACTTGCTCAAATTGCAATGGCAAAATTTACAAATAATGAAGGGCTTTCAAGTGATGGTGGAAGTGTTTATACACAAACTGCCAACTCAGGAGATCCTATTATTGGAACAGCTGCAACTGCTGGGCGTGGGTTTATCCAATCTTCTGCACTTGAGAATTCAAATGTTGACCTTTCACGTGCACTTACAGAGCTTATTATTATTCAGCGTGGATACCAAGCAAATGGGAAAACAATTACCACATCAGATCAACTCCTACAAACTCTTCTAGGGCTTAAACAGTAGTTTTAACTCTAATTTGGTATAATTTTTCAATTATTTAATAGAGGAATTATACCAAATGAAATTTTCTGCACCACTCAAATCAAATTCAAAAAAAGTTATGTTACTAGGTTCTGGTGAGCTTGGTAAAGAGGTTGTTATAGAAGCACAACGTTTAGGGCTTGAAACTATTGCTGTAGATAAATACGCAAATGCACCAGCTCATGGTGTAGCACATAGAAGCTATGTTGTAAATATGCAAGATAAAGAGGCTCTTTTAGAGGTTATTCGTCGTGAAAAACCTGACTATATCCTTCCAGAGGTTGAAGCAATTAGTATCGAAGCACTTTTTGACGCAGAGGCTGAAGGTTTTAATGTTATTCCAAATGCAGATGCGGTAAATAAAACAATGAATCGTAAAAATATTCGTGTTTTTGCAGCAGAGGAGTTGGGACTTAAAACTGGTCCATACAAATTTGTAACAACTCAAGAGGGTATGCTTAAAGCTGCACGTGAACTTGGTTTTCCATGTGTTATAAAACCTGTTATGAGTAGTTCTGGTCATGGACAAAGTGTTGCAAAAAGTGAAGCAGATATCCCAAAATCTTGGGAGATAGCAAAAGAGGCACGTGGAGATGCAAGTGAGTTAATCGTAGAAGCATTTGTAGATTTTGATTATGAAATTACAATGCTTACAGCAAGAAACGGTAATGAAACTGTTTTTTGCGAACCAATTGGGCATGAACAGCGTGATGGGGATTATGTATTTTCATGGCAACCAGCAATTATGAGTGATGTTGCAAAACAACGTGCTCAAGAGATTGCAAAAACAATTACAGATGGACTAGGTGGACGCGGAATTTTTGGTGTTGAGCTTTTTGTAAAAGGTGATGAAGTTTATTTTTCAGAAGTAAGCCCTCGCCCACACGATACAGGTATGGTAACACTTATTACTCAAAGCCAGAGTGAATTTGCACTCCACCTAAGAGCAGTTTTAGGACTTCCACTTGGTTTTACATTTTATGGTGATGGTGCAAGTGCTGCATTTAAAAGTGAATGTGAACATAGCGTAGCACCTGTTGTAGAGGTAGATGAGTCTTTATTTACACAAAACTCTTTTGTGCGTGTATTTAGTAAACCAGAAGCACACAAAGGGCGTCGCTTAGCTGTTGCACTTGTGTTTGACAAAGTAGAAAATGCCCTTACACAAGCTAGAGAGTTGATTACAAAAATAAAAGATTGTTAAGGTTTTTAGTATGGGTGCAAGAGTTTATAAGGAGCATTACACATACAAAGAGTATGAGCAATGGGAGGGTGATTGGGAGTTAATAGATGGTCACCCCTATGCTATGAGTCCAAAGCCGATGATTAAACATCAACAAACTTCGGGAAATATTTATATAGAATTAAAAAAGAAAAGCTCTTGTGATCAATGTTTAGCAGCGATGGAGATAGACTATAAAATAGCAGATGATACTGTTGTTTCTCCAGATGTTGTATTTGCTTGTGGAGAGGATTTGGGTGAGATGTATCTTCAAAAAACACCTCAAATTATTTTTGAGGTTCTAAGCCCATCAACACAAAAAAAAGATAAAAATGAAAAATACTCACTCTATGAAGAGGTTGGAGTAAACTACTATGTTATAGTAGATATTCAAACAAAAAAAGCACAAATTTATAAACTTGTAAACAATCTTTATAAACTCGACAAAGAGGTAAGTGATGAGTCTTACCTTTTTGATACACCAACATCTCCAATAGAGTTTAACTTTAGCACAATATGGGAAAAATAATGAAAATAGCAATTTTAGATGCACTTACATTTGGAGAGACTTCATTAGAGGCTTTTAACTCTCTTGGTGAAGTAACAATTTACCAAACAACTTCAAAAGAACAAACACTTGAACGTATAAAAGAAGTAGATGTAGTTGTAACAAACAAAGTTATAATAAACCGAGAGTTAATGACTCAAGCAAATAATTTAAAACTTATTTGTGTTGCAGCCACAGGAATGAATAATATCGACTTAGAAGCAGCAAAACTCTTAGGTATCGAAGTGAAAAATGTTGCTGGATATTCAACTGATTCTGTTGTGCAACATACATTTTCAATCCTTTTTTATCTTATTGGACATTCACGCTATTATGATGAAGTGGTAAAAGATGGTACTTACTCACAAAGTGCAATTTTTACCGATGTAAGCCATCCATTTTTTGAAGTAAAAGGGAAAAAATGGGGTATTATTGGACTTGGAACTATTGGTAGAAAAGTTGCTGATGTTGCAACTGCTTTTGGTGCAGATGTAAGCTACTACTCTACAAGTGGTGTTACAAGAGAGGAGAAGTATCCCTCTGTTTCACTCCAACAACTTTTACAAGAGAGTGATATTATCTCAATCCATGCACCACTCAATGAAAAAACAGATAACCTTTTAGATTATGCAGAACTTCAACAATGTAAAGATGGTGCTGTTGTACTTAATCTTGGTCGTGGTGGCATTGTCAATGAAGATGCAATTGCAAAGATTGTAGATGAAAAAAATATTGCTTTTGGGCTTGATGTTTTTACAAAAGAGCCACTACCAAAAACTTCACCACTGCTTCACGTAAAAAATAAACAAAGACTCTATATGACTCCACATATTGCTTGGACAAGTATAGAAGCAAGAGAAAAACTAATAGCTTCTATTGTTCAAAATATAAAAGATAGTTTTTAATTGGCAGAACTCTCTTTGTTTTTTGCTGCATTTTTTGCAGCAACAATTCTCCCTTTCTCTTCAGAGGTTGCACTCCTTGGTGCAATAAAGAGTGGAATGCCCCACTTTAATGCTTTAGTTGCAGCTTCATTTGGTAATATTTTAGCCATTGTTTTTAACTACATTTTAGGGTATTTTTTTTCAGATAAAATGGATGCTAAACTTAGAAAATCTAAAACAGGTAGAAAGTCTCTTTTTTTAGGACACAAATATGGTTGGAGTTTGTTGTTTTTTAGTTGGCTTCCACTTATTGGAGACCCCCTAACTATCGTTGCTGGGCTCTTTCGTGTGAATTTTTTTTACTTTTTTATTATTGCCGCAACTCTAAGGGTACTTAGGTACCTTTTTCTTACAACTTTTGTGATATAATTCGCCCAATTATTTTAAAATCTCAATATACAAGGTTGGTATCATTTATAAGTTAGCATTACTTTCATTACTAGTTGGTACATCTTTAGTAGCACAATCTCCTATTGTGCCAATTCCTAAGCAAATAGCTTATAATAAAGCAAAAGCGGAACTTGGAAAAAAACTTTTTTCTGAACCAATGCTTTCAAAAGATGGCAGTGTTTCTTGTGCATCATGCCATTCACTTTCAGGAAGTGGAGCAAATAAAACTCAATACTCTTTTGGAGTAGATGGGCAACAAACTGCAACAAATGCTTCAACTGTTTTAAACAGTGCATTTAACTTCTCTTATTTTTATAACGGAAGAGCAGATACTTTAAAACAACAAATAAAAGATTCTATTACAAAAGAGGATGGACTAGAATCTTCTATGGATGAAGTTGTTTCAAAAATTCAAAATAGTGCGTATGCAGTTGAATTTTCTAATATCTACGAAGATGGTGTAACACCACAAAATGTAGTAGAGGTTATTGCAGAGTTTGAAAAAGCACTTATCACTCCAAACTCTAAGTTTGACAGATTTTTACGTGGAGACGATACAGCTCTTAATGCACAAGAGAAACGTGGTTACAAAGAGTTTGTATCTACAGGTTGTGTTTATTGTCACAATGGTGTAAATATGGGTGGAAATATGTACCAAAAAATGGGTGTATTTGAACCGTATGAATCTGAAAAAATGGCAAGTAGTCGTTTTGATGTAACAAAACGTGAACGCGATAAAAATGTTTACAAAGTTCCTTCACTAAGAAATATTGCTTTAACTGCACCATATTTTCATGATGGTAGTGTAAAAACTTTAAAAGAAGCAATTATTAAAATGCGTGAACATCAACTTGGTGTTACAAAAAAAGTGAAATCAACTGCTAATATAGAAGCATTTCTTAAAACGTTAACAGGTGATACACCAGCAATATTAAAAGGAGATAAGTAATGAATAAGGTATTGATGGTTGTTCCTGCAATAATTATTGCACTGTTTGCTTCTTTATTTTATGTTAGTTTTGCATCTAAACAAGAGGTTGCTCATAAAGAGGAGATACTTAAAGATGTAAGAGCTCAATCTTATGAACTTGAAGAGATGTTTAGATTACATACTAAACTTCTTTTAAATCTTAATAAAAATATCAATAATGATGAAGTTTCTAAATCATTTAAAGATTTAAAACGTGCAACACACTATTATCTTAATACACTTTCATCATTAGAGCAAGAAAGACTCTATACACTTTCAAAAATTATTAAAAAGAAATTTGAAGCATTAGAGTTAATTAATGAAGATATTAAAACAGATAGAGCACTCCTTAAAAATGCTGTTATTTGGTCTGTAAGTAGCTATGAAAGTTATGTGAAAAACTTAAAACATCTTTCAAGTGCAGATAAAAGCTATATGATTAACCTTTTTAAAGCAACTGTTGATGATTCTTACAGTGAATTTGTAAACTTAAATGCTACAAAATATACAGATAATTTAAACTCTCATCTACAAAAAATTTATAAAAAACAACAAAGTTTAGTAGAACTTGAAAAAGCACTTGCTAAAAATAGTATTTTACATGAAGTAAATGAAGTTGTAAATTTTGCTTATAAAAGATCAACAGAACTTCGTGATGAACTTAACGCTACAACAAATAACCTTTTAGTTGCATCGATGGTTCTTTTAGTACTTAGTATTTTAGTATATATTAAAGAAGTACGCTCTATGCAAGATCTTGCACGTGCAAAAAGTGAACTTAGAGAGTTTGTATTTGCTCTTGAAGAGAGTGCGATTGTTTCTAAAACAGATCTCAAAGGTAGAATCACTTACGTTAACAATAAATTCTGTGAAGTATCTGGATATGATGAAGAGGAACTTATTGGTAAACCACACAATATTGTTCGCCATCCAGATATGAAAGCTTCTGTATTTGAAGAACTTTGGGATACAATTAAATATGGTGGAGTTTTCCATGGTACAATTAAAAACCGTAAAAAAGATGGTTCTGCTTACTATGTAGATACTACTATTATCCCTCTTCATAATGAAAAAGGTGAGATTGATGAATATCTTGCTGTTCGTTATGATGTTACAAAATTTATTCAAGAGGTATAAACCTTTTTTCTGAGCTAAACCTTTAAGGTTTAGCTCATCCTCTATTTTTCTTCATTTTTTTATTATTTTCAAGTACAATACCTCAATTTTAAACCAATTAGGATAGTTTTTTATGCAATATGATATTTTAATAATTGGAGCAGGTGCAAGTGCATTAAGTAGTGCCTTATTTGCAAAGCAAGAGGGTCTAAGTGTCGCTTTAGTTACCAAAGAGTTTCCAACAAGAGCACAAACTTCCATGGCTCAAGGTGGTATTAATGCTGCACTTGGCAAAGATGATACTATAGAACTACATATAGAAGATACTTTAAAATCATCTCATGCTTTAGCTGACGAAAAGATGGTACAACACCTCTGCCAAAGTGCCCCAGAAGCAATTAAATGGCTCGATAGTATAGGGGTGTGTTTTTCACGTACACCTGATGGAGAGATTGCTCAGCGTAAACTTGGAGGTGCAAAACACCCTCGTGCTTGTTATGCACAAGATTATACAGGATTAAAAATTCTTCATACACTTTATGACCAAGTAAATAAAGAAAATATCGATATTTTTAACCAAAGATTTCTTCTTGATATAATCACAAAAGAGCAAAAAGTAATTGGGGCAACTTTTTTAAATATGAGAAACTCCCAAGTGGAAACTTTTAGCGCTAAAAGTGTTATTGTAGCAACAGGAGGGTATGCAAAAATTTATGGCAAACACTCCACAAACTCAAAAAGCTCAACAGGTGATGGTTTAGTAGCTGCCTATAAAGCTGGTGCAATACTAAGTAACTTGGAGTTTGTACAGTTCCATCCAACAGCTTTAAAAAACTCCTCTATTTTAATAAGTGAGAGTGCAAGGGGTGCTGGAGGGTATTTAGTAGATAATAATGGAGAAAGATTTTGCGATGAACTGCGTCCACGTGATGAAGTGAGCCGTGCTATTTATGAGCAGATGAAAAAAAGTGATGTTTTTTTGGATCTACGCCATTTAGATAAAGAGTTTATAGAAGAATCCCTCCCACAAGAGCAAAAACTAGCAAAACTTTATGAGGATATAGATTTAACGCAAGAGCTTATCCCAATAAAACCAGCAGCACACTATAGTATGGGTGGAATTGAGGTAGATGCAAACTCACAAACAAATATAGAGGGGCTTTTTAGTGTTGGTGAGTGTGCAAACCATAATGTTCATGGTGCAAATCGCCTTGGTGGAAACTCCCTTTTAGAGCTAATTGTATTTGGTAAAGATGTTGCAAAAGGTGCAGCAAGTTATGCAAAAGCACAAGAGTTTCAAACACTAGATACAAAAGAATCGCAACAAAAAATTGATGCAATTTTTCAATATGAAGGGGGCATAAACCTTTATGATATGAAAGATTTAGTTGCTGATTTATTTTACAAAAATGTAGGGATTCTAAGGAAAGAGAGTGAACTTCAAGAGGCTCTTGATGCACTTAAAAATATTCAAAACAACCTCTCAAAAATTGCACTTCAAGATAAAACAAAAGAGTTTAACCAAGAGTTAGTGGAGCTTTTAGAGTTTCATAATATGGTGGAGCTTGCACAACTTATCGTTTTAAGTGCCCTAAAGAGAAAAGAGAGTCGTGGAGCACACTATAGAGCAGACTACTTAGAAGAAAACAAAGAGTTTTCAAAACCTACACGTATCTATAGAGGGGAGTTTTTATGAAACTAAAAATACAAAGATATATTAAAGAAAAAGAGTTCAATACTCTAATAGAGTATGATGTAGAAAAAAAAGTAACAACACTTCTTGAAGCACTTGAGTATATTAAACAAACAAAAGATAGCTCTTTAGCGTTTGAGAGTGGTTGTAGAAGTGGTGTTTGTGGAAGTTGTAGTGTACAAGTAGATGGTAAAGCAACCCTAGCGTGTAGCCATAAACTCCAAGAAGATGCAGTAGTTGTTGAGCCACTTAAAAATATGCCTCTTATTCGCGATTTGGTTGTAGATATGACACAAGCGTACCAAACAACAAAAAAAGCACAAGCGTGGCTTCACCTTTTAGATAAAGAGACAAAAATAACAGATGAAGATGAGCATATAAATAGAGTACAAAGTGATTGTATTTTATGTGGAAGCTGTTACAGTGCTTGTCCTGTTTTTGCAGTAAATAAAAACTTTTTAGGACCATTTGCCCTTACACGCTCATGGAAATATGTAGCAGATAAGCGTGAAGCTCAACCTGCAGTAGATGTTTTACAAACAGATGGTATTTGGGATTGTACTTTATGTAATGAGTGTACTATGGTATGTCCTCAAGAGATCTCAAGTAAAGCAGATATTGAAAAGCTTCGCTCAAAATCTGCGATGATGGGATATAGTGATCCTAATTTTGCAGCAAACTTTGGAGGATTTGAGCTTAGCTTTTAGTAGATTTTATCTACTAAGAGTTGGAGTGAAACTCTCCCTTGAAACTCATTTTTTGCAACTTTATAACTACAACTTAGTTTTTTGTTTTGAGGCATCTCAAAAACATTTCTAAAGGCTATAAGCTCTAAATGTTGGCCATAAAGATTTTCACGTATCTCAATTTTTGAATGAGATTTATCCTTTCCAAGAAGTTTAATAGAAACTACCTCCACCTCTTGGAAATAAAAAGTTGGGCGAGGGTTGGCTTCCCCATAAGGTTCAAACTTCTCTAAAATCTCTAAGAGTTCAAAATCTAATTCTGTAGTAGAAAGCATACCTGTAATAGAATGTTTTGGAACAAATGCAGCAGATGGTATCTCTTGTGCACTTTTATTGAGTGCTTCTTTAAATGGGGTAATATTTTTTACCTCTAGTGAGAGTCCAGCAGCCATTTTATGACCACCAAATTTTTCTAAAAACTCTCTATTTTGATCAATAAGGGAAAATATATCAACTTCACCTAAACTTCTAGCACTCCCTTTTGCGGTGTTGCCATTTATGCTAAGTACAATCGCAGGTTTGGAGAATTTATCTACAAGGCGTGAAGCAACAATCCCCACAACTCCCTCATGCCAACCTTCACCTGCTACAACTATTACTAAATCATCTTCGTTGACCTGCTCAATAGCAGCTTGTGTTGTTTGAGCTTCTATCTCTTTTCGCTCATCATTGAGTTTACATAACTCTTCAAATCTATCGTACGCTTCATATGTTGTTTTAGCGTTAAAAAATTCTAAGGCTAAAGTAGCATCACTTAATCTTCCAGCAGAGTTTAATCTTGGGGCGATATTAAAAGCGATATCTTCAGAGTTTAGAGTAGATTTATTGATAAAATCGCGCATAATAATACTAGAGGGGCGTTTTGAGATTTGAAGTTGTTTTAAACCCTCTTTTACAATTGTGCGATTTATATCGATAAGTGGCATAATATCTGCAATAATTGCTATTGCTAAAATATCTAAAAACTCTTTCATATTGATATTGAGTTGTAACTCTTTTTTTACAAGACCAAGTAAAAGCCAAGCGACTTCTGCACCACAAATCTCTTTGAAAGGGTAGTTACATTCAGGAAGTTTTGGATTAACTATTGCATACGCATCTGGAAGCTGAGCTGATGGTGTATGGTGGTCTGTAATGATTAACTCAATACCTCTGTCTTTACAGATTTGTGCTGCTTCAATAGCTGTTATGCCGTTATCTACAGTAATAATTAAATCTGCATCGACTCTTTCTAAAATCTTAGGAGAAAGCCCATATCCATCGCGAAATCTATTTGGGATAATAACATCAAGTTTATAAGGGATAAGCCTAAAAAACTCCACCATAATTGCACTTGAGCTTACGCCATCTACATCATAATCCCCAATAAGGGTTATTTTTTTTCTATTTTTTATCGCCCATGCTATCTTTTTTGCTGCTTTTTGTCCATCGTGTAAAAGTGCAGGGGATGGAATTTGTGAAAGTTTTTTTTCTGTTTGGAATCGATTTGAGAGAAGTTCAAAAAGGGATTGTTTTGTAAGTTTTTTCATAACTGTTGTGTTTTAAAGAGGAGAACCTCTTTAAAATTACTCTGCAGCTAAACTAGCTTTTACAAAAGCTAAAATAGAAGGGTTTGGAGTTTGTAAGCGTGAAGTAAATTCTGGGTGAAATTGCACACCTAAAAACCAAGGATGTCCCTCAATCTCTACTGTTTCAATAAGCCCATTTGACTCACCAGTTACAATCATACCAGCTTTTTCAAACTGCTCTCTATATGCCGGGTTTGCTTCATAACGGTGGCGGTGACGCTCATAGATTGTTTTTTGCCCATACGCTTCTCTAATTAAAGAGCCATCTTTTGTATCACAAGGGTATTCACCAAGGCGAAGTGTTCCACCCATTGGAGAGTTGTGTGTTCTAAATTGTGTTGAGCCATCTCTATCTAAGAAGTTGTCTATTAAGTAAATAACTGGATGTGGTGTGTTTTCATCAAACTCAATTGAGTTTGCACCCTCTAGTCCTAATACATTACGCGCATACTCAACAAGTGTCAGTTGCATCCCAAGACAAATTCCAAGGTATGGAACTTTATTTACACGTGCGTATTCAATTGCTTTAATTTTACCCTCAACACCGCGAGAACCAAAACCACCAGCAACAAGCACACTATCACAATCACCTAAAAGTGCTTCAGCCCCACGCTCTTCAATCTCTTCTGAGTCAACCCAGTTGATCTCTACGCGAGTATCAAGATGTGCTCCACAATGAATAAGAGCTTCAGTTAAAGATTTGTATGCCTCTTTGAGTTCTAAATATTTCCCAACAAATCCAACTACAGTTTTATTTTTTGGTTGTACAATTTTCTTTACTAAAGAGTCCCACTCTTCCATATCAGGCTCAAGCTCACCAAGCTCTAACTCTTTAGCGATTGGTTTTAAAATATTTTGACGTAAAAATGTAAGTGGAATATCGTAAATTGTTGCTGCATCAAGTGCTTCTACAACGCTATTGGGAGAAACATCACACCCCATTGCAAGTTTTTTCTTAAATGTTTTTGGTAGTGCTGTTTCACTACGAGCAATAATCATTTGTGGAGTGATACCAATACGGCGAAGTTCTTGTACAGAGTGTTGTGTTGGTTTAGATTTTAACTCACCTGCAGCTTTAATGTAAGGGATAAGCGTTACGTGGATAAAAAAAGTACCAGCTACTTCATCATCGTGTTTCATTTGGCGAATAGCTTCCATAAATGGTAAACCTTCAATATCTCCAACAGTTCCACCAAGTTCTACCACTAAAATATCATGCCCTTTACCAGCTTCTTTAATGCGGTTTACAATCTCTCCAACAATATGAGGTACAACTTGAATCGTTTGCCCAAGATACCCTCCACTACGCTCACGCTCAATTACACTAGAGTAAACTTGCCCAGTTGTAAAGTTTGAAGTTCTTAAAAATGATGTATCTAAAAAACGCTCATAGTTACCAATATCTAAATCTGTTTCTGCACCATCTTTTGTAACAAAAACCTCTCCATGTTCAAGTGGGCTCATAGTTCCAGGATCAACATTGATATAAGGGTCAATTTTTAACATTCCAACTTTTTTGCCTGAATGTTTTAAAAGTGTTCCAACACTTGCAGCTGAGATCCCTTTTCCTAAAGAACTTAAAACTCCACCTGTAACAAAGATATATTTAGTCATCTACGAACTCCATCAAAAATTTATTTATTATAGTAAAAAATGACTTAAAAATCGTCATCGAAACTCAAACTACCTTTAGAATAGTTTGTAACAGTTCCCTCAAAAAAGTTTGTTTTTTGGTCATTGAATTTTGCAAAATCATCAACCCATTTAATAGGGTTTGAAACATTATAAAGTTTATCAAATCCTACAGATGTAAGTCTATCATCTGCTAGGTATTGAATATATTGCTCTACAATCGCATCTGTTAAACCTAAAATTTGCCCTTGTGTAATATACTGACCCCACGCTGTTTCAAGCTCAACAGCTTGTTTGTACATTGCAATAACTTCATCTTTGAGTTGTTGTGTAAAAAGATCAGGTCTCTCTTTACGTAAAGTATTAATAAGGTTTTGAAAAAGTACAAGGTGTGTTACTTCATCTCTTTGAATAAAACGTATCATTTGTGCACTTCCAAGCATTTTTCCACTGCGTGCAAGCGTGTAGATATAAGCAAAACCACTATAGAAATAGATCCCTTCTAAAATTTGGTTTGCAAAACACGCTTTTACAAAGTTATGCTCACTAGGATTACTTGCTAAATCTTGGTAAACTCCAGCGATTGCATCATTTTTACTTTTTAACATCATATCTCTACGCCAAAGCTCATAAATCTCTGCTGTATTTGTTGAGATACTATCTACCATAACTGCATAACTTTGTGCATGAAGGGCCTCTTCAAAACTTTGACGCACCAAAATAAGGTTAATCTCTGGAGATGTAACATAAGGGTTAATGTTATCTATAAGGTTATTTGTTTGGAGGGAATCCATAAAAATAAGTTGTGAAAGTGCTTTATCGTAAGCATCTTTTTCTGTATCTGTAAGATTTTTGTAGTCATTAACATCACGTGTCATATCTACCTCTTTTGGGAACCAGGTGTTGTTTAACATCATCTCCCAAAGGTTATATGCCCATTGATATTTGATATTATTTAACTCAAAAATACCTGTTGGATTACCACCAAAAATCCTCCTATCATTAACACTTTCAGTTGATTGTGGATTGTATATCTCTTTACGATTCATTTTGGTAGCTCCTTGGATAAATTAAGTTCGTGATTTTAACGACATTTTCATTAAAACTTCTTTTGTTACGATATATAAAAGTGAAGAACTCACAGTTGTAAAAATAATAGTATATCCCGTTGGTAAATCAAAATTATAAGAGGCAATAAGTGCTACTAAAATTCCTATTGAGCCAAAAAGTGTAGCACTTAAAAAAGGTTTTTTACTAAAAACTCCCACATATGATGGTGCAATAAGTAAAGCAAAAACAACAAGTACCCCAGCACTTTGAACAGAAGAGGTTACAGTTAGAGCTAACATAGCAAAAAACAAAAACTCTTTTTTTATTCCCTTAAATTTTGGGTAAATAACAAACATAACAAACGCTACAAATCCATAAATAATAATACTGTGGAGTAATTCCTCTTGGGAAGTAAATAAAATATCTGCTGCACTTAGTTTTGAAAATAGCTCAACTCCTTGAGAACTTTTTGCTAAAATAAGCATAATAGCAGATATTCCAAAAGCGTATAAGAGTCCAATAAAAGCTTCAATTTTTGGGATATTTTTTGTTGCCCATGTGATAATAACAGCCGCTAAAAGTGCGAAACCAAATGTAAGTTCATTTTGGTATGCACCATCTAAAAATGTAATGCTTAGTGCCATACCAATTGAAGCGATTTGTCCCACTGCTAAATCGGTAAAAATAACACCACGACGGATAATCTCTAAACCAAAAATAGAATGAATAAAAACTAAAACAATAGCCAGCACAAATGCTGGCCATAAAAGTTCAATTATTTGCATATTTTTGAAGCTATATTATTGTAAAAATCCTCTAGTGTTTTACCACCAACTGCACCTAAGTCATGAGGAATAACAACAACTTTAGCACCTGTTTTTGCTGCAATAAATTGTGCTGTTTTTCTCTCGTGGTAAACATCTTGAAGAATTTTTTTAACTTTGTTTTGCTTTATAAGCATAATAAGCTCTAGTGTATGTTTAGAACTAGGAGCAATTCCTGGAAGTGGCTCAATTGTACCAATATTTTCAATGTTGTAGCGTTTTAAAAAGTAGTTAAAAAGTTCGTGGTATTGCACAACTTCTTTAGTGCTACATTGAGCCATTTTTGCATCAAATTGTGTTAAAAAACTACTCCACTCTTTTTTGAAATTTTGAAGATTTTGTTTATATGCAAACTTATGAATAGGATCAATTTGTGCAAGTCTTGAAGCGATCGCCTCTGCAATAATAGGAACTGTGTAAGGGTCTGTAATATAATGAGGATTTCCCTCTGCGTGAACATCACCAAATGCACGTGAAACAGTGGTAGGTTTATCTATAAGTTCTAGTGATTGCGAAGCATCTAAAAAGCCTAATGAGCCTTCATTTATTTTAGGATTGTGAGCATTGCGTAAAAGTGGAGGTAACCAACCAATCTCTAGCCCTCCACCATTAATAATAAGTAAATCTGCACGGCGAAGTTTTGCTAAAAGTGATGGTTTTGGCACAATAAAATGTGGGTCATATTTGTTTGAACCAAGAACAGTTACTTTTACAAAATCTCCTCCAACTTTTTTAGCAATTGCACCAAGTGTTGAGTATGTTGTATCGATTTGCATTGAGGCAAACAGAGCTAAGTTTGTAACTAATAATAGTAATAATTTTTTCATTTTCTTCTCCTAATAATCGTGTGCACCATGTGCACCTGCTGCAATGTTAAGTGTAAGCATTACTGTATGGATATTTTTTCTTGAACCATCAATAACTTTTGTTTTATCATAACTGTATGAAAGACGAAGTCTTGACATAGGGAATGGGTGGTACTGTGCCATTACGGTATATTTTTGTAAATCATCTACAGAATTTTTCACAATACCATCGTAGCGAATACCTGTTGCATAATTTTTGTTGTATTTATAAACAAGTTGTGTATAAAAACCAGCTTGTTTTGCATCTGTTGCTATATTTTGTCGTTTACGATAAAGTGCTTCACTTTGCCAAGTTAAAGAGCTGTAACTATTAAATTGTTGTTGCATTGTAAGTTCTACATTATAAATATCTGTATCACCTCCAAAAAGATTTTTTCCACGTGCAAAACTAATACCTGTTAGTGTTGAGAGATTTTGCGTTATATCAAGACTTGTTTTTAGATAAGCAACTGTTAGGTTATTTTTTTGTGTATTTCCAAAACTTCTTTTATTTGAGCCTTGGAGTAATTCCACTCCTACCATTACATAAGTATCTGTTGGTGCAACCCATTGTGTAGAGATTCCCATATCTCCAATACTCCCTGGACCAAACAAAGCTTTATAGATGATTGGTTGTTCATCAAAATTCCAAGCATGTTGATGTTTAGCATTAATACGACCAAAACTACTTTTAAACTTTCCAGCTTTTATACCTAAACCATAAGGAAGAGAAGTTGTTTTTACATACCCTTCACCAATAGCTGTATGATCTGGATGAATATGAAGCATTGCAAAAGCTTCAAAGTAAGGATCAACTACTGAATGTAGGGCTAACTCTGCATAGTTAAGGTTAAAACCTCTGTTTTTATTAAATGGAAGTTGAGCACTACCTGTTGTAATAAAACCTGGTATTGCAAAATTTTCATACTGTGTATTATCTATATTTCTAGCAATACTTGACATATTTAAAATAAGTGCAATATCTGGAAGATAAGCATTTTGTGAAAAACTACTAGAGCGTGTTTGATATTTTGCTTGAGTATTTTGAATTTGTAACTCTTGGAGCTTTTTTTCTAAAAGTTCAACTCTTTTTTCTAATGCAGTGTTATTTGCACTTAAACTTATGGCACATAACACCCCTAATGCTATTTTTTTAGGCATAAAAACATCCTTTTAAATTTTTTAATAATAAAGTTTTTTTATGAAAAGAGAAAAGCTAAAGGTGGTGCACGTGGATTATAGAAGGAGTTATAAATAAATGCATATTTGTTTGCATTATTAGAGATAAAAACTATCTCTTTATACTCTAGTTTTTGTAAATAATAAGGGATTGTTGGAGTATCAGCATCAGCAATATTATGTTGAATAGTACATATTTGACAATCGTTATGGGATTGAAAGTCATTATGATGGTGAAAAACACCTAAAAATGTAGCAACAATAAAAAGGGAAAGAAAATATTTTTTTGCTAATTTGATAATCATAATTGAGATTGTAGTATAACTTTTTTAAAAGAGAGTATAAAACTCTCTTTTTTATAAAGCTATATGATATCCAATAAAAGCTAGTAGATAAGCAACAACAGAAGTAAATACAAAAAGATAAAAGGCATATTTTTTTCCTCCAGCTTCTCTTGCAAAAACAATAGTAGCAGCTAAACAAGGAAGATACGTCATAATAATAAGTATAAATGCAACTGCTGATGCAAATGAAATATTTTCATGTAGTCTTTGAATTAATGAGCTGTTTTCTTCATCTACATCATCTCCAAGTGAGTATAAAACACCAAGTGTTGAAACAACAACTTCTTTAGCTGCTAAACCTGTTTGTAGAGCAACAGCCATTTTCCAATCCATACCTAGTGGTTCAAAAAGAGGTTCTAAAACTTGCCCCATTTGTCCTAAATAACTCTCTTTTAAAAGTTGTTCTTTGAGTTCATTTTGTAGTTTTATTTTTTCTACTTGATTATTCAGTTGTTCAATTTTTTGTTCATATTGTGTTGTTAGTTCTAAATTTTTTGGATAGTTACTTCCAAACCAAACAAGCATTGAAGCTATGGCAATAAAGGTACCTGCCTTTTTTAAATAAAGCCATGTTTTTGTTTTTACTGTATGCCAAATAAGCATTACAGATGGCATTCTATATTTTGGCATCTCCATTACAAAAGGTTCATTTTCACCTTTAAATGCAGTAAGTTTTAAAATTTTTGCCATAATTAAACCAAGAATAGCTCCACCCATATAGATTGCAAAAAGTATATTTCCTGCCATTTCTGGAGAGAAAAATGCACCAACAAAAAGCACATAAACAGGTAAGCGTGCACCACAACTCATAAACCCTATTATAAATAACGTTAGTAGTCTATCTCTATCATTTTTTAAAATTCTTGCACTCATATATGCAGGAATAGAACACCCAAAACCTGTAACAAGTGGGATAAAACTTTGTCCATGAAGCCCAAACTTATGGAAAAAACCATCAAGCAAATATGCAACACGACTCATATAACCTGTACTTTCAAGCAATGCTATACCTATATATAAAATCATAATATTAGGTACAAATAAGATAACTGCTCCAACTCCTGCTATAACACCATCAACAATTAAAGAACGAACCTCATCATTGGATATTGTTGCACCTACTGTATCACCTAAGTAACCAAAAAAAGCATCAATATAATCCATTGGAATAGAGCCTATTTCGAATGTTAATTGAAATAATCCCCACATAAAAAATAAAAAGATAGGTATCCCTAAGAGAGGGTGAATAAGAATATTATCAAGTTTTTGTGTAAATGATAGTTGCTCTTCTTGTTTTGTTGTTTTTACTGTAAGAGATAAAAGTCCATCAATATATGCTTTATATTCACTTGCCATTATATCTAGCATCGATTCTTCATTATGATGGAGTTTAATATGATTATGTGCTTCTAAAAGAACAGGCTCAAGAGAGATCCAAATTGGATCATCGTGAAGTTGTTTGTAAATATGCTTATTTTCACTTAAAAGTCCAATTGCAATGGAGCGATAAGAGAGAGTTGATTTAAATCTATTTTTTTCTAAAACAGTAACAATATTTCTAATCTCCTCCTCCATATCTTCACTAAAAACAAATTTAGGTTCTTTTTTTTCTAAAGAGTAAGTTTTTACAATTGTTGCTAAAAGATGGTCTAATCCCTCTTTAGTTGCAGCAGATACTTTAATACAGTCGATTCCAAGAAGTTCACTCATATAGTTTGCATTAATATCAAGATGTTCTTTTTTAGCTTCATCAATCATATTTAAAGCAATAATCATTTTTTTATCTAGTTGTATAAGTTCACTTGTAAGTTGTAAATTTCTTTCTAAATTTGTAGAATCTACAACATTTAAAATAATATCGTATTGTTCATCTCTTAAAAAGTTATTTGTTACTCTTTCCTCTATAGAGTAATCATTAAGCATATATGTACCTGGTAAATCAACTACAGTAATAATATAATCTTTATATTCAAAAACTATTTCCTCTTTTTCGACAGTAACTCCAGAGAAATTCCCTACATGAAGTGTTGTATTTCCAATAGCATTTATGAGCATTGTTTTTCCAACATTTGGTTGACCAACAAGTGCTATAGTGATATTTTTTTTCATTTTATATAACCTCTATATTTTGGGCTTCTTCTTTACGAAGAGCAATAGTGACTTTGCCTATTTGTATTTCATAGTTACTTTTTAAGTGTGTATGTGCAAGAAACTTAATTTTTGCTCCTTTTATAATGCCAAAAGAGATAAGTCTTTGTTTTAATGCTCCTTGAGCATAAAGTTTTTCTACTTCATATATTTGACCTATTTTTGCTTCTGTTAATCGCATAAAAAAACTCCCCCTTAGAAGTTAAAAGAGGCAAAAGCTCTTATATTTTTGGAATTAAAATCTTCACTTTTACTATCTTGTTTATTTGTATCTATTATGTAAGATAAAGAGAGAGTTAAAAGATCGTTAGGTGTATATTCTATAACTATATCTTGCTCTACAATATGAGCTTTTAAACCTTGTGAATCTGCTTTTGCACTAAAATCTCCATAAGCATAAATAAAATTAATATTATTAAGTGCATAACTTAAAGAGATAACTTTTGCATTTGCTTCTCTATCTTGTGTAATTTCATCTAAAATCATACTATCCATATTTGTAAAGAGAGTGCCACCTCCATAACCACTAAAACTATGTTTAGAATTTTGCTTTAGTGCTTTATTATAAGCTGCTGTAAAAGTAAAATTTTTATATGTAAGTTCTGTCATTGCACCATAAATATTTGCTTCAACTGCACTATTATCTAACTCTTTTTCCTTAAGATATTGTAATGAAATATTTAGTGTAGTGTTTTCTTGTATAGTAAGATGTCCTGTTATATCAAAATAAATTGCATTATTTGCTATCTCTTTAGAATCATCATTTGATATATTGTAAAACCATAAATTTGTATCAACAAGATTATTTTCGTAGTTGATTCCACCAAAATTAACTCCATCTTTTCCCGCTTTTTTCCATCCACTATTTAAACCAGCATCACTCCCTTGCCAACTATCGAGATGCCCTGCAATAAAAGATAAATTTTCTAGTGAATATTGGGCAATATACCCTTTAAAAGTATTTGGAACCATTCTAATATCATCACTATCTGCAAGTGGAGTATCTATTATTTGAGCTCCTATGCGAAGATTAAAATTTTTGTTTTCATAATTGAGATAGGCTTGCGTTACTTCTGTATATGTTTTTTTCTCTCCAGAGAGTTCATTATTATAATGCTCTTTATTTGCACTTAAAACTTTTATATCATGTGTAGTTCTAAATGCTAAAGAGGCATTAAATCCTTTATATTTAGCAAGTTCATATTGTAAAGATGTTCCAATTGCAGTTGCATAAATATCTTGAGTATTTTTATTATTGTAAGCTGAGTAAAGAGAACGTACCTCCCCTTTTATAGTAGCGTCTTGAAACATTTGTCCTATATTTGCATTAGCATAAAGTGAACTACTTAGTGCTAAAGTTGCAATAAAACTAATATGTACTGAATGTGTCATTTGTTATCCTTTATATAATATATGTTGGAGATAAATCCAAAAAATGAAAGTTAAAATCTCTTAACTTCCTTTGTTTAGATTTAATAAACATTTTTTACATTTTTTATGTACTGTAATAAAATCTGCATCTTGAAACTCATGGCAAACTTCTCTATCTGTTTTTTGCACTTGAGAACATTGTGTACATATTTGAAAAACAGAGTTTTTAGTAGAGAGAAAATAGTATGTAGTTTTCACATTATCGTGAACACTTAAAATTAGCTTACATTCTAAAAAAACTCTTAAATGTCTATAAACTGTATTAATAGAAATTTTCTTTGGATATTTTTGATTTAAAATATTTACAATTTCTGTTGCACTTAAAGCAACATGTTTTTTTTCTAAAAATAATTTATATATGCTTTCTCTTACTGATGTATAGTTGATATTTTGTTTTTGCATACACAGGTATAAATCTTCCATTTTTTTAATCCAAATAATTTAAATTATGATAATTGTTATCATTTAATCGTGGAATTGTTACCTATCATTTCTTAAATCTATTTAAATATGATATTCATTATCATTTTTAGAGATTGTATGCACATCTATTTTTGTTATAATATAAAAAATTATCGCGGGATTAAAAATGAAGATATTTGTATTACTCTTTTTAACAAGTTTACTTTTTGCCCACCCCCATACTTTTATAGATATTTATCCAGATATTGTTGTGGAGAATGGAAAAATTAAAAAACTTCATCTTACGTGGAAGATAGATGAGATGACTTCTAGTATGCTTTTGATGGATGTAGATAGCAATGGTAATGGAAAAATAGATAAAAATGAAGAGAAAAATATTGAACAAAACTATTTTAATACAATGACAGATTACGATTTTTACACTTATATTAAAGTAGCGGGGAAAAAAGTAACTTTACCTGAAATTACACATTTTCATGCTTTTGTGGAGAAGAACAAAGTTTGTTATGGATTTGATTTTGAACTTCATACAAACGCAAAAGAGACTTCATTAGAGTTTGGAGATAGTGATTTTTATATTGCTATGGTTTTAAAAGATGAGTTTGTAAAAGTAAAAGGTGCAAAAGCAAAAGTAACAGGAGTCGATAATGATTTTTACTATGGATATAGATTGGAGTTTAAATAATGATGGAGCTTTATGGGCATTTTATGCAACAGTTGGTGATGTACCAATACCAAATAAATAGTTATATTTCACAAACAATTAGAAGTTTAAATGATGAAAATAGTTTTACAACCTCCTTACTTATTTTAGGGATTGCATTTTTATATGGTTTAGTTCATGCAATTGGTCCTGGTCATGGAAAGGCCTTGGTAGCTGTTTATTTTACGTCAAATAAGAGTGACTATAAAAAAGCATTTAAAATGGGGTATTTAATCTCTATTATTCATGCTATATCTGCACTTGTTTTTACATTTGGTATTTTTCTTATTTTAAAAACAATGTTTCGCCGTCATTTTAATGAACTTTCACAAACTACAATGATTATTAGTGCTGTGATGATAATAGGTGTTGGGCTTTATTTGGTTTATGAAGCTTATAAAGATAAAGGTAAAATTGAGAAAAAACAAAAAGTAAAAACAAAAAGTGAGTTTGCAGTTGCTTTTAGTGCTGGGATTGTGCCTTGCCCTGGTGTTATGACAATTGTGCTTTTTAATATTGTTTTGGGACACTACTTTTTAGGGGTGGCTGCTGCTATTGCTATGAGTATAGGGATGGGGCTTACAATTTCATTAGCTGGGATATTTTCTATTGCAATTAATAAAAAAGTAACAACAAAACTTGAGAAAAAAACGTACCTTTTAGAGATGATGGGTGGAGTTTTAATTGTACTACTTGGAAGTTTTTTACTTTTAGGAGCTATGGGTGGGCATCATCACTAAATTTAAACCAGCCTTTAAAAACCCACACCTTCAAACTCTTTATAGCTCCTTTTTTTATAAGGAAAAACCTCTAAAATTTGAGTTCGAACATTTTAGTTTAAGTGATGGTGACTTTATAGAGTGTTATTGGCAAAAAAATGATTTAAAAAATATTGTAGTGCTTTTACATGGGCTTACGGGCTCATACTACTCACCCTATATTCAACAAACCCTCAAAGAGTTACACAAAAGAGACTTCTCCACTGTAACGATGCACTATAGAGGAACATCTGGCAAACCAAATTTAAAACCACGCAGTTATCATAGTGGCAATAGTGAAGATTTTAGGGAGTATGTAAATCATTTAACAAAGATTTATCCACAAAGTAATTTTTTTGCAGTTGGGTTTTCTATTGGTGGGAATATTTTACTCAAATATTTAGGAGAGGAAAAAAATAACACCCCTTTAAAGGCTGCAATGAGTGTAAGTGCACCCTATGATTTAGCAATGTGTGCAAATAGAGTCAATAGAGGATTTTCTAGGTTTTATCAATACATTTTACTCAAAGAGTTAAAAAAGATGCTTCATCAAAAATTTAATGCTTTTGCAATGGAGCAGTTTGTAAAGTTTAAGAAAAAAGACATTAAAAAACTCAATAGTTTTTGGGCGTTTGATGATGCCTACTCTGCACCAATTCATGGTTTTGGCAATGTGCATAACTACTACGCTACATGTAGCTCAAAACACTTTTTAAAAGATATTGCGATCCCTACACTTTTACTTCACGCAAAAGATGACCCTTTTATGACACAAGAGGTTATTCCAAAGCCTTATGAGTATTCAAAAAGTGTAAAACTTGAAGTGCATAACTATGGTGGGCATGTTGGATTTATTGGGGGGAGTTTTTTCAAGCCAAAATATTATGTAGCGTTACGAGTGAGAGAGTATTTTGAAGAAAATCTTTTTTGTAATAATCTAGATAAAAAATTGTAGCGATTTTTAAGAGACAACATTGTACACTCACTCTAATAATTTTTTAGGTAGTGCACAAAAGATGGAAAATAGAAAGATAGTAGATAGTGTTTGTACATATTGTGGTGTTGGGTGTGATATTGCAGCAGAGATTGATACACAAAAAAATGAAGTTGTAAAGGTTTTTGCTCATCCAGATGGTGTTGTTTCTCAAGGGAAACTTTGTGTAAAAGGAAAGTACGGTTTTGACTTTGTTCAAGACCCAAACCGTTTACAAAAACCTCGTATTAAAAAAAGTTTTTTAGAAAAAAACAAACATATCTACGATGCAATATCCTCCTCTTTAGTTGAGCTTGATGAAACTTGGTATGAGTGTGATGTAGAAGCTGCTACAACTGCTGCTGCACTTAAAATTGAGCAAATTCAACAAGAGTATGGTAAAAAATCTATCGCTTCTATTGGTGGTGCTAGAACTTCGTGTGAGAGTGCTTACCTTTTTCAAAAGTTTACTCGCCAAACACTCGGTTCACCCCATGTAGATAACTGTGCAAGGGTGTGCCACTCCCCTTCTCTTAGTGGTATGAAAGCAACTATTGGTGAGGGTGCTGCTACAAACCCTTACAACGATATTTATAACGCTGAATTTATGATTGTTATAGGCTCAAACACAACAGAAGCACACCCAATTATTGCAAATAGAATTATAGATGTTGCACGTGAACACGATAATTTAGCAGTGTTTGATGTACGTGAGATTGGACTACACCGTTTTGCAAAATATAAAGTGATAATGCCTTATGAAGCAAACTTACTCATTTTAAATATGCTTGCGTATGTTATTATAGATGAAGAACTTTATGATGAGAGCTTTTTAGAGGATAGAACAGTGGGGTTTGATGCTTTTAAAGAGCAGATTTTAAATGACCCTTATGCAAACCCTGCATTTTTTAAAGATCTACCAGGGTATGAGCACCTCTCAAAACTTATTCCAAAAGTTGCACGTGAATATGCTCTTAAAAAATCTATGATATTTTGGGGACTTGGAATAACAGAACATTTAGATGGAAGTTACGCCGTTATGGCAATAACACACTTAGCACTTATGACAGGAAATGTTGGAAAAAGTGGTGCTGGGCTTATGCCACTTCGTGGACAAAACAATGTTCAAGGTGCGTGTGATATGGGTATGCTTCCATATTATGACCCAGACTACCAAAAACCAAAAGAGATTGGGCTTATGACACCACAAATTGTAGATGCAATTTTTGATGGTAAGATAAAAGCTATTTTAAATATGGGAGAGGATATTACCCATATTCACCCAAATATCAACAAAATAAATGCTGCTTTTGAAGAGTTAGAATTTTTAATGGTTCAAGAGCTTTTTATGAGCGATATTGCACAAAAAGCAGATATTGTTTTTGGGGTAAAAAGTGCGTATGAAAAAACAGGGGTTTATGTCAATGCAATGCGTCGTTTGCACCTCTCTCAACCACTTATAGAATCAGATTTGCCAGATGATTGGGAAGTGCTGCAACTTATTGCAAAAAAACTTGGACAAGATTATGAGTATAAAAACTCAAATGATGTTTGGGATGAAGTACGCGAAGTTGCCTATAGACGCTTTAGTGGTGCAACATACACAAGATTACAAAGACACAGAAAACGTGGGCTTCAGTGGCCAGTACATACAGAAGATACACCTATTTTACACCAACTTGACTTTAGAACAGAGGATGAGTTTGGGCATTTTCACTATCACCAATATAAACTACGTGGAATGGTAAAAGAGATTTTAGAGGAGAATTTTAGTGGTTATTACCTTACAACTGGAAGAACATTAGCACAATACAATAACGCTTCACAAACAAACAAATCTCCAAAATTGCAAAAACGTTATAGTGAGGATCTTTTACTTGTCAATGAAGAGGATGCAAAAGATTTTCCAACTGAGTTTGTAATACTTCAAACACAGTATGGACAAACAACGCCACTTCGTGTAAAATTTACAGAAAAAGTGCAACCAAAAACGCTTTTTACAACATTTCATCATGCAAAATCAAACATCAATGCACTCTTTGGAGATGAGAGAGATGAAGTGATTTTAACTGCAGCTTTTAAATCTATTAAAGTGCAAGTAATCCCATTTGTATAATCATGAGTAGAGCAAAAGGTAATATTGCAGAAAAAGAGGCACTTCTTTTTTTGCAAGAGCGTGGTTTTGAACTTGTTGAGCAAAACTTTTACTCTAAATTTGGGGAGATAGATATTATTATGCAAAAAGATAATATCTACCATTTTATAGAGGTAAAATCAGCTCCTAGTTATGAAGTTGCAATAGCCAATATCACCCCTCAAAAACTTTCACGTATAATTAAAACTGCCTATGTCTATATGAAAAAAAACTCCCTTAATGTGGAATATAGTTTCGATGCGGTGATTGTAAGTGATGATATTGAATTTTTGGAAAATATAACTCTTTAGTAACTTTAAAAAGATAAAAAGATACAATTACTAAAAATTAGGAATAAAAATGGATATACCTTTACATGTGAGATTGCGTCGTGGATTTCGCTCTTTTTTATACACTCTTTTATCTTCATTTATTAAACAAGAAACATCTAAAGAGTTAGTAGACCCTAGAGAAATTCAAACTATCTTAATAGTAAGACCAAACTACCGTATTGGAAACCTTATATTTTTAACACCCCTTATTGAGCAACTTCAAAAAAATATTCCAAATGTTCAAATTGACATTATTGTAGGCTTAAAACTCGCTGGTGATATTTTGCAAGAGATTCCTAGTGTAGATAATGTTTTTGCTTTACCACGTGATGTTTTATACAAACCTCATAAACTTTTTACCCTTATTAAAAATGTGCGTGCAAAAAAATATGACTTGGTTTTAAATATCTCTGGTGGTTCTTTCTCTTCTCAACTTGTAACACTTTTAACACGTGCAAAGTATAAAGCTAGTTTTGAAAACAAAAAAAGAATTATCCCTTTAACACACAGCATTGAGAAACAAAACCTTTTTAAACACTCAGGTTCACAACCTTTGGAACTTCTAAGACTTTTTCCATTTGAACTCCCAAAAACATCGCAACAACTCAATATCTTTTTAACACCAAAAGAGGAGCAAAAAGGTAAAGAGGAGTTAGAAAAACTTTTACAAACAACCACCCCTTTATCATCTGTTAAAACTGTTGCTATTTTTAGAAATGCAAGGTTTGATAAAAAGATAGAAGATAGTTGGTGGACAGAGTGGTTTGAAGCTTTACGTGAACTTGACAATAACATAGTTGTTATTGATGTTCTCTCTCCAGATATTCCAGCAAAACTGCACCAAGATATGCTTCAATACCAAAACAAAAACCTCCGTATTTTAGGGGCATTTTTTAAAGCTACATCACTCTACATAAGTGCAGATACAGGACCACTTCATTTAGCTTTAGCTTCTAATGCCAAAACACTTGCTTTATTTAACAAAACCTCTAAAGAGGTTTATGGAACACTTGGCGATGAAAATTTAACGTTAGATATCAACAACCTCTCGCCAAAAGATGTTGCTTTAAAAACTTACCAACTCTTAAAAGGGAAAAACGATGTTACAACTTAGTAAGTTTTTTCGCATAGACCCAAGCAAAAATGTAAAACTCTTTTTTTATATTAAAGGGGTGGCAACGCTACTCACACCAAAAATATTTTTTACTCTTCAAAGGGAGAAACTTCTTCAAGAGGCGTACAAAGATACAACGCTACAAAAACGCCTTGAGTACTACAATAAAACAAAAAAATTTCAAACTCCACCAGAAGCAAAAAACTACAATCAGTTTTTAAAAGAGAAAAAAAAGACATACTTTTTTGACCTTTTAGAGGTGGTGAAATATTTTCCATCCTCTTTTAAATTTTGGTATGTTTTTGGAGATGTAACAGAGATTCCACCCCACCCTGCATTTGTAAAAAGTCGCCCAATTAGCGATAATAATGAAAACTCCGTAGTTCTTAAACTTAATAAAATACGCCATTTTATCTTTGTAAATGACACAATACCTTTTGAAGAGAAAAAAGATCAAATTGTATGGCGTGGAAAATGTTACACACAACACCGTCAAAAATTTGTACAGCAATTTTATAATCATCCAATGTGTAATATTGGTCAAACAAATACTAAAGGTGATTTAAATGTTCCTTGGCAAAAAGAGAAACTCTCACTCAAAGCACAACTACAATATAAATTTCTTTTAGCAATAGAGGGAAATGATGTTGCATCAAACCTTAAATGGGCAATGTCTTCATCCTCTCTTGTTTTTATGACAAAACCAAAATATGAAACTTGGTTTATGGAGGGAACTCTACAACCAAACTATCATTATGTAGAGCTAAAAGATGACTATAGTGACCTTCAAGAAAAATTAGAATACTACCTACAACACCCTAAAGAAGCGAAAAAAATTATCCACAATGCAAATAGCTATACAAAACAATTTCAAGATTTAAAAAAAGAAAAGTTACTTGCATTACTAGTTGTTGATAAATATTATAAAAATAGTCTCACTTAATCAAAAAAAGATAACAATTATTGTAGAATGAGTTAAAAAAGATTTTATTTCAGTGAAAAAATTAGTAACATCGTTTCTTATTCTCTCTTTTAGTATTATTTGTGCAGAGCCTATTGTGCCTATTCCAAAGTCTATAAACTATGACCATAAAAAGGCGCAACTTGGAAAAAAACTCTTTTTCGATACACGCCTTTCAAAAAACAATACTATCTCTTGTGCGAGTTGTCACAATATTTATGAGGGTGGAGATGATAACTTACAATACTCTTTTGGAATCGATGCGCAAGAGGGAAATATCAACTCTCCAACTGTTTTAAATGCTGGATTTAACTTTAGACAATTTTGGAATGGAGGGGCAAAAAATCTTCAAGCTCAAGCTGAAGGACCTGTACAAAACCCTGTAGAGATGGGAAACAATTTTTCAAACTTAATAAAAACACTAAACAATACAGAATATAAAAACCTTTTTGCAAAAGTTTATAGTAATGGCATTACAAAAAACAATATTACAGATGCAATTGCTGAGTATGAAAAAACACTTATCACTCCCGATGCACCATTTGACAAATATCTACGTGGAGATAAAACAGCAATCAATTTAGATGCAAAAGAGGGGTATGAGCTTTTTAAATCTAAAGGGTGTATTGCTTGTCATCATGGTATCAATATTGGTGGGAACCTTTACAATAAATTTGGTGTTGCTAAAGCTACACACTCAAAACGTTTAGGGCGTTATGAAGTAACACATAATGAAGATGACAAATACTACTTTAAAGTTCCTACCCTTAGAAATATTGCACAAACAGCACCCTATTTACACGATGGACGCTATAACAATTTAAAAGATGTAGTACGTTTTATGGCACAATACCAACTTGGACGTGTTATAACTCAAGAAGAGGTAAGAAAAATTGTTATTTTTTTAAAAACACTTAGTGCTCCTGTAAAAGAGATACAATGAGATTTAGTAATATAAATAACCTGTTATGGATACTTTCATTTTTTGTTCTTTCCCTTTTTGGGTATATGGTTTACTCCAATTATTCTTTAGATAAAGCTGCTAGATACCATAACAGTGTACATAGTTTAGAACTTTACTCAAAAGAGTTTGATAACTTTTTACTTACACAAAATAAATTCATAAACTATGACATTATCAATAAAAAAATAGAAAAATTTGAAAATAATTTAGAGTTTTTAAGCTCACAAAACTCAATAAAACTTTTTCCAGCTAAATATGCACAACTTATAAAGAATATAAAAAAATCTTTTAATGATAAAGAGGAGATTATTGAGCACTTTAAGTCAAATAATGCGCAACTTCTTTACTCTATGCACTATCTCTTTGACCTTACAAAAGTTATCTCAAAAGAATCTAACACTACTATTGCAAAAAATGTAAAAAATGTTGAGCTCAATCTTTTAAAATTTTATATTAACCCAACAACAGATACAAGAAATATTACAGATAAAATTGCATTTTTAGAGAATTTAAAACAGCACAATGAAACACTGAAATATTTCCTTGTACATTCTAAATTAACACTTCATAAAATTATTCAATTTCATATTATGAAAACAAAACAAAAAGAGAATAAACTTCAAAAAAATATTTTAGCACTTGATGCTTTCTTAACCAACTACTATGAACAAAATATTTATGTTATTAAAATTGTAATTTTCTTCTTTGTTGTTACTGTTATTTCTATTATTTTACTCCTTATTTTTACAAATAAAAAAGTGGAGTATATGGCATACCACGATAGCCTTACAAAACTTGCAAATAGAACAAATATTGAACTCTACCTCCAAGAGCGTATCGAGAAGTTTAATCAAGAAACCTCAAAAATTGCTGTTTTATTTATAGATCTTGATAGGTTTAAAAATATTAATGATACTTTAGGACACCATATTGGTGATGCTCTTTTACAAGAGGTTGCTTCTCGTATTCAAACAATTTTAGACCCAACAGATATTTTAGCACGTGTTGGTGGAGATGAGTTTATGATTATCTCTGAAAAGAGAATCAACCTCTTCTCACCAGATAAACTCTCACAAAATATTTTAGAACTTTTTATACAACCATTAAAAGTACAAGGGCATACGCTTAGTGTTACTATGAGTATAGGTGTTTCTATTGCACCAGATGATGAAATAGATGCAGCAGCTCTTTTAAAATTTGCAGATATTGCAATGTATGAAGCAAAAGAGAGTGGGAAAAACAGATATAGATTTTACAAAGAACGCCTTTCAATTTTAGCAAATGATAGACTTGAGATTGAACAATCTCTTATCCATTCACTTCATAATGGTGAGTTTTTTATGATGTATCAACCAAAATATGATATTAAAACTCAAAAAACTATCGGTTTAGAAGCACTTGTAAGGTGGCAAAATCCAAAACTTGGGTTTGTTTCACCTGATAAATTTATCCCTGTAACTGAAGAGATGGGGCTTATTATTGAACTTGGCTTATTTATTTTTAGACAAGCGTGTCAAGATTTTATAGAGTTTGAAAAACACTCACCACACCTTAAGTCTATCTCTATTAATGTTTCTGCTATCCAATTTTATGAGGAGAACTTTATAGAAAAAATTTCAAAAATTATAGAAGAAACAGGTATCTCTATCTCTAAAATCAAAATAGAGATTACAGAAACTCATATTATGAAAAATATTGAACATAGTATGGAGATTCTTCAAAAATTAAAAACAAAAGGTTTTGAAATATCTATAGATGATTTTGGAACGGGTCATTCCTCTTTAAGTTATCTTAAACTTTTCCCTATCAATGAACTTAAAGTAGATAAATCTTTTATAGATGATATCCCTCAGGATGGTAGCAGTGTTGCAATTGTAGATACAGTAATTACCCTCTCTAAACATATGGGTTATGTTAATGTTGCAGAGGGTATAGAAACAAAAGAGCAAAACGACTTCTTACTCTCTTTAGGATGTGAAGTTGGTCAAGGATACTATTTCTCTAAACCTCTTAAGGCAAATGATCTTATAGCTTTTTTAGATAAGGAGTAAAACCCTATGCAAAACCTTTTTTGGGAAGTAGCTTCACTTGATAAGCGTTGCTATGAAGAGTTTTTTCTCACTGAAGATATCTTAATGGAACATGCTGCTAGTGGAATGCAAAACTATATTGAAAATAATTTTGCTTATGGTAGCAGTGTTATAGTTGTTGTTGGAAGTGGTAACAATGGTGCAGATGGAATTGCTCTTGCAAGACTTTTACACAAAAACTACAATGTTTCACTTTACTATGCAAAAGAGACAAAATCCCCAATGGCACAACTTCAAAAAAAACGTGCTTTGGCTATTGGTGTAAAACAAACAACTACCCTTTATAATTGCGACGTTTTAGTAGATGCTATTGTAGGTACAGGATTTAAAGGGGAGTTTAATCAAGAACTTCAAAATATTTTAAAACAAATGAATACTCTTAAAGCCTTTAAAATAGCTTGTGACACCCCTTCTGGTAATCTGTTTTATGCTGATGTAACACTTACTATGGGTGGTTTAAAAATAGACCAATTTCTCGATAACGTAAAAGATTTTATGGGTGAAATAGAAGTAGTAGATTTAGGTGTTGCAAGGGAAATTTATGAAAAAGAATCTAACTATAAACTTCTTCAAGAGAGTGATTTTCACCCACCATTACGTAATAAAAAAGATGTACACAAAGGAAGCTTTGGGCATTTAAGTGTAGTTGTTGGACAGATGCAAGGAGCTGCTACTTTAAGTGCTTTAGCCGCACTAAAGTTTGGTTGTGGACTTGTAACACTTTGTGGAAAGGTGCAAAACTTACCCTACTGCCTTATGCAAAATACAACACTTCCACAAAACACCTCAGCACTTGCTATTGGTATGGGACTAGGAGAGAGAGATATTGTAGAGTTTCTAGATTTAGACCTACCCACTATAGCTGATGCAGATATTTTTTATTCGCCTCATCTTTACAAACTCCTTCAAAAACAAAACCTTGTTTTAACACCACACCCAAAAGAGTTTGTACATCTTCTAAAAAAAGTAAATTTAGCCGATATTACTATAGAAGAACTGCAAAAAGAGCGTTTTAAGTACGTAAAACTTTTTACAAAAAAATTTAAAAATATTGTACTGCTTTTAAAAGGTGCAAATGTTATAATCGCTAAAGAAGATCAATTTTTTGTAAACCCTTATGGAACAAATAAACTTGCAAAAGGTGGAAGTGGAGATGTTTTAAGTGGTCTTATTGGTGCACTTTTAGCACAAAGATATGAACCACTTCAAGCAACAATCCAAGCTTCTTTAGCACATACAATGGTTGCTAAACTTTATGATGGTGCAGATTTTTCACTAACACCTCAAGATTTAATAGATATGATACCAAAACTAAAGTAGGAGTTTTTATGATCATAAAAACATTACTAACACAAAGTTTGTTAGTAGCAAGCATACTCTACCTGCAAGGGTGTGGAAGTAGTTACAATACAGTTGAAAAAACTCCATCTGTTGTTGGTAATATTAACGATAAAGATGAATGGTACACAATTCAAAGAGATTATGTTACAAAAATGAGTGTAACGTTTGATGATCCAAATGAGTACCTATGTGCACCATATACAGATCCAACTGCAGAGCCTAAACCTTGTACATTTGAAGATGTCAATAATGACCTTGACCCAGAAGACACATACAAACCTGTTTTACATATAAATATGCAAACACCCGATTATAATCTTACATCTAATTATAATGCCCAAATTAGTATTAAAGGAAACTATACACGAACTCTCTCACAAAAATCATATACAGTAAAATTAGATAAAGATTTACCTCTTTATTTAACTCAACGCAAATTCCCTTTAACAAAATCTGAATCTGATCGTTCACGTTTACGTAATAAAGTTGCTTTTGCACTTTTACGTCAAGTTCCTAATATTATAGGTCTTAATGTAAACTTCTTTCATCTTTTTATCAATGGGGAGGATTACGGTCTTTTTAATCAAGCAGAAGCTATAAGAGAAGAGTTTTTAGTAAATAGGGGCTGGAATAAAAATGATTATCTTTATAATACTGTGAATTTTACTTTTAAGTATGATAGTTACTTTATGGCTCTTAATGAACAAGGGGAACCTCTCTATCCAGATAGATTTCAACATGTACTAGAAATTAAAAATGGAAAAAACCATATAAAATTGATTCAAATGCTTCAAGCAATTGAAGCTACAGATGATATAGATAGTGTAATTGCTCAATATTTTAACAGAGACAACTATCTAGCATGGTTAGCTATGAATATCATTTTAGGAAACAAAGATACCATCCAACATAACTATTATCTTTATAACCCTCTTTATAGTGATACTTTCTATTTCCTTCCATGGGATTATGATGGAGCTTGGTCAACACCAAAATATTTAAAACGCTACGAATATGGTATATCTCTTTGGTGGGCTGTACCTCTTCATCGTAAATTTTTAAGTGTGAAAAAAAATAGGGAAGATCTTTATGTATTAATAGACGAGATTCGTGCAAAATATGTTACAGATAAAGCAGTACAAACAATTATTGATAAATATCTCCCTCTTGTACTACCTTACCAAGGTGTAGAACCAGATTCTCAAAATAATTCTGAAAGTAGTTGTGCAGAAACAGCACAACTTCTTGTAACAAGAATTCAAGATAATATTGATCTTTTTAAAAGTGTTATAGGTAGTCCAATGCCATTTAATGAAAATATATCATATGATAGTGCTACAAAAAAAGTTTCTATATCATGGGATGAGTCAGTGGACTTAGAGGGTGATTCTATTGTTTATGATGTTAACATATCCAAAGAGAGTTTTGATAATATCATTTTTAGTGAACAAAATCTTACACAATACTCACTAGAAACAACACTTCCACTAGATCCTGGAACATATTACCTTCGTGTTATGTCAAAAGAGAAAAATAATCCTGAGCATTTCCAATACTCTTACAGTTATATAAAAGATGATGATGGAATCCACAATGGGTATTTGGAATTCACTGTAGAGTAAACTTAAAGTATTTGCACTTCACACTCAAGTGTGATTGCAAATTGCTCTAAAACTCTTTTTTGAGCCTCTTTTATAAGCCAAAAGGCATCTTCAAAAGTTCCTCCACCATTATTGACTAAAAAGTTTGCATGCTGTTGGCTAAACTCCATAGCACCTTTTTTAAATCCTTTAAGTCCAACCTCTTCTATAAGTTTTCCAGCATAATTATTGGGTGGATTTTTAAAACAACTTCCAGCACTAGGAAGTGAAGGTTGGTTTGCTCTCATCTGTTTAAACATTTTTACTTTTGTATCATCAAACCCATATTCAAGTAAAAATGTTGCCTCAAGTATTGGCTCTTTTATATTTGTGTAGCGGTATCCAAACTCTATCTCTTGTTTTGTTTGTTTGCCTGAAGTTGTTGTAATATCTACTAAGTTATTAAAAATTTCATACTCTTTAAGCCCCGCATTCATAAAAACAAGTCCACCAAGTTTTCCAGGTAGATGGGAGAGAAACTCAAAGTTTGCAATATTGTTTTTTTTACAAAAAGAGGCAACCTTTCCACTTGGGGTTGCACCACCTATTTTTAAAATGTTATCTTCTATTTTTATATAATCGTACTTTTTAGAAAGAAGCATAAGTGGTGGTGGATTGTTACTTATTAAAAGGTTATTTGCTCCACCTATAAGGATAAACTCTTTTGAATAGTCACTTGGGTTTTCTAAAAGAGCAACCTCTATTGTTGGGCCAATTTTAAAAGAGGAGTATTGTGAGAAGTTGATTGTTTTGTAATTCATTCTACAAAATTAGGAATCATTCCAAAAATATTTGTTGCAAAATCTATCATAGAGTTTAACATCCAAGGCATTGTTAAAATAATGACAATAACAACACCTAAAATTTTAGGGATAAATGAAAGTGTCATCTCATTGATCTGTGTAGTTGCTTGAAAAATAGAAACTGCAAGCCCTAAAAACATCCCCGTTAAAAGACCAGGAAGTGCTAACATAAGTGCTATTTTAAAAGTATCTACCCCAAGTCCTATAAGTTTTGCTTCCATTATGAGTTTCTTAATTCCTCATATTCAAGGGGGATTAAATAATCCTCAATTTTTACTTCACTCTCATAAAAACCATGCTTATAACCAATCTCAAAAAGTTTATTTATCGCTTTGTATTGAATCTCACTTAAAGAGATAGAATCATCATTTGCGTAAAGCTCTAAATATTTATCGAGTGTTGGTGCATCGATGCGAACTAAATCTCTCTCTAGTAACATCTCAGAGAGACGCTCTTTGTGTTTACGTGCAACATCAACCGCTTTTGTAAGAGTTTTTTCATACTCTATTGCTTTGTTAAGTGGAATGGAGCGGCGAATTGCCATACCACCTAGTGGAAGTGGTAAATCTTTACCCGCTAACTCTTGCCAAATATCCCACATCTCACGCTCAACTTCAAGTTTATCATCGTACGTTAAAATAGACTCATGTATAAGTACACCCGCATCTACTTCACCATTTAAAACTGCATCCTCTATATCTAAAAAGTTCATATATGTTATGCGCGCTTCAGGATAAGCGATGCGAAAAAGCATAGCATTTGTTGTGTGTTTTCCACTAAGAGCTACTTTAAAATTACGTTTGAGTTTTTTACCCTTTTGTTTAATAACTTTAGGACCATACCCCTGCCCAAAACTTACAGCAGTTCTAAGTGGTGCATACTCCTCTTTAATATGCGGATAAAGTGCAAAACTAATTGCAACTATGTCATACACACCATTTAAGGCATCTTCATTAAGTGTTTGAATATCTTTTGCAATATTATCAAACACAACATCTTTCATATCTACCCAGCCAAACTTTATGGCGTAGTACATAAAAATATCATCTGCATCTGGTGAATGGGCTATTAATGTTTTTTTCATAAAAGTATGCTACCTTAATATCAATAAATTTTTACTTTATAATCTTACACGTTTTGGTGCATGGTTATGAAAAATAAAGTTACTATCTCTATCTTGTTCATATTTCACTAATGTAGGGTTATATTTATCTCCACCAATAGAGTAAACTACAATATCTTTTGAGCGAACATTTGGATCATCTTTTAAATTTAAAATCGCTTGTGCTAACTTGCCACCATGCTTATGACTGTTATCGTTTGTAATTAAACAAAGGTTGTATTTCATTCTATAATTTGTAAAACACATTAAAAGTTCTTGGTCTGCAAAGTTTTTCTCTATAGAATCAGTTTCTGCAATTGCATAAAGATCATCTTTAGCTAAAATACTTAAAACAAATTTTGCTGCATTTGCTTGTTTTACAGTCTTTGTATCTGATGATTTTGCATTTTTAGCTATCTCTTTAAGTACAGATTCTACAACATAGATCTCTTTGTGATATTTTTTTAAATAAGGAATTACCTCCTTGTTTAATACATTTAAAGCATTATAATTCATTAAACTGCTTGTATCTATAAAAATTTTATAATCATCTTTTATGAGTTGTTCAAATTCACTTGAATCTTCCTCTACAAAAGTTGTTCTATCTTTTTTATGGTTATCCCAAAATAGTGCTGGTTGTTCATAAGAAGTTTCATATTTTTTTCTATAATTTGGATTATTTCTATTTGCTCTTTCTTGATTTATCTGATTAAACCTTTGCATAATTCTAGCTACATTTTCATCTGAAATATAACTTCTTTCATTCCAAATTTTTCTTATATGGAGCTCTTTTGCTATATCTATTACACTCTCTAAACTAATTGGATATTGCTCTAACATATCTTGAACTGTTTGTGGTCTCATTTTTTACCTTTATTGCAATCATATTTTAAAATTTTTACTTTTTAAAATATGATTTTTATTCTTATTTTTTTAGAATCAGTATTATACTGTAACTTTTTTATAATATTTGAAGAAATTTGTTACTATAATTTAATTGACTGGTGGTCGGTCATTTTAAAAAGAGTTTGTCTTGGCAATTATTGTAGATAAAGAACAAAAGAAAAAAGATATTGCTCTTGCAGCAAAATCGATTATTTTAGAAAATGGGATAGACAATTTAACTATTGCTCAAGTAGCACAAGCTAATCAAGCTATTTTTGAATATACAGTTGCTTAGAATGTTTATGGATAAGTATGAAATAGGGTTGACACATCACTTACACTCTTTGTTGTTCCTGTTATTTACAAACTTATCTACCCTCTTGATAGATACTTACGTAAATGGTATGAACTAAAAGAGTAAAAAAATATGTCAATTTGCAATATTTTTTTAGTTGCAAAAAAAATTTCATTATAATTATGCAAAATTAAAAAAAAGTGAGTTTTACTATGGATGAAAATAAACAAAAATCACTCGACTTAGCAATGAAACAAATCGATAAGGCCTTTGGTAAAGGTACGCTAATGCGTCTTGGCGATAAAAATATTGAGCCAATTCAAGCAATTAGTACAGGTTCTATTGGACTTGATTTAGCACTTGGTATTGGTGGAATTCCTCAAGGGCGTGTTATTGAGATTTATGGTCCAGAAAGTTCTGGTAAAACAACACTAGCACTTCAAGTAACAGCAGAGTGTCAAAAAAATGGTGGAGTTTGTGCATTTATAGATGCTGAACATGCTCTTGATGTTGTTTATGCAAAAAATCTTGGTGTAGATGTTGAAAATCTTTTAGTTTCACAACCAGATTATGGGGAGCAAGCACTTGATGTTGTAGAAACAATCGCAAGAAGTGGTGCAGTAGATTTAATTGTAGTTGACTCTGTTGCAGCGCTGACTCCAAAAGTGGAGCTAGAGGGTGAAATGAATGACCAACAAGTGGGTGTACAAGCTCGTTTAATGTCTAAAGCTCTTCGTAAACTCACAGGTGTTTTAAACAAAATGAACTGTACTGTTATCTTCATTAACCAAATTCGTATGAAAATTGGGATGATGGGTTATGGCTCACCTGAAACTACAACAGGTGGTAATGCACTTAAATTTTATGCTTCTGTTCGTATAGATGTTCGCCGCATTGCTTCACTAAAACAGGGTGATAGCCAAATTGGTAACCGTGTAAAAGCAAAAGTTATCAAAAACAAAGTTGCACCTCCATTTCGTCAAGCAGAGTTTGACATTATGTTTGGAGAGGGTATCTCTAAAGAGGGAGAACTTGTTGATTATGGTGTGAAACTTGATATTATAGATAAAAGTGGTGCTTGGTTTAGTTACGAAGATGTAAAACTAGGGCAAGGTCGCGAGAATGTAAAAGCAAAATTTAAAGAGGAACCTGAACTCGCAGCTGAGATTGAGAAAAAAATCAAAGAAGCAATGGGTATGAGCGATGTAATTGTTATGGACTCTGCAGAAATTGCTGAAGCAGATGAGCTTTAAAAGGTTTAAAAAGGGGTAAAGATGCAATTTTTAGATGTAAAAACAGATTATGCCTTTAAAAAAGTTTTTGGAAGTGTTGAGAGTAAAGATAAACTCATAAGCTTTTTAAATGCTATTGTTTATGAAGATTGTATCTACAAAATTAAAGACTTAACAATAGTTGACCCTTACAATATCCCTATGCTTAAAGGGATGAAAGATACTTATGTAGATGTAAAAGCCCTACTCGATAATGACACAACTGTTATTATCGAGATGCAAGTTTTAAATCATAGTGGATTTGAAAAAAGAGTTTTATACAATGCTGCAAAAAATTACTCTATACAACTTAATAAATCTGAAGATTACCATCTTCTAAATCCTGTTATTGCTCTAACAATTGTTGATTTTACTATGTTTGAAGAGAACAATAATGTAATAAACAGATTTAAACTATTAGAAAAAAATAGTTTTATTAACTACAGTGATGACATTGAACTTATTTTTGTTGAACTTCCAAAATTTAACAAAACTGAAGATGAACTTCAAGATATAAAAGACCAATGGCTCTATTTTATCAAAAATGCTGGAAGTTTAGAGTATATACCTCAAAATCTTGACACAACAATAAAAAAAGCTTTAGATATTGTCAATGAAGCAAACCTTTCTAAAGAGGAACTAGAAGCTCAACATAAAAGAAAAGAGTTTATCTCTATACAAAAATTAGCACTTATGAAAGCTACACAAGATGGTATAGATCTTGGTATAGAGAAAGGGATTGAAAAAGGAATTGAACAAGGGATTGAACAGGGGATTGAAAAAGGAATTCTCAAAGTTGCACAAAATGCTATTGCTCAAGGGCTTGATAACCAAACAATAGCAAAAATTACTAATCTTGATATAGAAACAATACAAAAACTAAGATAAATATTTAGTTTCTATTTAACCATTTTTGGGTAAAATCTCGCCAATAAAAACTATAAAGAAGGTGAAAGCTAATGTATATAGATAGTGTAAGTGCAATTGAAGTTATGGACTCTCGTGGTAATCCAACTGTAAAAGCGACTGTTGAGTTAAGTGATGGTACAAAAGAGAGTGCAATTGTTCCAAGTGGTGCAAGTACAGGTAAACGTGAAGCTTTAGAGCTTCGTGACCAAGATGAACGCTACATGGGTAAAGGTGTTTTAAAAGCTGTTGGGCATGTAAATAACGAAATTTCAGATGCACTTGTAGGGCTTTCACCTTTTAATCAAGCAATTATTGATGCTACTATGAAAGAGTTAGATGGAACTGAAAACTACTCTAACTTAGGTGCAAATGCAGTACTTGGTGTTTCTATGGCTGTTGCTCGTGCTGCTGCTAAGAGTTTAGGTATGCCACTATATCGCTACTTAGGTGGTGCAAATGCTATGGTTTTACCAACACCTATGTTAAACATCATTAACGGTGGAAGCCATGCAGATAACTCAGTTGATTTTCAAGAATATATGATTATGCCTGTTGGTTTTGAAGATTTTGCAGAGTCATTAAGAGCTTCTGCAGAAGTTTACCATAACTTAAAAGCTATTTTAAAAGCAAAAAAACACAACACTGCACTTGGTGATGAAGGTGGTTTTGCTCCAGATTTAAGCTCAAATGAAGAGCCTATCCAAATCATTATGGAAGCGATTGAAAAAGCTGGTTACAAACCTGGTGAGCAAATTGCAATTGCTCTTGATGTAGCTGCAAGTGAACTTGTTGTTGATGGTGATTACAAAAAAGGTTATAAACTAGATTCTGAAGATAGAGTAGTAAGTAGTGCAGAACTTGTAGATTACTATGTAGATCTATGTGCTAAATACCCAATTGTATCTATTGAAGATGGTCTAAGTGAAGATGATTGGGATGGTTTTAAACTTATGACTGAAAAACTTGGAGATAAAATCCAACTTGTTGGAGATGATCTTTTTGTAACAAATGCAAATATCTTAAATGAAGGTATTCAAAAAGGTATTGCAAATGCTATCTTAATCAAACCTAACCAAATTGGTTCTGTAAGTGAAACTATGCAAACTGTACGTTTAGCACAACGCAATGGTTACAAATGTGTTATGAGTCACCGCTCTGGTGAGAGTGAAGATGCATTTATTGCTGATTTTGCTGTTGCACTTAACTGTGGTGAGATTAAAACTGGTTCAACTGCACGTGGTGAGAGAACTGCTAAATATAACCGCCTTTTAGAGATTGAAAATGAAGTTCTTTATGGAGAATATTTAGGTTCTACACTTTTTAACTAAGCACTTCTATGCAACAAGAGGAGAACAAAGAGGGGATATTTGAAGATATAGATACTTCTGTAAATATTTTTGAGGAGTATCTAGGTCTTAGTACCAAGGCTTTTTTTCTTGCTCTTGTTACTGTTATTTTAGTAGGAATTTATGCAAGTATTTTACTCTTTGGTAACAACTCCTACGAAGTACTTTCAAGACTACAAATTTATGAACTCTCTTTAGAAAATAGAATCTCTGCACTCAAAAAAGAGAATGCTGAGCTACAACATGAATATTTCGAACAAAAAGAGATATCTGCCCAAGAGGAAGATGAATAACAATGAAAATTTTATATAGTATCCTTTTTTTATCCTTAACACTTTTTGCAAGAGAAAACCCTTTTTTCCCATCTAAAGAGGGTCAAGATATTAGCTACACTTCCAATGTTGCACAAAATCTTCCACCTCTTAAACAAGCAAGTATTACACTCCCCTCTTCTGCAAGAGTTTTAACACGTGTTACAGTAGAGTACAAAAATTTAGATGGCTCTGTTGCAACTCAAACTATAGAGTTAGACAATAGCATAGATTGGCATCTACCACTTTTTTTATCTCAAAGTTATAAAGATGTAAAACAAGCACTTCCTAAAGAGAAAAAAAGAATTAAAACTCATCCACTTATAAAAATAGCTTCATTAAAATATGCTACATTTTATGTAAAAAACAGAATGTTAAAAATAGTCACAAAAGATAAAATCTTAAGAGATTTTCTTTTAACATCTCCACATAGAATTGTTATAGATTTTAAAAGAGATGCCTCTTTTAGAAGTTATGAAAAAGCAACCAACGAAAAAATCTTTAAAAATATAAAGATTGGAAATCATAACGGTTACTATCGTGTTGTTATAGAGCTAGATGGACTTTATAGATACCGCTCTAGCAAAACTAAAGAGGGTTATATCTTCAAACTATATTAATAAGTTTTTTGTTATAATACCCCACTTTTTCAATCAGGATTTTAAAATATGACAACTAGTTTTTTACTTATTGTTCAAATTGTACTTGTAGCTGTTTTAGTTTTAGCAGTTCTTTTACAAAAAAGCTCAAGCATCGGTCTTGGTGCATATAGCGGTTCAAATGATTCTGTATTTGGTGCAAAAGGTCCAAACAGCTTTTTAGCAAAAGCAACTTTTACTATTGGATTTTTATTTGTTATCAATACAATCACTTTAGGGTATATGTACTCTCAAAAAGCACAATCTTCTGTTGTTGATAACCTTGTTGATCAAACAGTAGTTGCTGCACCAGCTCTTGATAAAAAAGAAGAGTCTAAAAAATAGTGAGCATTTTTTGCTCATTACCCCTTAAATTTTTTACCTAATTTCTCTCCATCCCTTTTTACTTTTCATCATTATGATACAATCTTTTTATATTCTATTTACATGAAGGAATTCTATGAAATTATACGCACCATGGGAAAAGGCTTTTAAAAAAGTAGCTACCCCTTTTGAGGAGTTTTTACACGCTCAAACTACAACTGGTATGGTTTTAATGTTTATGACTGTTGTTGCACTTGTTGTAGCAAACTCTCCACTATCTGAAATCTATAGCCACTTTTTTCATACAAATGTAACTCTAGCTGTTGGAGAGTGGCAACTCTCACACTCTATTCATCATTGGATAAATGATGGACTTATGGCAATTTTCTTTTTCATTATTGGCCTTGAGATTAAACGTGAAATTTTAGTTGGAGAACTCTCAAACATAAAAGTAGCAATTCTTCCTATCTTAGCAGCTATTGGTGGTATGGTTTTTCCAGCACTTATTTATAGTGCTATAAACTACAATGAAGTTGGTGCAGCTGGTTGGGGAATTCCAATGGCAACAGATATTGCATTTGCTATTAGTGCTGTTGTTTTACTTGGCAAGAGGGTTCCTCCTGCACTTGTTACTTTTTTAGTAGCACTTGCTATTGTAGATGATTTAGGTGCCGTTTTAGTGATAGCCCTTTTTTATACAAGTACAATCCATCTTACTGCTCTTGCCTTAGCTGGTGTTGCTTTTTTAATACTTGTAGCATTTAATAGATTTGGAATCCACACAGTGCTTCCTTACTTTATTGTTGGGCTTGTTATGTGGTTTTTTATGCTAGAATCTGGTGTTCATGCAACAATCGCTGGAGTTATTGCAGCACTTGCAATTCCATCTAAACCAAAAATAGTACCACTCAGTTTACCACAAGAGGCAAAAAATATTTTAGATGAGTTTCAAAATTATCCTCAAAATGACAACTATATGTTAGAGGAGCAACAAAAAGCACTTTTACAAAATCTAAAAGATAAAATCGATGCAGTATCTACTCCAGCAGCAAGACTAGAGCACAGTTTACACCTACCAATTGCACTTCTTATTATCCCTTTGTTTGCACTTGCAAATGCTGGAATTAGCATAGATTTTTCAAAACTCTCACAAACACTTTTAGAACCAGTAACACTTGGTGTTATAGCTGGGTTAATTATTGGAAAAATTGTTGGTATTTTTGGAATCTCTTATTTGGCCATAAAAGCAAAAATTGCACAACTTCCAAAACAAAGCTCAATGAGTCAAATTTTTGGTGTTGCAGCACTTGGAGGGATTGGTTTTACAATGTCTATATTTGTTGCCGACTTAGCATTTTTAGGTAATGATATACTTATTTTTCAAGCAAAAGTTGGGATTTTAATCGCTTCATTATTCGCAGGAATTTTTGGGTTTGTTTGGTTACGTTTTATTGTAAAAGGGAGTTAAAAAGAGCAGTATGCTCTTTTTAATTTAGTGACTATTTTGAGGATAAATATCTGTTTTATCTTCACCTAATAGAGTATCTCCCTCTACATAACATCCACTCTCAATACCTAAGTTTTTAAGCCCTTTATCAAATGCCCAATAGTGGTTATAATGAAGTGTTAATACTTCACTTATATACACACACTTTATACTTTTCATTAAAAAAGGAATATCTTAATGAAGCTTAAAACTATTGTTAAAGGGGAAGTCGTTTTTTACAAAAGTGGTGCTATGAGTCAAAAAGATACTCAAAAATCTTTTGAGATTATTCAAAACGCTCTAAAATATTAAACCATCTTAAAAATATAAAGTGATACAATAGCAAAAATAATTTTCTAAGGAACTATGATGTTAGATGAGATTAAAAGTAGTTGTGAAACAAAGATGCAAAAAAGCATTGAGCATATGCAAAAAGAGTTTAAAACATTAAGAACTGGTAAAGTTACAACAAGTGTTTTAGATGGTATTAAAATTGACTATTACGGAACTCCTACACCACTTGATCAAGTTGGTTCTGTTTTAGCACAAGATGCTACTACAATTGTTATAAATCCTTGGGAGAAAAACCTTTTAGGTGACATTGAGAGTGCTATTGCTGCTGCAAATATTGGTGTAAATCCAAACAACGATGGTGAACAAATTAAACTTTTCTTCCCACCAATGACAGTAGATCAACGTAAAGAGTCTGTAAAACAGATGAAAGCTATGGGTGAAAAAGCAAAAGTTGGTGTTAGAAACGATAGACGTGATGCAAATGACAAAATCAAAAAACTTGAAAAAGAGAAAGAGATCACTCAAGATGAATCTAAATCTGCTCAAGATGATATTCAAAAACTAACAGATAAATATATCGCAGAGATTGATAAAATCTTAAAAGATAAAGAAGCAGAGATTTTAAAAGTATAATTGTAGGATTAACAAAGATGGACATTAAAAAAATATATATGGATGCTGATGCACTTTTAGAGGGGCATTTTAAACTCAGTAGTGGGAACCACTCACAATTTTACCTTCAATCTGCAAAAGTGCTTGAAGATCCAAAAACTGCAAAACTTTTAGCTGATGCACTTGCAAAACAGATTAAAGAGAGTGGTTTAGAAGTAGATACAGTTTGTGCTCCTGCACTTGGTGGGCTTATAGCTGGTTTTGCACTTGCAACTGCACTTGATGTTCGCTCTATTTTTGCTGAGCGTGTAAATGGTGAGATGACAATTCGTCGTGGTTTTGAAGTAAAACCAGGTGAAAAAGTTTTAATGTGTGAAGATATTATTACAACAGGTGGTAGTGCTATGGAAGCAGCTGCAGTTGTAAAAGAGTTAGGTGGAGAGATTGTTGGTGTTGCAGCACTTGCAAATCGTGGTTTTTGCCATAGAGAAAATAGTGATATTGAAACAAAACCAAACTGTAAACTCCCTCAAGATATCCCATTTTTTGCATTAGCAGATTTTACATTTGAGATGTACTCTCCAGAGGAATGTCCACTTTGTAAAGATGGTAGTGAGGCGATTAAACCAGGTTCACGCGGAAACTAATGGACAAAATAGCCTCAACAAAAGCAGCAAGACTTGCTCAAGAGTGTGCTAGAAGATTTCCCCTCTCAAAAGAGGTACAAAATGCACTTGCTAGTACAAACAGAGAGGTGTTTGTACACTCTGGTCTTGCACACAATGCTTATACAATAGATGCTCTTCCAATAGGCTCTTCACAGTTTATTAGCTCCCCTTTAACAGTTGCTAAAATGACAGAGTACTTAGAGTGTGTTGGGGTCGATAGAGTTTTAGAAGTTGGATGTGGAAGTGGCTACCAAGCAGCTGTACTTTCCCATTTGGTTCGTGGAGTTTTTACAATAGAGCGAATAGAATCGTTAGTGCTTCAAGCAAAACAACGTTTTCGCTCTTTGGGTATCTCTAATGTTCACGTGCGTTTAGATGATGGACAAAACGGCTGGATTCAGTACGCTCCGTATGATAGAATAATCTTCTCTGCAACTGCGAAAGAGATTCCACTAAAACTTTTTAACCAACTCAAAGATGGTGGTATTTTAGTTGCACCAATGCAAAAAAAAGATACGCAAGTGATAACACGTTTTAGAAAAAATGGCTCAAAAATCTCTGTAGAAGAGTTAGAAAAATGTGATTTTGTCCCTGTTTTAAATGGTGTAGAAAAGTAGGTAATATGGAAAATATGTATGGTATAGAGTATGCAAAACCAAGTGTTGTACTACTCCAAGAAAATGGTCTAGGTGTTGCAGAGAGTGCAGCAAGAACGTGTTATGACTCTTTTTCAAACAGTGAAAATGAAGCTATTGTAGAGTTAGCAAACAAACTTCCAGATGAAGAGGCAAAAAAGTCTATTAATGCACTTGAGTCTTCAGAGCTTTTAGATGATTTGGCGTGGACCTATTTTCACCACTCTATTTTAGAGCATATTAATCTTACATACCTTATACGTGGAACAAGTAGAGGTGTACTTCAAGAGCATGCAAGACACCGTATTCAAGCTATAAGTGTTAGAAGTACACGCTACACAATGAGCTCATTAATTAACGCTTTTGTAACTGCTAAAGTGTTAAACGATAAAGAGTTTTTTCTACAAAAAGTTTTATCATTTGATATGTTTGTTACGCAAGATGAGGCTTACAATCGTCTTGAGATTAATGCAATGTATGAAAAGCTTAATTACCAATTCTCTAAGGTTGAAAATTTTTATGAACTTAGTGTTGCTAAAAGCTCTTTAGAGTTTTTACAAGAGAGTTATGCAAAACCTCAAGAACTTTTTGAAAAACTCGAAAATGGGAAGAAAAAAAGAAATGTTGGGGATGCTTTTAAGCATATAATTACCGATAATATCAAAGTAGATATGGTAGTAACTTTTAATTTACGTAGCTTAAAAAACTACTTTACTCTTCGTGATAGTGGTGCGGCATATTTTCAAATACGTTGGCTTGCACAAGAGATGAAAAAGGTAACTCCAAAGAAATATTTGGAGCTTATTATAAAGGATAAATCGTGAAATACCTTGTGTTAGCTGTTTTTTTATTTTTAAGTGGATGCTCCCATTTCACTTTTAATAAACAGATGTGCCAAAATATAGATCCAAAAGAGAATGTTCCCCAAGAGTGTGTTCCTTATGATGAAGAAGCAATAGAGAAAGCTTTTGAAGGTAAAAAGCAAAAAACAGATACAAAAGATTTAATTGAATTTAATAAAAAGGAAAAATAATGGCAAGAAGTAGTGTATGTGAGTTATGTGGTAGTGATGAGGAAGTAACATTATACGAAATTCCAGCAGGTGATGGTAGTGAAGAACAAAGTGTTTATCTTTGTAAAACATGTAAAACACAAATAGAGGAAGATACACTTGATGAAACTCACTTTAATTGTTTAAATGATGCAATGTGGAGTGAAGTTGGTGCTGTAAAAGTGTTAAGCTATATTCTTTTAAATAAACTTGGTCGCCAAGATTTAGTGGATATGATGTATTTAGAAGATGATGAACAAGCACTTGCAAACAAAGCAGTAGCAGCAGATGCAAACAAACTTGTTTTTAGAGATGCAAACGGTGTTGAGCTTAAAGCTGGTGATAGTGTTGTGATTTTAAAAGATTTAGATGTAAAAGGTGCAGGTTTTACTGCAAAACGTGGAACAACAGTTACAAAAATCTCACTTCCATCAGGTATGGATGACCATGTAGAGGGTCGTGTAAATGGTGTAAAAATTTTCCTAAAAACTGAGTTCTTAAAAAAGGCGTAGTGTGATTCAAAGTTACAATATCTTTGATGATACAAAAGATTCCCTCCCAGAGGGAAGAGCTGATTTTTTACTTGCTGGAAGTGTTACAAAAACATGTGAAATAGAGGGTTTAACGCAAGCTGGAATTCCAGGTAAAATTGCTTTAACGCCAACACTAGATGCAGAGCTTGTAAATAGTGGCAAAGTATTTTCTATGCCTGAACTTGCAGAGACTCCAAAAGGGGTGCCAACCCCTGCAGTTATCACTAGAGCTGTACATAATTTAGATGGTTTTTCACAAGTTGCAATGTTAAATCTTGGGCTAGAGGTACTTCCTAAAGAGGTAAAACTTTTTAACTTCGATATTGAACCATCAGATGCAATTAATAACAATGCAAAGATTGACGCAAAAACGATTTTTGCTAAAGGTATGGAGTTTGGAAAAAAATATGAGCTTCAAGGAAACTACCTTATTTTAGCAGAATCTACTCCAAGTGGAACAACAACTGCACTTGCCTCTGCACTTGCACTTGGATATAATGTGGCAAATGATTTTTCATCAAGTTTTTTACACACTCCAGACTCACTAAAAAACAAAGTGGTACAAGAGGCTTTAGCTTTAACAGATGACTCTATGGGTAAGTTTGAAAAGTTAGGTGTAGTGAGTGATAATATGCTTTTATTTGTAGCTGGATTTTTAGTTGAAGCTACAAGACGCTTCCACGTGGTGGTTGCTGGTGGAACACAAATGGCAGCAGCACTCCTTATAGCAGATGCTTTGCGTGAAGATGTACTAAAGCGATTAAAGAGTGAAAATTTAACACTTGCAACAACAAAATGGGTTGCAAAAGACACTAATGCAAATATTAAACATATTTTAGAGCAACTTAGCTACAAACCTCATGCGATTTATACGGAATTTAGTTTTGCAAATACAGAAATTCCTCCACTTAAAATGTATGATGAGGGTGAAGCAAAAGAGGGTGTTGGAGCTGGAGCTGCACTTGCTTATGCTGCAAAAAATGGCAAAGATAACCAAGAGCTTTTAGAGGCTATTGAGTTAGTGCTGTATGAGTTGATATAGATAAACTATGAGTTTTAAAAAAGTTTTATTTATTGGTGGTATTAAAAGTGGTAAAAGTCGCTTAGCGGAGGAGTATATTCTAAAACACTCAAACGTTAAACCGATCTATTTTGCTACTAATGAGTTTTTTGATGATGAGATGCACCATAAAGTTCAACTCCATCAAAAACAACGAGGCGATAAATTTATAACAATTGAAGAGCCCCTTTTACTCTCTAAAAAACTACTCTCTACGAAACAACCTGTTCTTGTTGAGTGCATAAGCACTTGGATAAACAATATGATCTACCACAAATACTCTCAAGAAGAGATTTATGCACAAGTAAAAGAGCTAAAAGATCTAAAACAAGATGTTGTGTTTGTTATAAGTGAAGTGGGACAAAGTGTTGTAAGTGAACATAAACTTGTACGAGAATTTGTAAACATTAATGGTAAAGTTGCTCAATTTTTAGCACTTTTATGCGATGAAGTTTACTCTGTTCAAGCTGGAATTGCACTTAAATTAAAATGAAAAATCTTTTTTTAGCATTTGGTTTAGCGTGGAATATGCTTAGTATTATTCCCCTTTTTAAGATTCATACTTTTTTTCGTGGTATTAATGGTTTAAGTGGTATGTTTTACCCTTTTGTGGGTGCATTACTTGGTGGAATTGTTGTGCTTTTTTATACTACTTTTGAGCCATATGTACCAATTTTTCATCTTCTTGTTTTAACTTTTAGTGTATGGATTATACTTACAGGAGCATTACATTTAGATGGTTTAAGTGATACCATAGATGGCTTTTTTGTACCAAAACAAAAAGCACTAGAGGTTATGAAAGATTCCCATGTAGGTGGAATGGGAATGATTTTTAGTGTATTGTTTTTAATTGTAAAACTCTCCTCTTTTTTAGCACTTCACAACCCTTTTAGTGTTATTGCTATCATGAGTTTTTCCCGTTTTTATGTGCTTGGGAGTATCTTTTTGTTTCCTTATGTAAGTCGTGGAGTTGGTGCCCTTTTAAAAGAGGAGTTAGAACTCAAACACCTTTTTGTTAGTTTTGTTTTTAGTGTTAGTGTTGCTTTTTATTTTAATGCTTTATTTGTTTTTTTCCTTGGTGTTTTCTTTAGCATTGCTCTAGCTTTTTTACTTGCAAAACGCCTTGGTGGGCTAAACGGTGATGGTTATGGCTTTATAATAGAGATAAGTGAACTCTTTTTACTCAATATTTTACTTTTTTTATGAAAACAATTACACTAATTCGCCATGGTGAAGTGCAAGAGGATTTTATTGGTAAGTACAATGGACATAATGATATTGCACTTTCTAAAAATGGGATTTTACAAACACTAACTTTAGCTAAAAAACTCTCAAATCAACATTTTGATATTGTTTTTTGCTCAGACTTAAGACGTACAAAACAAACTCTTCAAGTATTACAACTTCAAACAAACAAAGTGGTACTAAGCAAAAATCTACGTGAAAAATCTTGGGGAGAAGATGAAGGTAAAAGTTTTGAACAGCTCACAAAAGAGGGTAAAGAGTACAAAGATTTTATGCAGTGGATAAACTCTCTTAGTGGAGAGAGTGTAGAGGATTTTCAAAAGAGAGTTATTGAGTATTTTTTCTTAACAATTGCTTCATCAAATGCAAAAAATATTGCAGTTGTTACTCACAGTGGAGTGATAAAAATTTTACTTAAATTTATAAAAAATTTAAACTTTGAAGAGGCATTTTCCCTACGATTAGCTTATAATGGGACTATAATTTTATATTTTAAATAGTCATTCATTAAAATATGTTATTATTATCATAATTTGATAGCGTCAAAAATTTTCTGTAAATTCCTCATCAACTACACAATCGTGTTCCAAATCTTCCCACGAAACATATTTTCTGTCCATCCATTTGGCATTGGTATCAATAGCCAGCGGTACCAAAAGT
>Ga0256837_1000048_pt1 | contig 105639 bp, 128 predicted proteins | sample 4562384metaG_FD_185976 | JGI IMG/M metagenome (GOLD analysis project Ga0256837, IMG submission 185976) | Hydrothermal vent microbial communities from Guaymas Basin, Mexico - 4561-384 | ecosystem: Environmental > Aquatic > Marine > Hydrothermal vents | place: Mexico: Guaymas Basin | collected...
TCATCGAAGAAGTCATCCTCGATGACTTCTGCTTTAACAACATTATTAGACATTTTGACCCTTTGCTCGTTTTAAAAGTATTTAAAAAGTTTTAGTTAGGTAAAATGTTTTTAAGTTCTTCAAGTTCCCCATTCCATATATCAAAAATATCTTTGTTTTTCAAATCGTTATATTGAGATTGGAGTTTAACTTTTTGTGATGATAATTCATTTATTTTTTCTTCTGTTAAATTTAATAAATTCATTTGAAGGTGTTTCTCAGCAAATTTTATACCTAATTCATCACATTTTTTTAATATATTTTCTTTTTTATTTTTGTTTATAACAATAACACCATCTATTATATTTTGGATAAACTTTATACGGTCACTTAAAAAATCAATTTCTTCTTGATATTTATTAAGTTGGTATTCTTTTCTTTTGTGATAAATTTCAACTCTTTTTCCAATAAACGCTTCAAGTAATTCAATTTCATTTTGAAACTCAACTATTTTGTTATGCTCGTCTATACAAGTAAAATTCTCTGTAACTTTTTTAACTAATTTCAACTCTTTAAAAATTTTATCTTCTTCTCCTAATTCATACCAATCCGTAAGTTTTTTACTACGAATTTCAAATTTAAACTCGTCCTTATCACTCAAATCCTTATAAGATTGAATAATTTTTTTATCTTGTAATTTATCAAGTTCTTTAATATAACCTTTTAAGGTATAACCTATTGGAACTTCTGAAATGATAATCTTATTTTTTTCAACTTCAAACTTCCCAAAAACACTAAAAGACCTTTTTGATGTCTCCCCAGCAATCGTTCCTTTGAAACCATTATATCCAGGTACAATTTCATCTGGTAAATTTTTATTTTTGATGTAATTTTGTAAAACTTCAATTATCATTTTAGGTTTTCTTGGTAAAATTTTTTGAGAAAAACCTAATGAAATACCTTCAGAACCATTTACTAAAATTAAAGGAAGTATAGGCATATAATACTTGTATTCGACCTTCTCACCTTCAAAATGATTTTCTTCTAATACAGGTGTATCCTCACTCCTAAAAACTTTTTTGGCATACTCTGATAAATGAGTATAAATATATCTACTTGCTGCTGGTGCAGGTATAAATCTCGTACCGAAACTTCCTTCAGGATGTAAAAGATTTATGTTATTGCTTCCTATAAAATTTTGAGCAGTATTTACTAAAACCCCTTCAAGTGATTTTTCTCCGTGTATATAATTCGTAAAGTCAGCAATGTTACTAACTACTCTTGCAACCTTTACTTCTTTTGAAATGTTTTTTTCTAAAAAAGTATAAAGAACTTTTCTTTGCGACAACTTCATTCCGTCAAAATAACTTGCTATTTTCCTAACATTGTCATAAGAAGCAAATGAAATATATTCATTTTCTAAAAAGTCTTTAATTGATTTTTTAGTTTCATCTACTTTATCCGAAGTTTTATTTGCCGATGATTCAATTATTTCTAAAATACCCATTTTAACTCCTAAACTTTATTTATATCTAAACTATAATTTTTAAGTAATTCTTTTCTTTTATCACTTTTTTCTTTACTTAACCAATCATCTAAATCTTTTTCGTCTTTAACCTCAAACGAAATTAACATTTTTTCAAAACCTTCTTTTTCAATTACTTGCCCAAGTAATTCAGGAGTATATTCACCTAACCCTTTCATATATTTTAAATCACCTTTTGATGTGTCAATATCTTCATCAAGTGTAAAATAATAGTTTTGAATTTTTTTATTTTTTTGAATAATTATAATAGGTGTTTTAAATCTTTTAATCTTTGGTAAGTATTCTGGTAAAAATTTACAAAAAAATCCAACCAATAAACCAAATATATGATGTCCATCTACATCATAATCACTCGCGATAACAATTTCTTTATAATTTTCATTTGTGATAATTTTAAACAATTCACTTAACTCCACATTTTTGTTTAAAACAGAAACATTTACTTCCCAGGCATTTAATGGTACTCCTTTTAATTCATAATAACCATTTTCTTTTCTTCCTAATGACGGAATTAAACCACCAACTGCCGATGCTCCTTCCCCAATAATCAATCTTTTCTTAAATTGAGTTGCTGGAAGATACTTTTCACTTTTTATTTTTTTAGTTGTCTTAGCAAGTTTTTTTAGTTCAGCATTTTCTTTTGCTTGTTCTTTAAGTGTGAAATACTCTGTTATACTTAACATCAAATCTTCATCTTTTAGTAACTCTCTAACAATTTTATCCCAATTAACACCATCAAAAACCTTATCCCAAGTCGATTTTGAATTACTTATTTCAATTTTTTCTTGACTTGTAAATTCAAGTGCTGGTACAAATCTCGCGATAACCATAAGTTTTATTTTATTTTTTATATCAGCGGGTTTGATTGTTTTAAACTTTTTGACTAATTTTTCCCTTATTGGTGGAATAATTTTATCCAAAATATAATTCACTTGCGAACCACCATTTCTTGGGTTTATACCGTTTATTATAGATAATTGTGAGAAGTCGTCCGTATCATTTGATTTTATGATGATTTCAAAATTATCTCTTTTTATGTTACCATATTTCATCTATTCTCCTTTTTATAATTATACTAAAAAAATTTCTAAAATAAACTGTTTGATATTATTTTGTAATTTTTAAAATCGTAAATTTTATATTTATCTGGAATTGTTTCAAAAACTAAAATATCATTATCTCTTAACACTTCATTTATTTCTTGTTTAGTCATAAGTGAAGGAACCAAATCGTAACAATTCATTTTATTTTCTAATGCATAAATAGCAGCATTTACATCAATTTCATTTTCTGTAAAGTTGATAATGGTATCATAAGAATCTTTTAGTTTATTTAACTCAATTTCTAAAAAGTTTTTTGATGCACTCCCAACTACAACTAACCCTTTCTTGAATTCCCTTATATTGAACCAGACATAATTATTCTTTTTATTTAACTTTTCAACTTTTTTAATTTTACTTTTTGAATCAATTATTCTACCACCAAGTATTTCTGCGAGGTCGGTAGTATAATTTTTTCTTGATGAAATTTTACCTAAAATTTTATAATTATAATCAATTTTATTACAATTACATTTCCCAAATGAATTATTTTTAAAAGGCCTATAATCCACATCGTGGTGCCATCTATTAAATTTATATTTTAATTTAGTGTATTCAGGATATGTTTTCCAAAGCATATAAGATTTGGGTAATGTTCCCTCTTGAAAATAAAATTCATCACTATTACCACCACTTAAAACCTGTGTCGTCATCTTATCACCTATAAACATATTCCATTGAATAGTTGAATAACCATTTGAGAGAACATCAAGAGATAAAATAGTGTCTTCATTATAACGACCTCTCCATCTGAAAGGTATGTTATTTCGAATGAGTAACATCGAATAAATTCTTGTATTTTTAACATAAGGTTTATTCTTGTTTTTAAACATCACGAAGGTCTCATAATTTAAACCACTTATTGCTATGTTTTCATAATTTTCTATAAACATTTCAGGAAGTGCAAATATAGACTCATCTACTAAAAAACCTTTATTATCATTATAAAAATGAAAATTACGGATATTGTCATCTAAAACCCAATGAAATTCATAACCTTCTTTGATTGAAGTTTCCCAAGCAAAGTTTCTTGCAGGACCTGGACCCGTAGATTTATCAAGTCCATATTCATCTAATTTATCATATTTTTCTTTATATTTATTATCAAGTATAATGAGTTCTTCAGGTTTAAAATTTTGAAGATACTTATCATATTCTTGTTCTTCAACCACAATGCGAAATTTAACATTCATTGCTGCTAATTTTTTTGCTGTTATACAATTATCCCATCTTCCTTTTGACACTATAAAAATAGGATATTTCTGTTTTGCATCAAATGACACCACCTCATCTATATTTTGAATTTCAAGACTTGGGTAATAACATAAATAAGTTTTTTTATTTCCAGAAAATGGTATTTTAATTTTTTCGAATTTATCTTTATATTCTAAAAAATGTTCTGTGTCTTTAAATTCCAAATCTATCATTTGAATATAACTTTTTTTGACACCCCATTTATAAGTTGGGAAATTTATATTTTTAAAAACCTCATCATTATATATTTCTGTAAATGATTTTTTTGTCTTTAATAAAGTTATTTTTTCTTCATCAATTTTATAATTATAATCTTTTTTTAATGGAAAATTTTTTTTGAAAATGTTATCTAATTCATTTTTCACTTCTAAATCTTTGTCATTTACATATATTCGAATTATCATATTCACTCCTCAATAAATTCATCAACATCAATATGATTATTCTCAAAAATAACTTCTCCGTTTAATAATAACATTTCAATCTCATTATTAGGTGTTACTTCAACCCATAATTTATCTTTGTCAGAAGTCAGTACTGAACCGTCAAATGAAGTTATTTTATCTATATTAACATTTTTAATTAAATCATGTGATAAAAATTCTTCAAGTGAATTAAATTGTTTTTTAATAAAATTCATTTTTACTCCTTTTCGTTTTATATTATAATTATAATACAAAAATAAATAAAAGTCAAGAACTTTTATTCTTTTATTTCAAATTCCTTAAGATTTTCAAAATCTATTTTTAAAGTATCTAATGATTCTTTTATATCCCAGGGAATTGCTTTTTTTGTTTTCATATCAATAGATAAAATTGTTATAGCAGTTAAAAGTTTTATATCTGGAACAATTCTATAAATGACTTTAAATTTAGATTCCGTAAATGTTAAAGCGACATCAGTTTTATTTTTGAACTTGCCTTTATTGTATTTATATAACATTAAATCTATACCCTTAGAAATTTTCTTTTCAGCAGTTTTCCAATCTAAATTTGTTCTTTCTTCAACTTTCTCGGCAAAATTATGGTCTTTTGTATTATAAAAAGTTATTCTAAATCCATAATCGTTTTTTCCGACATACCTCATTCTTTTAAAGTTTTTAGAATCAGAAAAAGTACCATTTCCTTTTCTAACGATATTTATTGCCTCAAGGATTTTTTTAAGCATAAAGTTCCTTTTTGATTATTTAAAACGATATAATAATTCCCCGTGCCCATCTTTTTGAATTTTTACCTTATATTCAATTGAATTGATTTGTCCCCGTGCATTCACTTCATCCATTTTAAATGCTTTCAATCCAAGATAACATATTATAGTCATTAAATTCATTTTTACCTCCTTAAATTTTACTTATAAACTCATTTATTTTAAATCTTATTTTATCAAATAATGATATTTTTTTACTATGGGTGTTATAAAATTCTTTACCTAGATTTGTAATATCCCAATGGTCGCCGCGAATGTTTATAAAATTGGCACCCTTTAACATATCAAAAAAAGCATCTCCAATGTCATTAATTAAAATTGAAACTTCACCTTTTTCGTTATCTCCTATATATTTTACTGCTAATTTAATATCAACTTTTTTCATCATTTAAAACTCCACCTCAGATGATTTAACTATTTCATCATTAAGTATAAATTTTATTTCAGGGTAAGTTTCTGCTAATAATCTAATTCTTGTTTTGATAACTTTTAAATCATTATCAGAAAACTCTTCTTTTTCAAATCTTTTAAAATCAGGCTCACAATATACATAAACCCCACTTGGCGAAATTTTCGATTCTTGTATTTTGAATTTTGAAGCATTATCTTCCCATTCGCAAGTTACTTTTAAGTTATTATTTTTATTTTCACCTATAAATTTTTTTGAAAATATATTTGTTAAAGCGGCACCCATACCATTCGTACCAATAGATTTTCTATTATCATCATTGAAATTACTTCCTGCTCTCAATTCACTCCAAGCAACCTCACACATATAATTGTCGTCAATTTTTTCATTTGGTATTCCACCACCATTATCTTCCACACTAAAATAATTTTTTTGTAACTCAATTTTAATTCTTGGATTCCCTTTGGGTGCTTTAAGATTATTATCCACAAAATAATCAACACTATTATCTAAAATCTCTTCAAAAATTTTAACTAAACCAGGTGTATAAGATATCTTTTGATTAACATATTTATTATCTTCAACGAGATATCTTTCTTCGTCAATAACCTTTATGCTTCCTATATAAACATTTGCTCTTTTCAGCACATGTTCTTTATCTGATAATACTTGAATTTGTCTCATTTGTACTCCTTTTAACCCAAATTTTTTGATTATTTACAATTTTTTGCTCATACCCGTGTTCTATTGCTATTTTTGCTATTTTTGTTTCAAGTTTTTCTATATTATACAAATACAGAAATAGCATTGATAAAATCAATACAAATATCATACCACCAAAGGTTTCTGAAATTGATTTAAACATTTTCCCTCCTCATCCTTTTATTTCAAAGTTAAATTCTGTTTCAGGGTAATTTAATAATTCTTCAAGTGTATTCTTAACACTATCTTTAATAGTTTTTTCGATAGACTTTTTTGAAACATTTCCCATTAACTCGCTTATTTTTTCAAGATATAATTCTTCCATTGCTTTGATCTTTTTCAATAATTTTTCGTTATTCTTTTCAAGTTCTTTAATGATTTTATCTTGTTTTGAAACTACACTATTTTTCCCGATTTCCGAATCTAAAACTTGAGAATTTTCAAGTCTTTTGATATAATCTTTCATTCTTCTATTTTCTGTTTCTAAAAATAAGTTTTTTTCATTTATATCTGATTTTGATTTCATTAAGTCTTGTTTTTGACTTTTGCATTCTTCTAATTCTTCAATTTTTTCATTATAGTAATTTATGAATTTTGATAATTCATCTTTTCTCACTTCATAAACATTTCCTGTAAGTTTATCAAGTGCTCTAACTTCTAAATTAAATTTACTCATGTGTTATCCTTTTATGTTATTTACAATATAATTATAACATAAAAAAAATAAAAGGTCAAGGCCTTTTATGATTTATTTTCAATTTTTTCAATAATTTCATTGAGTTCTTCTTCTATATGTTTAACTTTATTTTTTAATCGAGTATTTTCCTCATTTAATTTAAAAATAATTTTGTTTAGATTGTTAATTTCACTTTTAGCATCCACAAATGAAATAATTTTATTTTTAAATTTTTCAATATATTTATTCATTATTTGCCTTCTTTTTTGTTTTTTTAGTTTCAGGTTTAACTTCACAACTTGCTAAAAATTCTGCGATATGTTTAGGTGAAATTTTATAAACCCTTGATGAAATTTTATAACAACCCAATTTTCTTCTTTTGATATAATCTCTAACTGCCCAATCTGATAAACTTAAAAACTCAGCAACTTGCTGAACTGTCATCAACTCATCCATAAATTCTCCTTAAAATAAAATTCCTTCTTCTGATATATTCTGATATTTTATATATGAATAATCATTAAGATATTTCTCTTGTTTTTCTTTTTCAACTTTTCTTGCTGTAATTTCGTTCCTTGCACCTGTGAATGCAAAAGTTGATAATAATGTAAATCCACCTGAAATTTTACCACCCTGCCAATCAAATAAATTCACCTTCGGTACATAATATATAACATTATCTCCAGGATTTATATCGCATTTTAACTTATTATAAAAAGTTATCAAAAATCTATTATCTTCAAGTTTTTTACATTCTTTGACAGAATAAGTTCTATTATGAATTTCAAGCATTTCATATTCTTTAAAACATCTATTCATAATCAACTTGTTATCTTTTTGGAGTCCTTTTTCAAGAATGAAATTACCTGTTTCAACTTTTTTGAAATTATTTTTAACCCTATAAGGTTTAAATTTATACCAATTTGTAAGAAATAAATAAGTCCCCGAACTTCTCATTAAATCTTTAACCATCCCATAATAATTTTTAAAATTAGGTTTATTTAAAATTTTTTCTTGTATAGTCATAAAAGCAATTGCTAATTCTTCTGAAACGACTTTTTTGTCTTTGCCTTTATTGGCATCCATATCGCGAAGAATTAGAGATGTAACTTGCTTATCATCCATATACATTCTTTTTTGTTTTGCCATTTTGATTCCTTTTTTATTTATAATTATAATATAAAATCAAAAATAAATTAACTTTTATTTCGGAGGACTTATTTTTTCATCAAGTTGGTACCCAACTATTTGAAACTCTATCGAAAATGTCTGATTTCCTGAACCACCATAAGTATTGACCCATTTCGGTAAAGTTTTTGGATATAGTGTAAAATTGCCGCCAAAAACTTTTTCACCTTCAGGAGTGAATCTATTTATTTCCAATTCAATCGAATAATGATGCAAGTTCCCAGGTGCTATACCCGTGTATTTCCTCAAATTAGAATCTGTTACAATTTTATTGAGTGTTTGAAAAATTTTACCATCTTCAACTTCGATAAATGTTATTGAAACATCTTTGGGTGGTTTCCAAGATTTTGGGTATTCAAAAGCAAAAAAATCGAAGTATTGAATAGAACTATAATCTATTGAACCTTCATCGATTGATATTTCTTCAATCAACATAAATTCATTTCCTGCTGCCCCCACAAGGTTCAAGTCATTAACATTAATCGATAAATTTTTACCAACACTAACTATTTTTGCATAGAAAGTGTCGGTCCTAGCAGGAGGTTTATAAATGGATTTAACATTTATGTATTTTGTAATATCACCCATTTAAAATTCCTTTTTACCAATTGCCAGATGCCTTACCTTTATCTTCAAAATAAGAGAAATCAGCATTAAAAGTGTATTGTAATGGAGCAACTTCTTGACCCAATTCCATCGAATAAGTCATTGTTAAAAGACAATTATCAAATGTCCAAGTTCTCCAAACAGTACTCCCATCATTGTCATAAAGGTTCACTACAACTTTAAATCTTGTTTGTTTTTTTGCTTCTCTTATTCCGTCTGCTGCACTTGCTTCTCCACCAATCATATATGTTTTCATCAATTTTCTATAAAATTCTGTAATCTTACCATTTTCATCTTCGAAAACAGTCCAAGTAAGTGTCCCATTTTTTGATATTTTTCCTGGGAATGTAAAATGATACCCCATAACATCAATTTCAACTTTTTCCATTTCAATTTCGCCTGGAATCCCACTTACTGTATCTGTAACAAATTTTATTTTATCAGAAATATCTTTGGGGTCTATTGCCCCATCTTCTTTCGAAATTTCAATTTCCCAAAATTGACTTGTTTTAACTACACCAACATTATCCTTAACTTTGTTATATTTTCTAACTTCTAATGCCATTTATTTTCCTTTATAAAGTCAATTACGGTTAAACCGTAATTGCTAAACTTTTATTGAATACTGCTAGAGTAACTTTTATCTCATTGATATCCATAGTAGGTTGAATTCCTAAGAAAACAGGCAATTTTCTATTGTCAATATCAAAATCAGTAGGACTAACTACACATTTGAAATCATAAACTCCGCCTTTTGCTTTTATAGAATTACCCATAAAACTATCGATAGTTGTTTTAATTCTATTCCAAGTTTCAGGATTATTATAATTAAACAACTCATATTTTAAGTAACTTTCTAAACCATATCTAATTGCCATTAACAAGAATGCTACACTTCTAAGTTGTAACGGCGACGGTTTCGCATACATTGTTCTGTTACCCCAAATAATTAAACCTTGACCTTGTTTATAAATTATTGGATTGATTCTATTATCTACAACCACATCAAGTTCCCCATCGCTGAATTGGTGTTTAATTTCAAGTCCTAAAACTTTACCTCTAACTAAACCTGCTGCTGGTGTGAATAAACTATAATTTCTATGAACGAAGTTTTGACTAATCGCTCCATAAGTTGAAGGTGCCGTCCATACATATTCTTTATTATAAGGACAATACTGTTTTACCCAACCTGTAAATAATGAACCTAAATGAGTGTTTAACATCAATTTGTTCGCATAGTCACCTGTCGCTTTTAATGCATCTGCACTTTCTTCAGCACTTGGGTCCATACTCCAATAACAATGTGTATTATTTTCACCTTGAGCATTCGCAACTCTTAACATTTCTTGAGCATATGCTGGAATTGTATAACCACCATCTAACAATAATTGAACTGGTGTTTCAGTGTTATTACTTAACTTTCTTAATGCCATAATCATATCTGCCAAACTTACAGGACTTCCGTCATCTGCCTTTTCCATATAATTTACACCTGCATCTAAAACTTTACCATTTGATGTCCCAATAGCAACATAATCTCCGATATGTTCTCCTGTTAAAGGATAACTTAAAATTGTGTAAGGGTAGTATTGATAACCTTCCACGATATGTTTATCAACATCTGTTAAATCTTTTTGCCATTTATAAACAATCCAACCTTTTTCGTTAGCATCGTCATAATTGTAATCTCTTTGAATAGATCTGTCTAAGAATAATTGTTTATTATCTCTATCAATATCTTCAATAGTATATAATTCATATAAATCTGTTCCATAAATTACATCTCTTGATTCATAATTGGGTGCAAATTTAATAGTATCCCCAATATCTAAACCATCTGTATCATTTAGGAAAATTTCAATATCCCCAACGAATAAATCTTCTTTTGATTCAAGTTTTACCCCATCATCATTTTTCGCTGGATAAAAAATCATATCTTTATTTTTTCTCCAAATTGAATAATTCGTAGGTTTTGGATTTAACACTTCCCCATTGATTGTTTTTGCGAAAATGTTATCTTTAACTTGAATGAATTCAGAAAACCCATTAACAACTGTTTCGATATATAATTTTTTCCCAAATCCATCTATGAATTCTCTATCCTTTGAAACTAACCATCTTTCAACTTCTTCGCCATTTTCATAAACAACAAGGTAAAATGCTTTCATATCAGGATAATCTTTTGATTTTTCTATACCAATTTCAAGAGAATCATTCCATTTACCTGGATTTACACCAGTTACCATAAATGAATACATCTGTTCCCAAATTGAAACTTTTGTTATTTTATAAATCGTGTCTGAACTTGAAACTGTTACAGGTTGTTTTGTATGAACGAAATATAAATCTATTTGGTCTCTAATTTTTTGAATTGCTGTATCATCAGTTTCTTCGTCGTTTTCATCAAGTACAACGATTTCGTCTCCGTCGTGAAATTCATCTGCATTATCAACTATAATGAATGGTGCTTCATCTCCGTCTATCAATACGATTGCTGTAGCATCATTTGCTTTATTTTTAACCTTAGTCCCTTTTTTAACAGTTAAAGTTGTTTGATTTCCATCACTATCTTCATCAAGAATAATTCTATCAAATTTGTGTGTTCCAGGTTTAACATCTAAAACTTCAACTATTTTAAAACCTTCGCCATCAACATCATAATCTGTAATTTCGGCATAATCATCTTTACTTGAAATAACGATTTTTTGACCTGCTGCGATATTTTTAGGTGCCCCATTTAAAACAAATTCATAAGAATTTATTGAAGTTGCCCCAGGTTTATCAAGTTCTTTTTCAACTTGAATAATTTTTTCTTTTTGAATGAAATTATAACTATCCAATTCGTCTTGTGTCAATCCTTTTTCAAAAGGTTCCACTATTTTTTTAACATCGTCGTCATAATCAGGACCCATATTAAAGTTACCACCTCTAACAAGAACACCACCATATTTAACATCGTCTGCTGCTGCTCTAACTGTCCACACTTTATCCGTAGATTTTAAAATATGAATAGCACTTTGATTTTCAGGGTATCTTAAATCAGGTGTCCCATAAACATTGATATATTGACCTTCAGAAGTCATAAGTCTTGGCATATTCACAGGCCCTTTTTTGCTTCTCACTACAATACCAGCAAAAATACCTGATAATCCTTGGATTACGGCACTTCTATCTTGTGTAGCAAATACAACTTTTGCTGCTCCCATTTAATTTCCTTTATCTTTATTTTTTAACCTAAAACATTCATTTGAGCACCTTTTGGTAACTCTTGTGAAATTTTGATTATTTGACTCTCATCTACATCTAAAACAATTTTTTCGTTGATACCTATTAAGAATATATCTTTATGGGCATTTTGTCCTTTTGTATCCACGATAAATTGTCTTTCACTTCCATTGTAAATTTCAATTTTGACCATTTATACTTTCCTTTTTATATTTAAGTATTTATATTATTTAAACTCTTGCAACTCTCTTCCATAATAAGTCGAGTGTCTTGATTCACATTACATACCTCACGGCACGCTAATGTAGATTCATTATATTGTCTTATGTCTTTTAAATCCATTGATTTATTAAAAACATTAACTTTTAAATCTACAACTTCAATTTTATTATTTCCTAATTCATAAAAAGGACTAAAAAATACCCCATCAATTTTTACCGAAAATTCAATGAGTGTCATACTACCATAAGAAGCAATATCAATATATTCTATAGAATCTATGTTCCCGTATAGTGTATTATAGTTTATTGGAACAATGATTTTATCATCTATAATATAATCTATTTCAATAGGTGGATTTACACCACTAAATTCTATGTTAAAAAGTAATTCAATTAAGTATATAATTTTGCTTTCAGAAGCAAAAAGTTGAAAAGTAAAATTTGATTCCCCATAAAAAATTTGTCTTAATGTTATTTCATCATCAACTTCTATATATTGTGTCCTTACAGGAGAACTCCAATTGTGTCCTTTTTCTTCAGATTTAATAATTGGGTCTCTTTTCCAAACACATAAACTTATATTATCATTATATTCCCCTATAAGTTCTTTTATGGCATCCGTTGTTTTTGTATTATTTATTTTTGAAATTCTATCTTTTCTAAATTCTTCAATAAAATCCATAGAAGGACTATATTTGAAAGGTATATCTAGACCCATTTTTTCAAGGAATAAAGTTTTAAAATAATTTATTACACCTGCTTCAAATTCTTGTGTCATATCTATCCTTATTTTATAACTTATTTAATTTATAATAAATCAATCGCTTTACTCCATCCTGTATCCCCACCGGATTTTAAGTCTTCCATTACCTTATCAAACATTTCTCTACCTTCATCTCTCAAATCCGTTATGTCAAATGGTAATTCTGATAAAGCAAAATCGTTTCTATTATGACCGATATAAATATAAGCAAGTGCAGTAATTAAATCTAAAAATAAAATATCATCGTAGTTAATATCTTCAAGTATAGGATTACATAAAAATTCTACATAATAAGTGGCACTGGCATCAAAATTTGCGAATGAAGTATTGAGTAATTTTCTTGATTTGTCAAATTCCCACCTCCACATCACTTTTAACTCATCACGAATGTCTGCTGGATAAGTTCTATAATTACCATAAAAAATTCCTGAGATATTTTGTATTGTTCTTGATAAACCAACCTCATCTACGATAGTATTAAATTTCATATACTTTGAAGAAATTAAAACAGGAACTAAAATTGAAACAGGATTATATTTTCCATAAATACCAAATGCTCTTCTTAATAACCCATCAAGAATAGGTTCTTTGATTTCAAAATTTTCTAAACCCACAAAATACTGATTTGTATTGACTAATATATAATCCATTAACTCCGTTTTTGTCATGTGTATCCTTTTTTAATTAAAACAAAAGGAGAAAACTTAAATAAGTTTCCCTGCTAATGTCCCTGTTTTATTTTCAACGATAGAACCCTGTCCTTCATCTTCTAAAAGTTTTTCTGCTAAACTTTTTTGAGTGTCGCTTTCATTAGTTGCTTCTTCAACTTTTACTTCTTCAACTTTTTCTTCAACTTTTTTAGAAATCGAAGTTTTACCACCCATAAGTTTTTCTGCTAAACTTGTTCTTTTTGCTTCTGCTGAACCATCTTTTTCTTCAATTTTTGAATCAGTTCCATTTAAGTTTTCTTTGATTCTTTCAATCATTTTTTCTTCAACTAATGGCATTTCACTTTCTTTAATGATGAAAAATTCTTCTTTATTTTTGATTGCCTCTGTCAATTCAGCGAATTTTTCTTCACCTAATGATTCTTCAAGTTTAGTATCAAACGCTTCAACCATTTTGTTTTCTACTTCTTTAATTTGCGATTCTTTAATAACAAAATATTCTTCTCCATTTTCAACTGCTTCTTTAATAATTGAAAATTTCGCACCAAATTTTTCTTCAAGTTTAGAATTAAACTCTTCAACCATTTTGTTTTCTACTTCTTCAAGTTGTGATTCTTTAATAACATATGCTTTTTCTTTTGATTCTAATAATTTTGAAACTTCCGCCTCTGCCATATTAAATTTTTCTTTTAAAATTTCAATTTGAGTTTCACTATATTTTTCTAATAGTTTATTTTCAACTGATTCAATTTGAGATTCTTTAATTACGAATGCTGTTTCAATTTCGCTCTCATCAAGTCCTAATTTATCAAGTAATTCCAATTTTGCTTTTTTAATTTCATTTTCAATAATTGTTTTAAATTCTTCTTCTTTTAAAACAACATTTTCCATTAAAATACTCTCGAATGCCTGAGCATATGCTTCTTTTTGGATTGAAGCAATTTTTTCTTCAATCTTTTTGCTTTCTCTTAAATCTTTGATTGCCATTATTTTATCCTTTAAATCTTATTGTTATAACTTCATTTGTAACCTCAACATCACAATTTGCGAAAATAGTATTATCATTATTTTTAATAAAATCTAAAATATCTTCGCTAAATGGAACTTCAACTGTATTATCAGCAACTATACTAATTTCAACTGCCCCGTTTGTTTGTTTGTCAAGTAAAGCAGCAATGCTTTCTATATCATCAAGTGTATCATTACTCGCTCCATCAGTTGGAACAGATCCTAAATCATCTGCACTCCCGTCTGCATCTTCTGTAACACTACTATCCACATCTACTAAAAAAATATCTTGTAGTAATAATGCCCATTCGTCAATAACAACTAATTCACCTAACTTATAAAATGGTGCTAAAAGCATTTTTAATTTTTGTGAATTGTAGTTTTTACTTCTAACGATTGTCCCATTTTCGACAACTTCTAAATCTGTAGGTTTAACACCAAATTTTGATAATAGAACTTTTATTTCTTCTACATCAACATCGGCAGCGCCATCTGCTCTTTTAATAATTAACCCTTCAGGTATTTCTTTTAAAATTAATGAAGTATCTGCTTCAATAAGTTTTTTAATATCATTAAAATTTAATTTCATTCTGTTTCCTTTTTAGGTTTTCTACCCCTTCTTTTAGGTTGAGGTTTTTTAGTTTCTTGTATGTTTTCTTCTTTAACAACTTCTGTTTCTTGTATGTTTTCTTCTTTAACAGGTTTCACTTCTTCAATTTTTGCTTCTTTTTCTTCAAAAATTGTTTTAACTTGTTTTTCTTTTTTAACAGGTTGAGTTTTCTTAGTTTCAACTTCATTAGTCGATAATTGTTTGATTTCCGATGGGATAAATTTAACTAATTTTTCATCTATTTGAACCTGACTTAAAGGTTGAATTTGTAGATGTGTATAATCTTTTTTAAGAACACTAATAATTTTTTTAGTTTCATTTTTTAAAATTATCATTTTTTTCCTTTATTAACTTTTACTATTATTTAAAAAAATTTTTATTTTCTCGTTTATAATGTTTTCATGTGATGTTCCCGAAGGGGAACTTAAAAGTTTTTTTAATTAAATGTTAGCATTTAAAATTTTAACTTTTGTACTTAAATTAGGCATAACTGATTTAATACCAACCATTGCTGCCGCTGCTTTTTGTGATTTTAGTGGGTTGTGGTCTTGCCCATTAAATGTATCTGTTACAAATAAAGGCATATACGGTGAATAAACAACAGATGCAGTAAATACATCGTCACCTTTACTAACTAAAATCATTTCATCGTTTGGCATTACAATACTTCTGATGATTGGTCTTCCATCAAGTGTTCCATAAAAATGAGTACCTAATGCTGCTTTAACATCAGTCGCAGGAACAAATCCAGGTAACGCTCTTAAAAGTCCAGCAACAGTTGTACCAACTACATAAACAATTTCTCCACCTAATCTACCACTTTGTTCTAAAATAGTATTTTCTGCTTGAGCAATTTTAGCACTAAAACTTAAAAGGTGTTCCATATATGAAACTCCATCAGGTGCTTGTTTGTCCCACTCTAATGTTCCAGGAGTGTGTAAATATAACTCTCTAATTACATTTGTAGATAAGTTAGTAGTTAATTCTGTAACTAAATCTTTTGCTAAAACTTCTTCAGCATTGATATTGAATCTTCTACTCATTTCATAAGATTTGAATAATCCGATTTCTGTTCTTAAACCATAAGTTCTTGCTGTAATTTCAGTTGAATCAAATTCAGTTTGAACTGTTTGTAATTCATTTAAATCTTCTAAGTTTGTCGCATAAGTTGTTTTAATCGCAACTCCGTCTCCAGGTGCTGTATCAAATGAAACTTTTACTTCTCCATTTGCATAATCAACCGAACCTTTACCACCTACACCGATTAAATTTCCTTGCCCATCATCTACAAGTTTTGTATCCGGTTGGTCGTCAACTGTTACTAAAATTGTTCTAACTCTCGCTGGAGCATATTTGATAACATAAGTAAAATCTGTAGCCTTTCCGTCACCTTTTGCATCTACTTCATTGTTAATCATTTCACCTGCGAAGTCTTCTGCTAAACCAACTCTACCTTCTTGTGCTGATAACATTGCTTGTCCGTTGTTAATGTTACCTCTTGTAGTTTTTGATATTACATTTTTGAACCACACAAGACCTTTTCTTTCGTTAATCGGTTGAACGCTCGCAACTAATGGAACAACTGAACTTGTCGCTGAAGCAGCAATAACATCTAAACCGATTTTTGGTAAAACACCTAAATCATCTGCTGAACCATTTGCTTCTTTAAAATTTTTCCAATTTTCGAATTGTGCTAATTGAGCACCTAATGCTGCTAAATCGAAATCTGAAATTGCATTTCCTGCTTTCGATTTTACTGATTTCGCCTCGAATAAATCGAAATACTCTTGATATTTTTTTTCGTATTCACTTAAATTTTTAAGTGCTGATTCTGTCATACTGAACATAATTTAATTCCTTTTATAAAAATTTTTGGGTTTAGTTTTTAAAATAGTTTTGTTTTTTTGTAAGCATTTTGTGCTACCTACATTAAACACATCAAACAATTTTAATTTAATTGTCTCAAATGTTTAATGTAGGTTCGCACAAAAAATTAAACTAATTTTTCTGCTAAACTTTTTTTCTTAGTTTTTTCCTGTTTTGAAATCTGCAAATCATAACCCATAGTTTCATATAAACTTTGTGATTTTTCAGATTCGATATTTTCCAAAACCTGTTTAACCTTGTTTATATCATCAAATTTATTTAAAGTTTCTGAAATAATTTTTTTATCAAGTTTGTATAAACTCTCAAGATATTTTAATTTATATTCATTAACTTCATTTGATAAATTGACATTTGATTCTTCAAGTGTTTCAAGAATTTTATTTTCTTTTTCTAATTTTTCATTTAAGTTATTTAAACGACTTGTTTTTTCATTTTCAAATAAATTTATCATTTCTTCATTTTTATTTAATTTTTCTTGAAGATTTTTTATAGTATCATCACTTTTTTCAATTTTTAATTTAAGTGAATTATTTTCATTTATTAAAATTTCATTTTTAGTATTTAATTTTTCTTCAATCTCACTCAATTTTTGATTATGTTCTTTTTCAAAATTTGCTTCAATCGACTTTATTTCTTCATAAAGTTTTTTTGAAACCTCACTCTCAATAATCTTTGATTGTGTTTCTTTAAGTGTTATAATGTTATTTTTTAATGATTGGTTTAAATCTTCAATCTCACTAATTTTTTGATTTAACTTTTCATTTTTCATTATTATTTCATTATTTGAAGTATTTAATTTTTCATTACTTGTTTTTAGTGTTTTAACACTCCTTTCAAGTAATTTATTTTTTTCTTCAATAGTTTTTAATAACTCATTTTTTTCTTCAACTTCTGAAATAAAATTTTGTTTTAATAAATTAAAAGATTCTAAAATTTTATTTTTTTCATTTTCTGTTTCTATAAGTTTTTTACCCAAATCTTTAATAATATCATTAAACGATTCTTCAAGATTTTTTAATGCTTCATTTGATTTTTCTTTTTCTTGTTTTAAGATTAAATTTGAAGATTTATCTAATAAATTATCAAAATCTGATTTTTTAACTTCTTCAGAATTTTGTTTAATAATTTCAATTATTTTTTTCGCCTCTAATAAAAATTCATCATTAGTTAAAACTTCTTCTAAATCGTTAAGGTCATCGACAGTCAATTCTTCATTATCTGTATTGATGAATTTTAACATTTTTTCAATAACTTCTTCTTTTTCTTTTATTAAATTATTGTCCTTAACATATTTTTCAATTATTGAGTTTAAAAATTTTAATAAAGTTTCATTTGGCAAATTTTCATAGTTATTTTTTTCAGGAGAATCATCTTCTTTATCATCTTTATCTTCTTTTTTAAGAACCTCATCTTGAAGTTTGTCATTTTCTTCACTTAAATTTTTAACAATCTTTTTATATTTTTCAAGTTCCTCTGCCATTTTTTTATGAAGTTCGATACCTTCAATTAAAGTACAAACACCATCTTCACATAAATGAATTTTACTTCCTTTAAGTTTTTTGATGTCTTCGTTATTTTCTTCTTCAAGTTTTTCAATAAGTTTAACATCTACATCAGCAATGCCAGGTTTAATAACGAAGTCAATACTTTCTAATTTGAATGTTTTTGGGTTGATAACTTGATATCTTTTTCCATCGATTTCTTTTGCTTCATTGACAAATTCTCCGAAACCTCTTGTAGAAACCTTCATTTTGCTTCCAGCACTTAAAACAGTTTTTAAAATTCTACCTGCGGGTGTGTCAAGAATTTCATATTTAGCATATCCGTAACCATCCTTCCCCAATTTTAAATCAGTTACAATATGTGAAACTTTCCCATCTTGTAATAATTCGTCAAGAGTATAATTTTCAGGATGCCCAATACACCCAAACATTAACCTATCTTTAAGCATTTCTTTAACTTCATTATCCGATAAGGCATTTTCCCATAATTGTCTTGGGTAAAATCTACCATTCCTACTAATACCATCTAAAACAAATGATTTACCTTCAACCACACCAAGCACTTCAAATTTGCTTGATGATGAAGGACTATATCCTTCATCTATTTTATTTTGGTATTCTTCAACAGTGTAAAATTTATTATCAGATACAATTTCATCAATAATTTTAATCATTTTTTACCTTTATTCACTAAAAAATTCAAATAATTCAATAATGATTTCTTTAGATTTGATTTCATCTTGTTTATATAAATTATTTAACATTTCTTTTTCAATAATTTCGCTATATTTTAAAAACAATTCAAACATTTTTAAAAATTCAGCGATGTTTCTATAATCTGCTTCAAAATAATGTAACTCAATCAGTAAATGTGTTTTTATAGAATTTAAAGCAGTTAAAACACTAATCATTTCTGAATAATTTAAAATATCTTTTTCTTTTAAAGTATTTAAAGATTCTAAAATTTTTTTCTTAAATCTTTTTTTATGAGTAGAATCGTTCCATTTTTTTAAACCATTTTTTAATTTTTCCTTATCAAAATTTTCAACTTCAATCTTTTCAAATTTTTTAGCAAGTAAAATCTTTTTGACAAACTTGGACTCATCAAGTCCAAGGACTTGATATTCAAACTCATCCGATTTATTTTTAAATTTTAACATAAATCACTCCCCATCCGGATCCGGATTTTCATCTACTACAAACATAGGTTCTCCAAATAATTTTTCAAAGGATTTATTATAATATTTGACCAATGCTTTTTGATTAACTTTAACACCTAATTCTTCTGCTTCATCTGCTATATCGCCTACGAATGATTTAATTGTATCCATCATATCGATTGTCATAGATAAGTATTCGACTTTTTCCAAATCGTTTAAATTTACAACATTTAAAAATTGAATATCAATGTGTCTTATAGAAATGTCGTGCCCTTGATTTTTCAAGTGTATTAAAAAAAGTTGCTGTAATGAGTTTATTAACCCTGTTTGAAATGTTTTTAATTTTTTTGAATATCTTACACTATTTTGTATTATGTCCATTCTTCCTGCCGAGTTATTAAAAATATCTTCAGGATAACCATTCGTGGTTAAAATAACATTTCTTAAATCTTCAATTTTCGTAAATAAATCTTCTAAGTCTTCATAAACACCATATTCTTGTTTTTCAAGTTGTCCTTTGTCTCCCCAACTTGGAACAACCTTAACATTATTTGTATTTTCAAGAATGCTGTTTAAGGTATCTTTTATATTTTCAAAATCAAATTCAACTTTATTGAGTGATTTATTTACTAATTTTTCATAACTTTTTGCGATGTTTATTGCTTCTTCAGGGCTTACAGCATCTGGTATAGTTACACCCAATACATTCTGTTTAGTTGCCTTTTTAAGGAGATTTATATAAACTAATCCTTCTAATAAATATAAAGTTCTTAATAATTCGATGACAGGATTTAAAATTCCTTGACCTGTTTTAAAATAAACTGCTTCCTCATCGTTTAAATCGACTTTTACTTTCTTTCTTGAGGTTGAAAATCCAAAAAATACATATTTATAGGCGGGTTCTTTATAAATTTTATTATCTTTTATAACATTATAATATAAAACTTGATTATCTCTCCATATTGGTATGATTTTAGTTGGGTCTGTATCATCGTGTATATTTATAATACCTTTTAATACTTTATCACTATCTATCGTTTCAACATCAAGTCTAAGATAATGAGAACCAAATGCCAAAATATCAGGTGCAATATCTATTAAAAGTTTTTCGATATTAAAATTTTTTTTAAAAAGATTCGCTTCTTTTGTGGCAACTTCATTGACAGTATCATCTTCATTTTTTATAGTAACCTTAAAAATTTCATTTTCACTTCCTACGGGATTAAGAGCATCATCTATAATCCTATTTATCATCATTTGTGAAAGGTAAAAATCTTTCAATTCTGTAAGAAGTTTATGTGTCTTAACTAAATCATCTCTTGTAGATAATAATGCTAAATTTACTTTTTTTTGTGAATCAGTTTCATTACTAACATAATTACCAACTGCGGGGTCTTTTTGTGTATTCATCCAAAAGAATAATTTTTGGGTCGCTTTATTCCACATACTCATTTTTCTGCTCCTGTTTTATATTTATTTAATTTAATTTTTAATATAATCAACTACATAACCTCCCCTTGAAGTAACCCAGTCGTATAAGTCATCACCTGAACTAACACCTGAATTGATTTTTAATTCTTTAATGAAGTTATCATCTTCAAATTTTTCATATTTAATTTGATTAAAGGAATAAATGGCATTGGCAATGGGGTCTGTTAAATCTTTTGAAACATTCAAATCTCTTTCTTTTAAAACAGGCACATTACTTTTAACACCCTCAAGGTGGTCTATTTTTTTCTCATTTTCGATTAAACAACTAATTTCTTCTTTTAAAATCATATTATTAGGAAGTTTTATCCTTCCTTCTTCAATCGCATACTTAAAGGCATAATAAGGTTTTTTGTTTTTATCAACCGAAGATTCTTTAATGTTAAAACCATCTTGCTCTAAAATTTGAATAGTATCGACAGATTGATAACCATCAGTTACTATCAATTCAATTTTAAATCCTATTTTTCTTAAATCCCTTATAAGATCTCTTATTTTTTCAAGTCTAATTTTTTCGCCTGGATTATCAGGCATAAAAGCAATAACAAGATCCGCCCAATATACAAAATCCTCATAAGTCGATATTTTACCATCTCTAAACCTATCAACTTTTTTTTCAGAAACTCTGTGTAATATCGCGAAACCTAACCTATCTCTATTTAAACCAATATCTATTGCCAGAACTCTTTTTTTGTCAAGACCGAATTGTGTAAGTTTTTTAATATCAAAATAGTCTATAATTCTATCAGAAACATCACTTGAAATTTTCATATAATCTTTATCATATGTTTTTGTTAGTGATAATGTTTTATTTATTAAACTTTTATCTTTTAAAAATGATTTTGAATTTATAGTAGGTTTACCTAAAACATCTTGGATACCTGTAATAACACTATTTTTAAATTCTTGTAAATGTTCTATAGGAACCTTAAAAATTTTTGAAGGGTCTATCTCCACTGCTTTATTAAAATCTTCATCTGTATGTATTATAAAAGGGTCGGCATCATAAGTTCCTATAAAAATTTGAAAAGTATCCCCAGAATAATCTATCTTGTGTTTTAAAACTTCAAACCTTGCAGGATTTACGAATTCAACACCTGATAAATCACCTTCAAAATTTTCTTTTAATTGTTCTGTTAAAGAACCATCTGTTTGGGCAGATGAAATAATGTAATAATGGCAGGGCCAAGTATTTCCTTTTAAAAGAAACCTTGAATTGATTCTATTTATCATTTCGGTAACCAATTCCATAGAACCACCCTTAACAACTTCTTGATTTATTTCGTCAGATACTGCAGCAATAACATCTCGACCAACTAATTGCCTTTTTCTTGAAACTGTCTTAATGTCTAAACCTTTTTGAAATAAAGTCCTTCCTGATTTATCAAAATGCTCTACAAAAAAAGGACTTTCTCTTATAATTGCCATCATCGGGTCGAAGTTTATGCTCTCTGCTGCTTCTAATGATGAATTTGTAAGCATATATATAATTTTTGTGGTATTAGGTAAATTAAACGATGCTTGAGGATTTTTTAAATGTAAAATTCTACAAATGTCATATAACAAAGCATAAGTTGAAACCTTTGTATTGTGATGTATTTCTCCGTTGGGAGTAAGGTAATGATTTGGTCTATCTATATTTATATCATAAACAATTTCTTCATCATTGAGTTTTTCTTTTTTAATAATTTTTATATTTTCAATTTCATTTTTTTCATTCATAACATCAATAGAATTAGCATCATTTACAGGCATTTCTTTTCCATTTGAAATAATAGTATGATTTTTAGATACTTTTAAAATGTTACCATTCGCAAGTGTTATTTTTATAGTTGCATCTTTTTTCGTTACTAAAAAATTTATTTTACTTTTACCTGTAGGAGTTTTGATAAACATTTTTACAGGGGACAAATGGGCATATCCATTTTTATTAAAATAATCATTATTTATATGTATGATTTGAAATTTTTGAAATAATTTTCCTATAGGAATTTTTATTTTTTTCAAAAAATACTCCTTATTTTTGAAGTATTTAAATCTGCTGTTAAATAAATCTCCCTAATCCTCTTTTTGCTGTTCTAACCTCAATTATGGGTTTTTTATCGATAGGATTTAATGACAATAAAGGTTTTATGAACTTTTTAAATGTTAATAAAATATCACTCATAACATTTTCATCAATTTTAGGGTTCAATAAAATTATTGTAGTGTTAAAATTACTTCTAATTTTCATAACCCCAGGTATTCTTACAAATAGTTTATTCAAGTCTAATTTTAAAGCAACTTGTTTTTTGATTTTTTTAGCAGTTTGTTTTACAACTTCAAAAAAAGGAGTAACTTTTATTTCTAATAATTCTTCCATTTTGTCAAGAAAGTATTTTTCAACTTTTTTAATAAAAATTTCAACTTTTGAAGATTTTATTTTCCCATCAAGAAAATTCATCCATTTACCTTGTTTGAATATAATAAATTCTCCTAATTTTTTAGAATAAAATCTCATTGAAGAATTGAAAACCTCAACTTGAAATCCCCATTTTTTAAAAACTTTACTTAAAGTATCTAAAACAATTTTATAATCTTCTTCTATTTTTAATTTATCAAATTTTAACATTTTCATAAGAGTTGTATCATCTATACCTACTTGTTTTGAAAGCATTTTCAACTCATTTAAACTAATCATTTTTATTCCTTAAATCTTTTTATAATTATACAAAAATAATAATAAAAATTAACTTTGTAAAATTATAAAGATAGAAATTATAAATAGTATTTATAATTCCCACAATCAAAATATATTTTGAAACCATTCAATACCATATTTTCAATTTCTGTTAAATTTGCATCAAAATATTCTAATTTATTTTTCAATTTATGTTTTTGAAAATTTATTCTATGGTATAATTTTTTACCTTTCCAATAAAAATAATTAGGTTTTGTTATCTCAACTTTTTTGAAAAAATTTTGATAAATGTTATTTTTAAAAACCCATCTTCTGTTACCATAACTTATTAAATTTTCGGGGTTAAAATTTTTTATAAAATGTTTCAATAATTTTGAAAATCCACCATTAACTGTATAATTTAAAATAGTAGCAAATCGTAATAACTCATATTCATTGTTTTTAAATCTACTTTTCCCAAAAGTCATTACTGAAACTAAATTGTCATTATAAAAAAGTCCTAATTTCACGGATGCATTAACATTACCTTGAAGATGATTTTTTTCGAAAAATGACTTTGATGTTTTAGCATCCATTTCTTTAATTGAGCATTTTCTTGCATATATTTTTGATGCTTTTTTTAACTTATATTTTATTTTGGATTTCCAAATTTCTTGTTTTAAATTATTATTCCATTCCAAATCTAAAATTCTAAATAAATGTATATTTTTATTCTCACACTGAATAGTTTTTTCCAAATGAATGTTTCTATTTTTTGTATTGGTACCTGAATGCCAATATATGCCATCTAATTCTATAGCAAAGTTGAACTCAGGTATAAAAATATCCAATTCAAAAGGATAAATTGTTTTTCTGTCATTTACTAAAATTTCACCTGAATAAATTGATTTTATAAAGTCAATAATTTCTTGATGAGGTTTTGTGATTTTTAAATGTTTTTTAAATTCATCAGCACAAACAAAACTATCAACACCATATTTCTCATTCATTGTTTTTTTATAACTTTCTTGCCATTTTAATTGTCTTTCTTTGAATCTTTCTAAACCTTCATCCTTACCAAATTGAGCAATACATTTATTTTTTGAAAAGGTTGATTGTCTCTCTCCGACTTTTAAAATGGCATCTTCTTTTGAATATCCCTTCTTAATCCAATAATCAAGTTGGGTGGGGATTAACCTCTCAACCTTTCTTGCTTTTTCGAGATGTTTTGTATTTTCTATTTTACATTGTTCTATTGCTTCTTCTTTCGTAAAACCTTGATTTATAAATTTTTCAATTCTTGCTTGTTTAGATTTTTCAATTCTTTGTTCTGTATATTTTTTATATTCCTCATCGGTCATATTTTTTTTACAACTTAGAATTTCTGATAATTCTTCAGATGTATATTTTTCAAGTAATTTTTTATTATTTGCTGATTGTAATTGTGAAATTTTTTCTTTTGCTTCTTCCTCAGAGTATCCTCTTTGGGTCCAAAAAATTATTTGCCATTGAGACTTTGGTGCTTTTCCAAATAAGTCTTTTTGTATTTTATTAAAAGATATTTTTGAAGAATAAAATTCAGAATTTATATTTTCATTGAACCATTTTTCAAGTTCTTTGAAAAGTTTGATTTTTATATTTTCTTTATCATTTATATAATTAAAAAAATCATTAAAATTGTTTGAATCAAAAATGAGTTTTGATTTTTTAAAAATTTTCATTGTTTATTCCTTTTTTATAATTATACAAAGATAATGGTAAAAATTAACTTTGCAAAATTATAAAGAGAGAAGATTAAACGATGTATTCTTCTAAACCAAATCGTTTAATATCTTCTTCACTCATTTCTATTTCAATTTCTTGTTCTTTTGAAAGACATTTACCCACACCAGTCGCACCCGACAAAATTATCATTTTGATATTTGGGTCATATTGATAGAAAGGTGTAGGAAACCATTCTTCAAGTTTGTTTTTCCAATAAGGAAAGACCTTAGTCCCTTTATTTGTTTCTTCACCTAAATAATAAGGATTTTCCAAAAACTCCTTTATAGATGGTGGAGTTTTTTCATATCCTAATTGTTTCGATGCTTTATCATAAACTTGTTTTAAAGACATTTATTGTCCTTCTGTAGATTTTCCTTCAACTAATTCATTAGAAACACTATCTACAATTTTTCTAATTTCGTCAATGTTTATTTCTTCGTTACCATTTTTGATTGCCATTTTTAAAACTGCTTCACTTAAAATCATAACATTTACAATATCTTTTACTGATGTCTCGGGTGTGTCAATTTTTAGTTGTTCTCCTACTTCAAATACAATTTTTTTACTCATTTTAATCCTTTGTGTTTATTTTTTATAATTATAACAAAAAAATTTAAAAAAATCAACCTTTTTTATTAAAAATTATAATAAATCATCCTCATCAAATTCAAGTGATATTTTACTTGATTTTTTTAATGAAGGTTTAATAATTTCTTCGCCTAATGCACCTTCAAGAATATCTTCTTTAGGTTTGCCCATTAACTCATTTAAGAACTCATCAGTTGAGTTATCTGGATTTACATCACTATCATAAACCTCTTCCATATATTCACGATTTAATTCTTTTGAATTTTGTGTATGTATATCACTTTTTGTAATAGGAACGACGATTACCTTTGTATAAATATGCCCATATTCATCATTGTTTGAATATAAATCAAAAACCCTGTATAATTCATCTCCTGCTGCCATTTTGAAAACTATCAATGAATTTATAGGAACATTTGCTAAATCATCAAAATATATTGCTTTTTCATCTCCGTTTAATTCATCAAAAAATCCACCATAATGAGGCTTGGAACCATTAAAAACAAAAGGGGCAAGAAATTTACCCTTCCAATCAGGAGTGTCATTATAAACTATTTCATCGTCATATCCACCCCTACCACTCTCGTATTCTTGTGGATAATACATTTCCCCATCTATTCCAAAAATATTTGATAATACATTTACAGCAGTTCTTCCTGCTATTCTTAAAGTTGGACTAAATAACATTCATTTACCTTTTTTTAATCGAATTTTACAACTTCGATGACACCTGGACATTTATCTTCTTTTGCAAGTTCATAACTACCTTCAAAATCTATAAATAATAAAGGTTTTACCCCACATAAAGGTGGTGGTGGAGAAACTATATAATCTTTTAATGATTTATTAAAAAATAATAATGTATTTTTATAACCCAAATTATCATCTATAAAAATTGTTTTACATTTAGGATATGATTTATTGATTTTGATAGGTTGCTTCATAAATCTATCAAAGTAATACTTCTCTGCTGCCTTCGGTACATCTGGTAAATTCTCACTATATTCTAATGGAATTTCATCGTTAGGACAATAACTTATAATCCCATCGCCTTCTGCTTCTAAATATGTCAATGTTCTAGAATAAAAAGTTTCTTTAATCGATTCTTTTTTGATATAATCATTAAAAATGGAAAGAGGTATTTTTTCAACATTTTCATTTAATTTTCTAAAAATACCCATTTTAATACCTTATTTTACATTACTAAATAATGTCTGAATAACAATATCATATATTCCTATTATTTCTTCATTATTTTTTAGGAAAATACTACCACTTCTAAAAGTGTCATATTCTAATTCTATTCCGTTCTCTTTTGCCATTTTTTCGACTTCATCTTGTAACATAAACCTATTATATTTCATTTTATTTTTTAATGTAAAAATCTGAGTTGATATTCCACTATTTTGGAACATTCTTTGATTTTTCATAAGCATTGAAGTTATTGCTGACATTTTTATCCTTTTTAATTATTTAATTTTTATTGAGAATATGAGATATTTGGCATTTTATTCATTCCAAGGTATGTTTTATCGTTCATATAAGTTGAAACTTTTTTAGATGATATAAATTCAACTAATTTATAAAAATGTTTATTAAATTCTTTATGGAATTTTTTATTTCTAACTAACGGTTTTTTAGTTAATGCGATACCCAAATTTTTTTTTGTAGTTTTATTGACAACCACTGCATTTTGTGTATTTAGGACATAAGCAAAATAATACTTAAAAGATGGATCTGAAGAATATATTTTCACAGGATAAGTATCATAAATTTTTATGAACTTTTCTTTAAGTGACTTTTTATAAGGGATTTGTAAGATTTGAATATACTTAAATCTTTTTGTTTTTTTAGTCTTTTTATCTTTATGTAATTTACTTTCCACTAAAAAATAAAAGGTGGCAAGGCCTTTAAATTCACTACCAACACTATCCATTTCAATAGACCAACCTTTATATTCAATTTTACCCAATTCTTTTTTTCTTTGATTTATAGGTGTTTTAAACATTGTATTTTTAGTCGCTTCTTTTAAAGTTCTAATCGTTAATGATGATTGTATATATGCCATTTATTTTTCCTCATTTAATTTTTCATATACTTTTAAAATTTTATCTATTTTCGTTTCTATTTCGTGAAAATTACCCGATAAATCCTGAAAGGCAATAACTTCGTCATCAAAATCCGTAACTATATTTTTTATGGATTTATTGAATGACTTTTTGATTAAAAGTCTTATCTCATTTTCATTTAATGGTAATCCATTTATTGTCATTTTTTTATTCCTTTTAAATTATTTAAAAAATTAAAAGGTTTCTACTGCCGTCCATAAAATTTTCCAACTATTATCTTTTGCTACTTTTAAGGCATTTCCATTATATTGTAAATATATTCTAAATCCGTTTTTTGATGATTTGTAAATAGATGTATAACCTTTTGCCTGCCAATTTCCAGAATTACTTTGTAATGATGTGAAATACCTAACATTATCTGAAAAATTGTATTTCGAAGTATCAATATCCATATATAATGAATCATCTCCACTATATTTTTCCCATTTATCACAAACACCAGATTCTATTCTTGAAACATTTTTTGAAATGACACCTCTAAAATCTTTCATATCAACTATTGAAATGTGTTCTATACCAATATAATTATCTGTTTTAATATCTGTTTTGATTTTTATTTTATCATTTCCATTTGATATAAATTTTATTCTAATAATCGCTGTTAAAAAATTATTATCATTGAATTTTTTATGTGCTGATTTGTTTTCTACTTTTTTAAGGTTTTTAATAGTTATATTATTTTTTTGTAAATGATATAAATTTGATTTTGTATAAATATAATTTAAAGAACTTGTCATTTTCGTGTCTGATAAACTCAAAGTGTCCCCAAATACTTTATTGTCATTTATAAATATCTTAAATAAGTCTGTAACATTTGTGTTATCATCTGTAAAATGTACTTTTAAGTCAAGTGTATAAGAATTACCTTTTATTAATTTTTTAATAAAAGATAACTCGTTGTTTTTTAAAACGAGAACACTTAAATTATCAGAAATTATTTCTTCATTCTTTTTTGAGTTTGTCAATTTCCATTTTCCAGCATAAAAGTCTTCAATAATTTCATAGTCAAGTCTTTCAATCTTTAAATTACTTATATACATATTTTCATCGTTAAAATCATTATCTAAAGCATTGTAAAATTTTAATGTTTGTTCTTTGTCAAGAAGCATTGATATTTTAACTTTTCCTAATAAATCATTTCCAGAAGATATGATTTTTTGCTGAGATAAGTTCCATTGACTTAAAACAAATCCTGAATCGTAAAATTTTACAAAAGGGGTTCGGTATTTCAAATTTTTATCATTGTACCCATTGTGAAAATCAATTACATCTTCAAAAATTTTAAAATCATTTAGTTTAACACCCATTATCTCTTTATCCCAAGAACCTGAAGCAGTCATATCAAAAGAAATTTCATAAAACTCTCTATTATAAGGTTTAAACGATGTAAAACAACTACCTGATTCATCATTTCCACATTCAAAAGTCTTAGGGACATTAAAAAAAGTTTGACTATTTTTTGATATAATACTTGTAATAGGTAATTTTGAAATTGGATGATATAAATTTGTTTGTATCGTTTCGTTTGTATCATTTCCGAATTTTTTAACAATAATTTCATCATTATTAAGATCTCTAAAATAAAAATCATAATATCCCACAGGTGAATTACTCCATAATTCAAGTATCGCATTTTCATTTATTCCACTTAAATCAACCTTAAATGACTTCCATTTGTGTTTTTGAGAAGGATCTGAAGACTTAATTATTTTTTTCTTATAATTGCTTTTTCTTTTTACTACAAGATAAGTTGTATAGGTATAGTTGTGATGATTGTCATTATACAATTTTATATCCCCATTTTCATCATAAGTAAAATGTAAATAAGCGCCAGCATCATAATCCCCATTAGGCTCGGTAACACTTGTAATATCACTTGCCCACCAACAAGGAGAACCATCTTTAACTCTCCAACCATCTTTTCCCATATTATCAGAGTTTAAAGGTTTGTTACTTGAATCTACACTTTTCGTATTATAAATACCCATAGGTCCGACACAACCTATTCGTCCGATTTCTTTTAAATAATCCCTTGCTTTATTAAATTCATTTTTACTTCTTGGGCAAAATAGCATCCACCCTTGACTTTTCAAGTCATCATCTATTTCATCTGTGTAATAGGTTAAACTTTTACCATTATCCACTAATTTGAATTCCGTAATATCATTAGGTTGCATAGATGTATTAGAAAATAAATCAACTTTTACACATTTTGAAGTCAAGGTTGCCGTCATTTGCTCATTTGTTTCAAAATCAAATGTTAAAACACCAAATTCATATTTACCCGATTTCAATCTTGGTATAGTAAAAGCGGCAACATTATTATTTGTATAATATCGGTAAGCAGAAACATCACCTACATTATTTGAACTATAATTCTTATTATTATCATAAGGGTAATTGCCCTTATACATATCACATTCTGATTTTGCCTGAAAACTTGACTTATATTCATCAATTGCTAATGTGTCTATAAAAACACCACCTTTTATATGATTGAAAGGTTCTATTATATCCCCTTCCCTATAAATTTTTAAGTTTCTTAACCCTTTTCTATCATCTTGATAGTTATGTAAAATAACATCTATTTCCAAATCATCGTCGTCCCAGTTTTTTAAAAGAAATTCCAAATCACTTTTAAAGGTATAACTTGACCAGTTACCTGAACTTGAATCAGTGTCAAATTTTCTTTTTTCATTTGTTTTTGGGTTTATCAATTCTATATAAGTCGTTGTTTCCGTATCTTTTTGCTCAAATTTTATAATCGAATTAGAAGCAAGTGCTCTTCTCGGAACCTTTATTGTTTTGGTACAATCTTTACATTCCAAAATAGTGCCATCATAAACATAAGCATTATTTCCTTTATAGTTACCATTATAATTTTCAAGATAAATTATCTTCTTAATGATATTATCTTTAATTGGGTGAATAAATTTATCCACTTTCCCAGATAATATATCACATTTTGAATTTATTTCATCTTCAAAATCCTGCTCATCTTTTTCGATTTTTGATTCTTTATCTTCAATGTTTTTAATTTTATTTTTAAAATCTGTTATAGTGTCATTTATTTTTTTGTTTATTTCATCGATTTTATCAAGATATTTTTTTAAAGTATCGACATCTGCAAAATTATTAACATATGAAATAATTCTATCGTATTCATTTTGCATGTCTATTATTAACTTTTCATAATCCGAAATAATGGAATCAATGGATTCAACATCAAGATTTTTTATGTCATCAAGGTAAATGAGTACTTTATCAAAGATATCTTTGATTGAGTTTTCTTCTTTATCATAATAAATAAGTGCTTCGGCGGGTACTTTATCATTTGTATTTCTATTGTAAAGATAATCTGTTTTTATAGGCATTTATAATCCTTATTCCTGTTTTGTTTTATAAAAAATAAGTGAAGAAAAAGTATAATCTTTTGATTTACTGAGTTCTAATCCATCAATATAAACCCTAAATCCATAATCTTGCGGATATACATTGTTAGGAGTTACAAAAATAACTTCGTTTTTTGATATTAAAGCGCCCACAATTCTATAATAATTTTTGTCCAAATCACAAAAAATATCTAAATAAACGGAATTATTGTTATGTTTTCTCCATTGGGAATTTTCATAGTAAAGGATTTCATAATCTGAAAATGTTTTAACTACTTTTATGGATTCCAAATCTCCTTCAATTGAATTTATCTTTTTTTCAACTTTATTTCTAAAATCGTCCATTTTTTGATAAAGATTCGTTATCCTATCATCAATTTTTTTGAGTTTTTTTTCGTAACTATCAAATTCATTTTTGAATTTGTCTTCCTGTATATCCTCAATTTTATCTTTAAGTTTTTTTTCATTCAAGACGAATTTTTTTCTTAACTCATATCTTTCTTTATATTTATTTAAAGTGTCCTTGAGATTTCTATAATTTTCATTTAATTTTTTTATTCTTTCAATAAAATTTAATTGTAAATTTATTAAAGGAATATCTAATTTTTCATTGAGTGTTTTAAATTCATTTGAATAAAAAACAAGGTCTTGAATGTCTTTTTTATGGACATCTAAACAGGTATTAAAGGTATCAACTCTAACCATTTTTTACCCCTTAAATTTTGGTAACAACTCAATAAATTCTTTAACATTATCTTGGGGTTCTATACTTTTTATGATTTCTTCATAAGTTTCATAAACATTATCCACCCATTTAGAAAGTGCTTTTGCTTCTTTTTGGTATATTTTAACATTTTTACAATATAATAAATCTGCCAAATCGTCATAATCAAAGTAATTTAACACTTCTTTTATGTAATTAGACACTATTTTTGAAAATTTTCGTTTTAAAATTTCAACTTCTTCAATTTCATTTTGTTTTTGGAGTTCTTCATCTAAAACTAATTTTCCATCTTTTACTTTATAATTATACCATTTTTCAGGTAAAAGGTCAACCTCAATAAAAGGTTTTTTGAATAATTTTTTTTCACTTTTACTAATTATATTTCCGTTTTCATCATAATAAATTATCATACTATTCCTTCAATTTTCCAACCAACTATTTTTATGTCAATACTTCTAACCTGAGAAATACTTCTCGAAATTCCATCATTCAATCCAGCAATATAACCATCTTTATCGTTATTTTTTTGATAAGTTTCTACATATATTTTATCATCTGTAAAACTTAAAAACATACCTGAATTATTATCTCTATTATCATCGTCAGAATAACTTGAAAATACACCAAATTGCATAATTTCACCTGAACTCCATCTCATATATCCAATAAAAAGTGCATTTCTACCTAATGGGTTATTTATTGAATAACCATTATTATCTATTGAATGCCATCCACTATCAAAAACAGGTTTTCCAATACCACCTGCCATTTCTTTAAGGGATTTTTGATTTCCATCATTGTGAAATATCAACTCAGGAGCATCTATTATAACTGCTGCTTTTGATTTTAAAACAGTAACATCCGAATCTCGTGATTGTGCATCATTTTCCACACCTAATATAAGTGCTGAATTTTCGTCGCTGCCATCTCCCCAATAAGCATAAGTATTATCATCGGAAACATATTTTAGATATCCATAATCAGAACCTTCATTTGTATCTGAATCAAATTTTAAAATAGTTTCCCCATCTTTATTTTTAAAAGTCAATCCACCTGTTTCAATTTTTTTAGATTTGTCTAAATAAGGTTCTATATCATCTTTTATAGTATCTATATCGTCTTTATTGCTTTTTATATCATCTGAATTAGAACTCACCTCATCTTTTAAATCTTTAATAGTTTCATCATAATTATCTTTAAAAGTTTTAAAATCACTTTTATTAAATTTATCTTCATCAAGTTTTTGTAATTTATCACTTAAATCTTTTAGTTTGTCATTTATCGAATTATTATCGCTTGTCGTTGAATTTATATCGTCTTGTATTTCATTTATTAAATCACGAATTTTATTTAATTCTGTTTCCACTTCTTTAAAATACTCTTCATCTGTTTTTGTTTTTATGAATGTTTCTAATTCATCTATTTTTGATTCAATATCCGTTAAAGAATAAGAAACATTAAAAACCTCATCGCCATTCACTTGATATATTTTTTTAGATTCCCCATCATAATATAACATTGACTTTAATTCTACTTTGTGAAGACTATCACAAGTTTCTAATTCGCAAGTTTTGATAGACATTATAATCCTTTAATTTTTTCATAATAACTACTCAGTTTATTTTGAATGTAATTATTACCTTTTTTATATTTAGATAAATCTGACAGCAATTCATTTTTTTCTTTAAAAGATTTAATTTTTTTCAAATCCTGAAATAATTTATCATAATCCAATTTTAGGTCCATGTGTAATAATTTTGTCATAAAAGTCTCAAAATTATTTTTTTCTTTGGTATCTTCAATCTCATTTATTTTATTTTGTAATTCTAAAAAACCTTCATATATCGTTTTCATTAAAACCCTTTTTTAAAGTTACGGGAGTTTAAAACCCCGTAACCATTATTGAAATAATTTTACAATCTTTATAAACCTTTTTCGGGTGTAGTGTAGATTTTTGTAATCTAGGTCTTTCACTTTGTGGTTCGATACCTGGATTATTTAAAGAATCACCCAATGGCGAACCTTCATCAGTACTTGTATTGTCATCTCCAACAGGAACCCCACTTGAAAAATCACCTAATGGCGAACTCTCACCTGTATTTGTGGTATCGCTATTTGTATTATCTGTCATATCATTTTCAGCAGGAGTACTACCTGTATTTGTAAAATCATTTTCAGCAGGAACCCCATTTGTACTATTGTCATTCGTATCTTCTAAAGGTGTTTCATTTTCTTCCATCATTTTATCCTTTTTTTATTTAATAAAAAATCAAGGTTTAAAATCCTTGATTTTCTCGCCCAATTGGTGTGTTTTGTCTATTTGAACTAAATGATTCATCTTGTGTTATAAAAGTATTTACTATTCCAACATTCGCAACTTCAAAACCATCTTCATATAAAGGCGAATTTAATTTAGTTGAATGAACTCCACTTGCTTCTTCATTGTCGAAGTTTCCATTCCCTACAACCATTGGGATATAACCATCTTTTACTTCTTCTTCGAAATAAATTCTGTATTTACCAACTGAAATTCTTTTGACACCTTTAATCCCATAACCTTTTATGATAGAACACCACCCGTCTTCATCATAATTCGTTCCATCAAAAACAACAGCAATTTTATTGAATCTTAGATCTGTTTTTTCTACTTTAACATTATCCAATCTTTTTTCTTCGGCAGTTGCTCTTGAAATTTCATTATCAAGTTTCGCATCAATTTCGTTTTCTCTTTGAGTTGCTCTATTGATTTCATCTGATAAATCTTCGTTGATTTGATTTTCAACTCTTTGTGCTCTATCTGATTCTTCTTCAAGTGAAACTCTCAATTTGTTTTCTTCGTCAATTGCTCTACTTCTTTCAACTGATATTTCATTTGACAACTCATTTTCTCTTTGAGTTGCTCTTGAAGTTTCATTTGAAATTTCATCTTCTAATTCGTCTTCTTTTGAAGTCGCTCTATTTATTTCATCGTCAAGTCTTTTATCAAGTACATTAACCTCATTAACAATTTCTGTTTCTTTTGTAGTCGCTCTATTAACTTCATTGTTTATCTGAATTTGTAAATCTTCATCTTTTGTTTTTGCTCTATTTATTTCATCATAAAGATTTGATTTGATATTTTCTTCTTCGGCAGTCGCTCTATTAACTTCGTCATCTACTTTCTTTTCAATTAAATCTTCTTTCGAAGTTGCTCTATTAACTTCGTCTTCAATTTTTGAATTTAATTCATCATCTTTTGAAATACTTCTATTGATTTCATTTGAAATTTTATCTTCTAAGTCATTTTCTTTTGAAACTGCTCTATTAACTTCGTCTTCAATTTTTGAATTTAATCTTATATCTTCATCGATTGCTCTACTAACTTCATTTGAAATTTTATCTTCTAGGTCATTTTCTTTTGAAACTGCTCTATTTGATTCATCATCGATTTTTGAATTCAATTCATCATCTTTTGAAATACTTCTATTGATTTCATTTGAAATTTTATCTTCTAAATCGTTTTCTTTTGAAACTGCTCTATTTGATTCATCATCGATTTTTGAATTCAATTCATCATCTTTTGAAATACTTCTATTTATTTCATTTGAAATTTTATCTTCTAAGTCATTTTCTTTTGAAACTGCTCTATTAACTTCGTCTTCAATTTTTGAATTCAATTCATCATCTTTTGAAAAACTTCTATTGATTTCATTTGAAATTTTATCTTCTAAATCATTTTCTTTTGTAACTGCTCTATTGATTTCATCATCGATTTTTGAATTTAATTCATCATCTTTTGAAATACTTCTATTGATTTCATTTGAAATTTTATCTTCTAAATCGTTTTCTTTTGAAGTTGCTCTATTTGTTTCATCATCAATTTTTGAATTTAATCTTGTATCTTCATCAACTGCTCTATTTACTTCATTTGAAATTTTATCTTCTAAATCGTTTTCTTTTGAAGTTGCTCTATTTGTTTCATCATCGATTTTTGAATTTAATCTTGTATCTTCATCAACTGCTCTATTGATTTCATTTGAAATTTTATCTTCTAAATCGTTTTCTTTCGAAGTTGCTCTATTTGTTTCATCATCGATTTTTGAATTTAATCTCGTATCTTCATCAACTGCTCTATTGATTTCATTTGAAATTTTATCTTCTAAATCATTTTCTTTTGAAACTGCTCTATTAATTTCATCATTTATAGAAGTTTCAAGTTTATTATCTATATCCGTTGCCCTTATAATTTCATTTGATAATTTTTCATCAATGTTATCTTCTTTTGAAACTGCTCTATTAACTTCGTCTTCAATTTTTGAATTTAATTCATCATCTTTTGAAATACTTCTATTTATTTCATTTGAAATTTTATCTTCTAAGTCATTTTCTTTTGAAACTGCTCTATTGATTTCATCATTTATAGAAGTTTCAAGTTTATTATCAATTTCAATTGCTCTATTAACTTCATCATCTACTTTCTTTTCAATTAAATCTTCTTTCGAAGTTGCTCTATTAACTTCGTCTTCAATTTTTGAATTCAATTCATCATCTTTTGAAATACTTCTATTTATTTCATTGTCAAGTTTTTCGCTAATACTTCTTTCTGTAGAAATTGCTCTATTTTTTTCATCTTCGATATTTGATTTTAACGAAGTATCAGTTGATATTGCTCTATTTTTTTCGTTTTTTAAATCTTCGGATAAAGTTTCCATTTTTGAATTTAATCTTGTATCTTCATCAACTGCTCTACTAATTTCATTTGAAATTTTATCTTCTAAATCATTTTCTTTTGTAACTGCTCTATTGATTTCATCATTTATAGAAGTTTCAAGTTTATTATCAACATCTATTGCTCTATTAACTTCGTCATCTACTTTCTTTTCAATTAAATCTTCTTTTGAAACTGCTCTATTAACTTCGTCTTCAATTTTTGAATTTAATTCATCATCTTTTGAAATACTTCTATTAACTTCGTCATCTACTTTCTTTTCAATTAAATCTTCTTTCGAAGTTGCTCTATTGATTTCATCTGAAATTTTGTTTTCAAGTTTAGTATCAATTTCAATTGCTCTATTAACTTCGTCATCTACTTTCTTTTCAATTAAATCTTCTTTTGAAACTGCTCTATTAACTTCATCTTCAATTTTTGAATTTAATTCGTCATCTTTTGAAATACTTCTACTAACTTCATTTGAAATTTTATCTTCTAAATCATTTTCTTTCGAAGTTGCTCTATTTATTTCATTTGAAATTTTTGAATTTAATTCATCATCTTTTGAAATACTTCTATTAACTTCATCATCTACTTTCTTTTCAATTAAATCTTCTTTCGAAGTTGCTCTATTGATTTCATCTGAAATTTTATTTTCAAGTTTATTATCAATTTCAATTGCTCTATTAACTTCGTCATCTACTTTCTTTTCAATTAAATCTTCTTTCGAAGTTGCTCTATTGATTTCATCATTTATAGAAGTTTCAAGTTTATTATCAATTTCAATTGCTCTATTAACTTCATCATCTACTTTCTTTTCAATTAAATCTTCTTTCGAAGTTGCTCTATTGATTTCATCTGAAATTTTGTTTTCAAGTTTAGTATCAGCATCTATTGCTCTATTTACTTCATTTGAAATTTTATCTTCTAAATCATTTTCTTTCGAAGTTGCTCTATTGATTTCATCATTTATAGAAGTTTCAAGTTTATTATCGACATCTATCGCTCTATTAACTTCACTATCTAATTTATTAGATATATCTGAAACATTTTCCCTAATAGAAGTTTCCTCTGCCACTGCTCTATCTTTTTCCGAATTTACTTTATCTTCTACAGATTTTGTATAAGCATTTGCTTCACTTATAGACGAATCCAATTTATTATCTGCATCTACTGCTCTTGTAATTTCATCATTTAATTTCGCAACAGTCGTATCTAATTTACTTTTATTTTCTGAAATTTTATTAGATAAATCATTTTCGGCAGTTTGTGCTCTTGTTTGTTCTGATGTAAGTTTTTGTCCTAAATCATCAAATCTATTTTGAGTATCTGTTTTTATAGTATCCACAGAACCATTCAAGTAACTTATATCTTTAGAATTTTCATCGACTCTTGTATCAATATCTTTATTGAAAATATCAATTGAATTGACCCTATTTGTTACATTTTTAACATTATCATCTATCGAATCCGTTTTATCTTTAAGTGATATAATTTCATTTTGAGAGTTTGATATATTACTTTTTAAAGTTTCAATTTTACCAACTAATTCGGTATCTTTTTCAGTCGCTCTATTTATTTCAACTTGTAAATCACTTGACAAATCTTGATATTTATGGTTCAATAAATCCACTTTACCATTCACAAAATCTTCTGAAGCACTTTGATTTATTTCATCTTGTAATCTTGCTGTAACATCACTCACAGATTTATTAACAATATCGATTTTAGTTTCCAAAAGAGATTTATCTGCTTTTTGTGAAATTTTACCATCTACATCTGCTTTTGTATAAATATCGTTCATATTCGCTTTTAGATTAAGTTTTCCTTCGTAATCCGTAATAACTTTTTCAAGTTTTTGCTCATAAATTGATAATGTATTATTTAGAGTTGTAGAATCTACTTTTTGAGATAAAAATCTATCTATATCATTTTTACAATATATATCTGCAACATTTGCTTTAACATTTAAAGAGTCCGTCAAATTTGTTTTTGTTACGGCATTTTCTTGAAGTGAAGAAACAACTGCTGATAAATCATTTATTCTTGTGCTATTGACATTTATTGTATTTATATAGTCGTTTAAATTCATTTTAGTAAGGATATCTGATATATTTAGGACCTGATTTGTTCCATAAATAATAGTATCCGCCTTAATAGTTCCATACATTAAGCATCCTTTTTGTTATCTTTTAAATTATTTAATTTTTTAGTTTTAAACTACACTTAAAGTGCTTCCCTTAGGTATTTCAAGTGTAGTTCCACTCTCAATTTCAAAAGGTCCTCCAACGATAGAATTATGCCCATCTTGGATTTTATAATCATTCGTCAATTTGTTTATGTTCTGTTTTAAGTAACTTTTAGCATCTATTTCATCTTTCGTATAATAAATATCATCGTGTTTATGAGTATCTAAAAGTGTAAATAATTGCTTTATTCTTTCTATAATATAATCTATTAAAATAAAATTTTTCATATAAAATCCTTTAAAAATTTGAATTACTAAATGAAATTATTGAATCATTTTTAACATTTATTTCATCTATCGCTAATAAGTTATCTTTATAATAGTAATTTATTTTTGAAGGAAAATAATTTACATATTCATCAAGGTAATTGAAATTTATATAATCTATTGTCATATAATACCCATTTTCGAACTCAATTCTATAAATATCGTTATTTTTGTTTCTTAAAATTTCGATAGACTTCATAAATTGAAATTGAGTAACTTTATTATAAATTTCTAAAAGCATTTTTTTATAATGCTCAATTTCTGCCTTTAATTTTTCAATTTCTGTTTTAACCATTTCTTCAATATCATTTTTTGTATTCTCTAAATCAACCATTACCTTATTTTCAAGGTCCGAAATTTTATCGTTTATCAATGAAATAAGATCCTCAGGTGAAGTACCATTTGATAGAGTATTTTTTAAATTTATAATTTCTTGTATTGTAATTGTTTGTCCCGATTGACAATCTTTCAAAAAATCTGTTTTAATTGACATTTTAATTTCCTTTATTTAAAAATCAAAAGAGTTAAATCCAAGGGGTGCTCTTTTAAATTCAATAATTGTTTATTTTCAGCAAAGGCACTGGCATCATAAATATATATTTTGTTTCCATCGACCCTTAACTCTGCCATTTCTTCATCTGTTTCAGCAACTATAAAAATACAATCATTTTCATAAATAAAGGGATTTTCTTGGGGTTCCACCGAAATTTTTTCATAACTTGAAGAATCAATTTTTTCGATTACTTCATCTATCAATTTCTTTTTAATAAAAACAGTTATCACACCTTCAACTTCGGTGCCGTCTTCACAAACCCATTTATTACTTATTTCCCGTTCTTTTGTCGCTGTATCACAAAAAACTTTCCAACTTGAAGAATTTCTACTATCAAATAAATCTGCATAATATGCTACTTTATAATTTCCTTCTTCATCTTTATTCTCATCACTTTCTTGACGGGAATTTACCCATTTTTTTGTCCATTTTATAGCAGCATCCGTTGAAATTGTCGATTTTCCTCTAATTAAAACTTCTAATTTTTGTAATGCCAACATCTTAATAACTTCCTCTTTTAAAGTTATTTAAAGTATTTTTCATTTTAAAACAATCAGAATATAGATAATTTTAAAATAAAAAAGGAGGAGAACTCATTAAAGAGTTGCTGCATCCCCAGATTCATTTGTGTCTGCTTCAGCATTAACATTCATAACTGAATTAAAAGCATCTGCAAAACTTTTTGCGATTGCTGCTGGGTCGATTGTTAAAACACTTGAAGTAACATTTTCGTTCGCTTTTTGAACTGCCATTTCTATTGCTTCACTTTTTACCTGAGCAACTTGATTGTCAATTACTGTTTGGAATTCTGATTTTGCATTTTCAATTAAACTTAAAATTTTTGTGCTTGAAAAAGTTTTTGCTGCATCAATAGCAGAATCATCAATTTCAGTTTTTGATTCAATTTTACCTTGAACTTCTTTAATAAGTGATTCAATTTTCGCACTTGAAAATACACCTTTTCCAGAAGCAACACTATCATCAATTTTTAAAAGTGAATTTTTTACTGCTTCTATTTCTGTTTTATTTGCTTCAATAGAATTAGTAACTTCACTTATTTTGCTTGTGATTTCTTGAGTTTTTGCATCTACAACTTCGTTAATTTTACCTTCGATTGATGCTTCTAAATCAGCAATTGTTTTATTTGTGCTTGCTAATTTTTCTGTAACTTCATCAATTCTACCACCTAATTCTTTGAATGAACCTGTAAGTGTTTCAATTGCTTTTTTGTTATCTGTTAAAATACCAATGATATTTTCAACACTAAATTCGCTATCTTCATCTCCATCTAACACTTTTGAAATCGTATTAATTTTTGCGATTACATCATTAATGTCTGCTTTTGATAATGCTTCAATGTTAGCAATTTGGTCTTGGATTGAACCTAATTCTTGTTTAACTGCTGTTGCTGTTGCTGTCCCTAATTGAGCAGCAATCATTTCAAGTAATTTTTCTTGTGTTTCATAAGTTTGAACTGCCATTTAATATCCTTTTTTTGTAATATGGGACGATTTTTTAAAATCGTCCCTCAATTGTATTTAATTTTTAAAGATTTTTTATGCTCTTTCCACAGGTTCTCTTGGTGCATATTTATCAATTAAATCTTTTTCATAGTTAATCATAATTGTAAATGGGAAAGCATTTGGATAATTCCCATCATCATCTTGTTCTGCCCCATCTACATATTTTACATTCAATTCAGCAAAGTGTCTTAAATCTCTTGCAATAACTTTTGCAGATTTCTCATCAACTTTTAATGCTTGGAGTGTTACTGGTGCCATAACCTCCCCATTTAACGAAACCATAACCTGATATTTAGATGTATCTGGGAAATTATATTGACCTAAATCAATAACTACTTCTCCAGAATCACTATTAAAAAGATACTCATAAGTATCTGTTTTTCTAATTACATTTATAGCATCGACTAACTTATTAACAATATCTATAACATCTAAAAATTGGTCTTCGGCATCACCTTCACCTAAAAGTTCTTTAAGTGCTTTAACTTTTGCCTTTAAATCATCTAAATCTCCACCTGCTAAATCATCAATTTGACCTTGCAAGTCGTTTAATGCATTCTCAACATCTCCATCTAGACTATTATGTTTAGATGCTAAGTTCGTTACATTTTCATATAAATCTTTAACTGTCTGAAATACACCTTTTGAATAATCTTCAGGTGTAAGTGTTACTAAATCGTTACTTAAATCGTAAGACATTTCTCTTTCCTTTATTTTATATTCTCATAATTATTTAACGATTAAGAATCGCAACTTTTGTGATTTTCACAATCCTCGCAAGTCATTAAATCGTCATTATGAGCGTGAATAGTCGTATTGTCAAAATATGCCATAACTTCCTCTTTTTTAATTTCATAACAAGGAAACAAATCTCTTAAATTGATATTACAATCATTTCTTTTTAAAAAATCCATTTTATTATGTATAATTTTTAAATCTGTAGATTTTATTATATCAATTTTATTTTTTAATTGGGCAATATGTTCTATAAGACCATCTATATTTGTACCATCCAATTCTGGAATTTCATCAAAAAACCTTTGTAATGGTGCTAATAAATACTTATCATTTTCGAATAATTTTTTTGAATTTATATTTAAGGATTTTCCTGATATTGAATTGCTATCAACTTTTATTTTGTCTAAATTTGTATGTGGTAACATAATTTTTTACCTTTAATCTTCAACTTTTTCAGTCGTCAAGTCCCCATCCTTTATGAATACACGATAAACATCTTCATCTTCTCTAAGGAAAAAATCATTTTGAATGGGTTGTCTATAAGTAAATTTATACCAAGCAATTTCATCAGATAACGATTTATTATTTTCGCCAGTCATTGACACATAAAAGGATCCATTTGCTAAAACAACATCTCCCTTCTTGTATTTTTTTGTAGATGTATATATTTCAAAATTACCTTCAAAAATTCCAAGAAGAGATTTGTTTAGTTGAATAATTTTTTCTAAAAAGATTTGATTCACTAAAATTGATTTTCCTGCTCTGTTTAAATTTTTACCTGTAAATGAAGTATATAAATCTTCTTCAGAACCTTCATAAATCCAAAAATCTGTAAATTCTGAATTTACGATTGGTAAGTTATCGTCGATTCTATCATAATTTTTATTCATTTTAAACCTTTATTTATAATCATTATACAAAATAGTTATTTCCACACTTGGAATTTCATTTGTAATAGGGTTATTTATAAAGTATTTAACATTTTTTCCTTCTATCCACCAACCTGAAAATTGAGTTTCATCTATTTTTTTATTTTCAAAAAAAGGCAACCCATCCATTGAAGCACCTATCGGTGGTATTTCAAATAAAAAACTATTTATCTTACCCATAACTTTTATATTATTAGAAATAGTTTTTAATTCTATATTATCATAAATTGAAATGTTATTATAAAAATTAACTTTTTTATCTTTTTTAAATTTATAAACAATTTTTGAATACCCCACTTGTATTTTATTAGAGTCTTTTTTAAACATTTCATATAATTCCCGTTTAATTATATATTGAGGTTTAAAACAAAAATTTGCCGCAGAAATAGATTTATAGAAAAATAAATCTTTTTCCTGAAATGTTTTTAGTTCGGGGTATGGGAAGTCTATATTTTTCACTAATTTTAAGTTGAATTGATATCTATCTAATATATTATCATAAACTTTCTTTTTTAAATTATTTATGACATCTATTAAAGATAATAATTTTTCTGAATAATTAATCTTATTTTCATCTACTAAAATCATTTTTATCTCCAAATTAGGATTTTAAATGAAATTTTATCACATTTTCCTAACCATTGTTCTTTATCTGTTTTTTTCAAAAATATCTTTATTTGATTATTTTCAATCCACCAACCTGAAAAATTTGTAACAACTCCATTTTTATTTAGTGGGAACCCATTTAATGATATACCTACTGGTGGTATTTGGGTAATTAATCCATTATCCCCACCATTTTTTTGAGCGCACTCATCAAGTTTCACAAGAATTTCCAAATATGATGGAGTATAATTGAGAGTAGCAAGTGTCCCATACCAGAAATCTTTAGAATTGTCATATTCAAGTTGTTTCCACTCAATTATTTCAGAAGCACTTAATGGTTTCTTTTCATTCGCTTCTAAAATACTTTTTTTAATATCATCTATTAAAGGGCTCATATAATCCTTCATCGATTGTAAAAATTCTTCATAAGAATGTCCATCAATCATAGAAGCATTTTTAGCATAATAAACAGATAATCTATTTCCATCATTATCTGTAACTATATTACCCACATTTTTTATGTTTCTTGCTGCATAATCAAATTCTTTTAAATTGTTAAGTGAATTTTCAATATCTTCAAGTTTATTATAAATATCTTGTATTTCCATTATAACTCCCATTTTTTAATAGATCCAAAATCATTGAATAATTGGATAAATTCATCACTTTTTTCTATATCAAGATTGCTAAAATAATAATCCATTATTTTTTCGCAAGATTCTTTTGGTGTATTTTCATTTATCTTGTCAATTATTTCCACAAGATAATTCATATCGTTAAATAATTTAATATCATTTTCAAGTAATTTTTCAAATTGTTTATTAACAGTTTCTGCTGTTAAAAAAACCTGTACAGGTTTTTTATCTTCATAAAATAAGAAGACATCTAAGTCATTAACAAAATTCATATTCTTCCTCCAAGAAAGTATTTTCACCTTGGCAAAAATCAAAAGGAACATTTTGATATAAAGATGATTCCGATATTATTGTGGCAGGATTTGTTCCATTATTATTTATATAAGGGTCTGGAAAAATACTTGGGTCATATGGCACTTTTGTTCCATCAGGTAGTAACACATATATTATTTTACCAGTCAAATCATCTTTTATATAAATTAAAGTATCTTCTGAATTAAAAGTATTTGCTTCTTTAACAATTTTATTGATAAAACATTTTCCAGAATTGTCAAGGTACCACTTAAAATAGTTGAAAAAATCTTTTATTTTATCTAATTCATTGCCGATTATTTTAAACTCTTTTTCTATGAAATAATCGAATGTGATTCTTTCATCTTCTGCTTTTTTCATTTTTTTCTTAACAATCTCTAAATTTTCGTCAAGTATGAAATCATTTTCAAGAAGATGATTAAATTTTTCAAAATAATTTTCGTCATTAAAAGAAGAGAATGAATTTTGGGAATTTCCTGTATAGTAAAACTCAAAATCCTCTAAATTCCATTTTAATTTTTTCATTCAAATCCTTTAAAATAGTTTTACAATGCTATTTACCTCATCAATTACAACCCCTAAGGTATCTATTGTTTTTATAAGTGAAGTTTTACACATACCCGGATTTTCAAAATCTGGTTCAACATATCTTCCTCTTTTAACATCATTTGAAATTTTTACAAAAATCCTCCCAACTAATGCTATTTCAGAAGTATATTTTTTTGTATCTCTAAAATTTTCATTTAAAAGTATAGCATAACTATCCGACACTATCCCAAGAACAGGTCCATTTGTAAAAATCGTCCCTTCTGTTTTCTTACCAACTTGAAGTAATGTCCCAGGTTCATATTTTTTATCCGTTTCATAAACTTCTGCGATATCTGCTTCTGTTCTACTATAAAAATGCCCCACAATTCTTTGTGCATTTATTTCATATATTGGATTTTCAAGTGTCCCTATTTTTGATGAATCATTTTCCGGTATTATTTTTTTAATTATAACATTTTCTGAGTTTAAAATCAACTTATTATTGGATTTTATTTCGAGATTATCATAAGGGGAATTCGAATTGAGTTCTAAAAGTAAAGTGTTTATACCATCTTCATTTTTTAATTTTAAATTACCATACACATTTGCTTCATCATTGATATACTCAAATAAAACCCCATTTGAATTATCTTCTTTTACTTTAAATTTTGCTCCTGTACCTTCTGTATTAAATTCAATCAATTCTTCTTTAAAAACATAACTATCCGATATTTGAAATTCATCCGTCTGTAAAACACCAATTTTGGCATTATTTATTTTTGCGATTGTACTTGTTAATGATGTCGTTATAAGGTCATTTGAAATAGACTTATTGGCAGTTGTATTTTCCACAATAATTTCATCGGATATGACTTTTTGTATTTCTGCTTCTGTAGATGTTATTTTTGTGATTTCAGCAGTTGATGCTTCAATATAATCTAAAAAGTTTTTTTTACTATAAATTGTGTCTATAGATAAGGTATTGTCAGAAAACACCTTTTCAATTTTTATTATTCTATCATCAAGATTGTTTAAATCATATTCTATTTGATTTATTATTGAATTTAAAAAAGACGATGATAAAACTGTTCTTTGAGTTTTATCGTCCCCTTCATAAAATTTTGTAAGTGTTTTGTAAGGTATCATTTATTTATCCTTTAAAGTTTCCAAAGGAGATTTACTAATGAATCTATTGCAGTATTATCATTATCTGAAACAGAAACAGTTATTTTCGTAATGTTTTCATCGTCATCTTTTGAAAATTGTAAAAAAACATTTTTTGGACTATCGTCAATTATGCCTGTTAAAATCATAAATGAAGTAGTTTCCAATTTATCAGTATCTATATTTATATCCATAATTCCTGCATCATCTCCACTAAAAGAAATTGCCGTATCATCAATTTTTTCACTTTTAAAAATGACTTTGCACTTGTCTTTATCGCTGGTATCTATAAAAAATTGAATTTCTCCTGTAATGGGTTCTATTTTTGAATGATTTATATCTATTGATGTATCATCATTATATAAAACATTGTCTTTAATTATGGCATTATATTTTTTTTCTATAAGATTTTCAGAATCAGTTTTCATAAAACCATCTTCATAAATAACATTTTTATCTAAATCTAATAAAGTATCATCATTATTTTTTAAAACATTATCATCAATAATAACATTTTTATCAAGTTCTAAAATAACTTTATCATTTACAATTAAATTGTTATCATTTTTAATGACATTTTTATCCAGATCTAATAAAGTATCATCATTATTTTTTAAAACATTATCATCAATAATAACATTATCTTTAACAATTTTGTAAAATTCATTTCCATCTTCATCAAGCATATAAATATAATTATCATCATTTATATATAAATTTATATTTTTTTGGGCATTTTCATTTATTTTATTTATTTCAAGTTTTATATTTCCATCATTATCAACTAAATTATCCCCATCTAATTTGGCATTATTTGGAATTATTATTTCATTTACTACATCGTTTCCATCATCATCAATGGTTATAAACGACACATTTCCCGTATCTTCATCAAGGTATAAATTGATGTATTTTTTTATTTCTTCTGGATAAGTATTGAAATCCACAATAATATCATTAGAAGTTTGTAATACATTATCAACTATTTTTCCAATCCTTTTTAAATCATCCAATGAAGGGTATAAAGACCCTAAATCAAAAGTTGTTTGGATTAAAGGGGCCAAATCAAAATAATTTTCGTTTTTTGAAGTCTTTATTTCATCCGCTTCTATTTTACCTTTTTTCTCATAATCAGGTTTTGCGAATCTACTATTTATACTCATTTTAAAACTCCTTAAATTTTTACAAGAACTTCATCAGTTCCATTTTCAAGTGCTACACCAATAAGTCTTAAATTTTCAGGCATTGTCAAGATATTATCAATTGCTTTACCTTTTCCATTTGAATCAGCAATAATATATTGTCCTTTTTTCGCTTCACCTATGATTTTAACTTTTACTTTTCCTTTTAGTGCAATAAGTGCTGGATTATCATAATTTCCTTTACCAAGGATTGTCCCAGGTTTTTCAGAAATTACACCTAAAAGTTTTCCACCATTATATAAAGTCCCATTGACATTAAGATTTTCAGCAACTTCCAAGATTGTACCAACTTCATACTTTTCATCAGCAGAATAGTACTCAGCAATATCCTCTCCTACAGTTTTAAAATCTCCTGCCATAACAGTTGAATTATCAACTTCTCCATCTGCATAAAATAAAAAAGTGTTAGGTGTGTCGCCATCGTTTGAATCATCATAAACAATCGCATCTTGTAAATCTTGACTTCCAAAATTATAATACGATTTTAAAGCATAAAATGCACCCGTTCTGATAAAAGAATTATCATAGTTATCTCCAACTTTAAAGTCTAAATAATCTACTTTTTCTTCATCAACTGTATCTTCAATAACTTCAAGTTTAGAGTCAATATCATTAAATTTTATTTCTTCTACATTTAAAGTATGTATTTTTAATTTTTTAAGATTCCCATCGTCATCTTTTAAAGTCATAGTTTCATCATTATAATCTAGATTTAAACCATTTAATTTTATTTTTATTGTATCGATTTTATAAGAATCTATAATAATCTTATTTTCATCGTCTTTATTCCTTAAAGTGATTTTTTCACTGCCACTTTTTAAAATAGCGCCATTAAAATTAAAGGTTCCAGACACATCAAAATCATTAGTTTTTAAGTGTGAAGCAGTTGAGTTGCCACTCTCAAAATCTTTAATTGTTTGGTCTAATTTTTCATCGTTTTTTTCTAATTGTTTTAAGGGTAAATTCAGGTTCGTCCCATTAAAAGGTGTATATCTGTCAGGGTCTGAACCTTCATACCACAAAAACATATTATCTTGTGTGTAAGGTATATAATTTGCCATTTTAATCCTTTTTCTTATTTATCGCAAGTTTTCTTAAAATAAATTGTCCAACTAAATTTTAGTTTCATTTCATAGTTTTTGTATATTGCTGCTCTCGTTTTTCTTGAAAACATTATATTTTTGTCATCCTTATCGTCATTACCTGTATTTTTATAAACACTTTCTGATAATAGACCATATTCTGTAATAAGTTGTTCTCCATTTGAACCATTACATTCGTCTTTTTCAAGGACGATTGAAAAAGTTACACCATAACCACCCACATCTTCGTAAGTTTCAACATCAATTTCTTTTCTAAAAACTTCATTTTCTAATTCGTAGTCATTACAACTTGGTGGTCTAACATTTTTTAAATCATCGTTCTCATCAAGATTCATATCACCCAATACTATATATTTAATACCTTTTATGTCTTCGCCTGCCATAAATCTACTAAATAAATAACCACTATCTGAAACGATTAAGTTTTTTTCTTGAAAAATTGTTTCAATTACATTGTCTTCATCGTCAAGTCTTTCACACTTGACAATACCCATCATATTCTTTTTAGTAAATATATCTAAAAGCATCTTTGTTCCTTTAAAATTACTTTTATTTATATTTAATAAAAACCACAAAAGAATTTTTATTCTTTTGTGAAAAATTTCCTAACAACTATTTGGGCATTTCCTTTACCTACAAAATACTGCTCCTTGAGATTCATAACATATTTTTCATCATCAATTAAAATATCGTTACCACCTATTTTCCAAGTTTTACCTTGATTTTTATATTCATCTTTTATTAACCATTCTCCTGAAAACATATAAGTACCTGGAGGTTCTTCGGAATCTTTGATATAATCTTCTGCATCATCTCTATTTGATATATCACTTGTATTATTCACATATCTAAAAGTGTCTTTTTCAACTAACTGAAATACTTTATTTTCATAAAAAGATTTATTTTCATACTTTTTTATATAAACGACATCTTTCTTATTTTTTAGTTTTAATGAGAAATGAGAACTCATTCCGCAAAATACTTCCACAAGGATATTTTTTGATTTATCAAGACAAGTCTTTCCAACAACTAATTCATTATAGTTATAATCGCCAAAATCATTAGACCCATATACCTTAATATCCTCTTTTTTATTATCAACAGTACCACTTGTATTTAAGTTAGAGTTTTTAACCATTTGCACATCTACTCCAACCTTCGTATCATAAGGATTGAAATATCCATCGGAAAAAATTGCCAACTCTTCTGAATTAGATTTATTAAAGTTATAAATTTCATTGAAGTTTAAGTCTGTTTCAATTGCTGTTTCTTCTATATTTTTTTGTTTATACACATCTTTTACATCTAATTCTAAATCTACATCAAATTCAATTTCTGGAGAAATAATATATTCAGATACCAATTTAGATGATAAGTTTTCAAAATACTTATTTAAGAAAAATGGCATTCTTTCTTCTAAAATTTTGTTTAAAGTGCCTAAATTTTGTCTAAAATCCATAACCGATTTTTCGTCGTTCAAATCAAGTACAACATCATAGTCTATATAGCATTCTTTTGAAGAACCTTCAAGTTTTAAAGCACTTGACTTAATTTCATCACCTGGTATTTTAAAACTCTTAGCATTTGAAATTTTAAAGTTCCTATCATTATTTATTTTTAATGTTACTTCTCTAAAATCAAAACCTTTTATATCTTGAAGATGTTTAAGGTATTTTTTAACATCATCAAGTATTTCTATTCTTCTATTGACTAATTTATCCACATAGTAACCATTTAAAGACATATAAATATCGTTTTCAATGGTATTATTTACAAAATATAATCCTGCATATTCATTCCCATCTAATTCAAAATTCATACATCTATCTAAAGCAACTTTTTCCCAATCAACCCTAATATATTTGTCAATCTCTTCGGTTATAACACATTTGAAATCATTTTTAAATTTTTGATAAAGATTATAGTTAGTATTAAACACTTCCATAATCTCATAATAATTATCTATATTATAGTTAAAAAAGTAATTCAAAAAATTAGTATATTTAGTATTTTCATCTCTAAATGTTATCTTTTCAAAAATATTTGCTTTACTTATTAAATTTATATCCCTATACGAACCTTTCATTTCTAGATATGAATCAAGTATTTCAGGTTCTAAGATATTATAATAATTATCAAGTGTTCCAGGTTGGTAGTTGATAGTATATGCTTTAAATTGATAATCATTCCTGTTTATATCAAACTCTGGTAAAATGTCATTAACTTTTTTCAATAGCGATTCTGTCATCGAAAATATATTTATAGGTATAGTTTCTGTATATTCTTTAATATAATCCAATTCTAATTCGACACCATTGGAAGCAGTTATCTCAAATTTTTCAACTTCAAAAAAATTAAATCCACTTATAGGTTTATAATTTTTTAAGATTACAACATTATCTTTATTATAATAAATGCTCATTAATTGACGATTTGAATACTCAAAAGAGTGCCCATTTATGATAAGAGTAAAAGAATCTTTTACATTCCTATTTAGGAGGGAAATACTGATAAAACCTTCATTTTTGCCTAAAAATCTTTTAAGTGATGAATTATAAAATCCATCATTTTGTTTTTCAAATCTTAAATTATTCTTAAAATTTACAATTTTTTTAGATTTATTTTTATAAGATGTTAAAAATTCGGGAGATTTGTATGACCTCCCGAATTTTTTTAAGTTTTCAAATTTTACTCTCCAATCGATGTTTAAATTCATAACATTCCTTTACTCCACAAAATTGACATCAATACCATAAAATACTAAATACTCATATTTCTCAGAGTTTATGATATCTTCATTTGCTATATTTTTAATATATTGAACTGGATAAACTTCAACTCCATTATCCACGCTTTTATATTTTGTAACCTCAGAAATTATTTTATTTACTTCCAAAGAACTATTCATTTTATATTCATACTTTTTAATTACTTTTTTGATATAGTTATAAACTTCATCTTGAAACTTATTATTAACTAATTTAACCTCAAAACTTAATCCTGTTATTTTCGGTATTCCTGGAATATACACTATATTTATGCCTACAATAGAAACTCTTTTCATAAAATTATCCAAATAAAGCAACTCAGAAGTCGTTAAGTTTTTTCTAATAGGTTCATCCCCTTTTTTAACATAATAAACATTTAAGATGCAACTTTGACTCTTCATAAAATCATTTAATTTTATAATTTCTATATTCTCACCTGATACTGAAATTTCCCTTTCAAGAAATTTTTGTTCTATATATAATTCCACCTCATTTTCAGGGTTCGTTACCATCCTTGGGGTAACTATTAAATTCATTTTTAATAAGTCGTAAAATCTTTTTATAAAGTCGTTCATAGATTCATAACTATACTTTGATAATTTTATTACGGAACCCTCTATTAAAAGTTTATATTCTTTTTCGCCATCAAAATCATCCATTTCTTTAAATTTCAATTGCCACCCTGCTGGTATATTTTGCTCGGGTTCTAAATAAACATCATCAAAGATATTTGAATTTAAAATATGATAATAATAGTCTTCTTTTGTTACTGCTCTTCCGTTGGTTGTTTTTAAAAAGGGTGCCATAATTTTTATTTTATCAAGTGTATCTTCATCTAATCCATAAAAATAAATATCTTTAAATTCAAAATTAAAATTCATTTTAATTTTAAAATCATTAGATTTTAATTTACCATCTGTTTCCATATAAATAAATTTAACTTTTTTTAAGTTTGTTCCAAAATTATTTTCTAAGTCATTTATATAAATAAATGCCTCTTTATTTGTTTTAGACCAATTTACGATTTTGTTATTTAGTATATAATCTTCAAACATAGTAGATAATCCAACGATTTCAAGGTCATCAATTATTGCTAACATATTATCATTATCTACACTTCTTAAAAATTCAGATTTTAGTAATAAGTTGTTTTTCTTATTAAAAAAAGTTTCGATTTCTACTTCTTGTTTAATTCCTATTTTTAAATTTACAAAATCATTATATTTTATTTTTTTAGGTTTATCCAAATACACTATATCATAATTTTTTTTATCTATCGTAACTTTTCCTAAAACTTGCCCTAATTCTAAAATTATATCTTCATTACCTAAATAAACAAATGAAAATTCGGGTGCCTTTGCTCTTTGAAATCTATATCCTAATGGATAAGCGCTTTCAAAAACCGATGTTTCAAGTTTCGCTTTTTGTAAATATGTTTCTTCTCGGTACATTTTATTTTTGAATAAAGTCATAGAAGTATAACCTGCTAAAAGCGAAGCAATTAAATCAGTCGTAGAATTATCCATTTTCGCTTGGATTTCCTTAAAATTATCAAGTGATTTAATATATTTTAAAAAATTTTCTTTTATTTCGTTAAAATCGACTTTTTGAATATCTAACATTTTTTACCTTTGTATTATAGTAAATGATTCACTTAAACTATAAACCCCATCCAATCCATTTATTTTAAATACCAATTTTAAAATATATAATCTTGAAGTAGAGTCTATTGATATATCAGTTTCATCCAAAAGAGTAATCTCAGGGACAAATTTTAAAAGGCAATTTTTTAGTTTTAATTTAATTGCCGTTAAATGCCAAACTTCAAGAGTCCCAAAAAGATATTCTCTTAAATCACAATCAAAATCTCTACAAAAAAACCAATCACCTTGTATTGATTGTAGTAATAATTTGATTTTTTGAGTTATAGCATCGACATCATTAACAAATAAATTGTCTGAAATTGATAAATCCGTATAAACCATTTTTTCCCTTTTGATGTATTTAATTCAAGTTTATTGTGGCACCTTTTATATTAACATTGGCACCGGCAGTTAAATTTATGTTACCCGCCACTTTTATGTTTAAATCCCCATTGACTTCTAGAGTATCATTTAAACCTATTTTTGTACTTCTATTACCCTTTATATCAACATTCATATTTTTTAAAACTTGTAAAATAAAATCATCATTATATTCTTTTTTAACTAATTTATCCACAACCTCTAACAATTCTTCAAGAATATGATTATATTTATTTTTCAAAAATATATTATCGCTATTCCCCGAAACCATAAAATTTCTATCTTGCATAACATAATAAATTTCCGTTCCTGGTACTTTATATTCACTATTCCCTTTTCCATCCACTTTTTGATAATAACCAGTATGATGAACTCTCCACCATTCGCCTGTGGTAAAATTAAATTTTTCAAAATCATTTTGTTTATTTATTGTCATCTTAGTATTAGGGTAATCTTGTTCTGAAGAATAATTTATATCGGACATATCTGTTATATTTGTGTATTTTACTTCGACTTGTTTAACTGTCGTATGTTTGATGTCTTTTTCAGCATCTTGCTGTTCGTGATTATCAGAAACAGCAGAATCAGTTTCTTGGGCAGAATGATTTGCCTCATCTTTTGCCTTAGTTTTTAATTTATTTTCTTCACTTTTTTGCTTTAACGAAAGCATTTTTTTCGCATTATTTGTCAATTTCTTTGATTGCTCGTGTAAAGGTTTTGATATAGATTTTAATTTATCCCTAACTTCGTTTTCAAGTGGATGACCCTTTAAGTTATTTTGCCACTCATCTAATTTTTTATTTACATCACAGAACAAACCCATTTATTCTCCCTTTTAACAACTTGGCATATTAAGTTTAAACTTTGGAAACGATAATGAAAAGTTAAATTTTAATCCATCAAAATGAAATTTTGGTGCTGCTATTTTACAATTCAAACCATCTTCAAGCATTTTTTCAAACATATCTTCATATATTTTTTCCTGTTCTTCTGCCCATTTTTTAACCCCATCTTTCATAGAGTCCATAAATGATTTTCCATCATTATTACATAAATCGTTTGGACTCAACCCAAACATACCTAATGCTCCTGATATTGAATTTTTGATTGCTCCTATCATATCTGCACCAAATTGGTCTATACTTCCCACGAAATCTGCAATAGCATTACCTAGATTATCAATCGTATCTCCGATTGTATCTAATAAATTCAATAACATTCCTAAAAGGCATAAAAGTGCCTTTAATAAACATAATAAAGCACTAATCATATCAAATAATGCCTGTATAGGTCCTAATATAGAATTTACAATGTCAGCAAATTTATTGATGTATTTTTGTAAAAAGTCTTGTGCTCTTTTTAAATTATCATCTAACCACCCTTGAACTCTTGCTATACCTTTATTGACCCATTCTGATAATTTATTGGCATATTCTTGTAATTTATTTTGAAATTTTTGAGCATACCCCATCAATTTTTCTGAAAATTGATTAATCTTTGAAGACCATTGTAAAAATTTATTTCTTAAATCTTCAAGGAATGTAGTTTTTTCTTTTTTAAGTTTTTTTGGTTTATCATCTGGTAATTTTTTATTACTTTTTGAATTACCACATTTTTGTTCTTCAGGAAAATTATCCACATCCGGCAAATCGTGTATATTCTCGTCCATAATCAATGCTATTTCATTAAAATTATTTAATGTAATTTCTCCAAAGGCAGTAACTATTTCCTCAAGATGATTATACTCTATTTCTTTTTCTACTTGTTTAAATTTATCAAATGTTACTTTTTCAATGTCTAAGACTTTTGATAAATCAGTTGTTTTTTTCTTAGGAATGTTATCATTGAAATCTGCTGGAAACCTTAAATTATTGAGATTATTTTTTGAAATAACATCAATGGGTTTTTTAACTTCTATGCCAGGTAAAGTTGAAATTAACTTATCTATTCCCTTTGTCATTTTCGAAGATTGTAATTCTTCTTTAATTTTTTTTGATAATAATTCAATTTCTTTATCAATTTTTATTAAATTATTGTTACTTTTAAAAACAAACTCTGTGGCATTCATTGTAAAATTATTCTTTTTTAACAACTCGTTTATTTCTTCAATGGATTCAAAAAACCCTGTTCCTAAAATTTCTTCAAGTGTCATTTTTTTAGACATATTTAAAAGACTATAAAATTTAAAATTATCCTGTAATTCAATCGATGCTTCTTCACTTTTTTCATCAATGGTATTTATAATTGTATGAATACTACTAAAATCAAGAACATCTAAAAATAAACGAATATAAGCATAAATTGATTTTTCAAAATAAACGATAGAACCGAATTTATCAAATACTTCTTTTTTCAAAAGAGGTTTAACATACTTGAAAGATTGATAACCACTTAAAAATATCTTAAAAATAGTTTCATATAATTTTCTTTCGATTTCATAATTTTTAAGAATGTAAATTATAGGCAATAAATATAAAAAATCTCCTTGAAAACTTTTATCTTTTAATAATTTTTCTACAATAAATACCTTTTTAACACCAATATCTATGAAATCTTCAATTAAATTGTATTTTAATTTTTTTGGTATAAAACTATAAATTAAGTCAATATATTTATTTTTACTAACAAAATAATTGGGTAATAACTCTTGTGAAAAATTTAAAAATTCCCCATAACCATTTAAAATCTCATCAAGTTGCGAAGTCAAACCATAAAAGTAAGTATTTTCAAAAGGAAAGACATTTGATAACTTCATCTCTTTTTCTAAATATGGTAAAATTTCTTCATTTTTTTCACTCATTTCTTTTATAATTTTGTCTTTTTGTTTATCATTTATAGGTTGGTGTTTCACAAAGGTTGAAACTTCAATAGGTTCATCCATATTAAACAAATCATCTGTTTGATTTCTTTCAAGTAATGATATTAAAAACCCATTTTTTTTATTTAGATTGTACTCTTCTATAAAATAAAGAGTCATCATTTTAGCAATGTGTAAAAAATTAACATATTTGGCAAATTCAAGTGTTAAATCTTTTGGCATAAGATAATCATTTTTTAGTTGAAACATCAACTGATAACCATTTTCAATTTCCCCAAGAATTGCCATTTTTTGTTCTTCAGGTAAATTTTTAAAATGGTATCCTTTAATCATTTTACTAATGAATTCAGTATTTTTTTGAAAATTATAAAGATTTGTGATTTTTCTTTCTTCAAAAAGTGTTATAACACCATTCATAAAAATTATATATTCATATATATTATTATATTTTTCAAAATGATAAGTATTGCTACCATATTTCTCATAAATTTTTTCCAATTTTCAATCCTTTAAGTCATCGCAGGTGGTATTGAAGAAATTGATTCAACTATAATTCCATTCATAATATCTTCTTCTGGGAAATATACAATTACTCTAGAGTCTATATTAGGTGTATCATTTTTGGCATTTGCCCCACTTTTGGGTGCCATTTTAATATAATACCAAGGTAAATCTTCTTTATCAATTTCATCTGTAACCCCATCGATTTGAACTTTTAATCTATTTGCTTTCAGTGGGTCAGCATCATCTACAACAGTTGATTGAAAAAAATTACCTTTTAAAAAATTTTCAATTAATAATTCTCTTTTATCTGTTAAAATCATTTCTTCCCTTTATATTTTTATTTAATATAAAAATCGCGAGAACAACTTATTACAAATTTTTCAAAACCCTTATTTGAAATACTCATCTCTATACCTGTTATTATATAATTGCCTTCGATGGCAAGCGAATGCTCTAATGATTTTTTAGTTATATCCTCAAATTCAATCAATTTTAATAATTCAATTTTTGTAAAATCACTAAGATTGTCAAGTGTTATTTCTAAATCAAATGTCTCTAATTTGTTCCTTAAACTTATATTAAATCTTCTTGAATAGTTATATTTCTCGTGTGTATTCATATTGTCATTTAACACTTTATATGGATAATAAGGTACTTTATCATAAGGTTCCCCTGTAAAAAGTGAATTCGTAGGGATATCTTCTGCTATTATTTGGTGGGTTGGTATTTGAAAATTTTGTGCCTTTCTTTCTGGACTTAATTTATAACTATAAATATCAAAATTTCCTGAAAAAATAAAGTTAGTGAATTGAATTTCATCACTTTTTTTGCTTTTCATATTTGTAATTTTTAAAGGTTTTTGTTTAAGAATGTTTGAAAAGGTATTTATCTTAAATTTCTTTTCAGGTGAAATAAATCCTAAAGATAAATCATTATCAAAATATATATAGTCATATAAATACTCTAAAAATTTTTTTTCTGTTATATTGTATCTTAACCAGGTTTGCATATCATCACTCGCCCCTTTCGTTGTCAAATCGACAAATTCAATATTCTTCAATTCAGACATAACTTCAAGAGCACTTTTTTCTTTGAATGCTTCTTGTTTAAAATCATTTTGAAAAAAATCTGTTAAATCTACTAAGCAATTCAATGTAACATTAAACATTCCAACTTCGTTTTTTGTGAAAATAAAACTCGAAATTTGAAAAAACATTTTTTTGATATACCTATCATTAGCAGCAATATCAACCTCAACAGGGGCACCTTGAAACATTATCTTAGACAATCTATCATAAGTTAGAGTCAAGTGTATTGAAGCATAAGGTAAATTTTCTGGGTGTAACTTATAACTTATTCCAATTGACTTAAATTCGATTTTTTCTATTTTTAAATTATTTATTGTAATCTTATTTTGAAAATTTTCATCATTTGATAAAACATAATTTTTACCCATTATTTACCTTTTTGATTTTTTATTATATAATCTTTTATAAGTGTTTTAACCGAAATCATATCAGGAATTTTCACTACATTGACTTCGAATGGATTTATAATATCATTATAAAGAGCAATAACCCACCACATATTCAAATCAGTGTAATGCTTTAATGCTAATGTGTCAAGATTATCTTCTTCAATTGAAATGTAATTTAATTTTTTTAATTTATTTACAAAATCATTGCTCAAAAAATCATACATTCCGTTTTCGTAGTTAAAAATTTGTCCAATCAATTCTTTTCCTTTTTATAATTATATCATAAAAATACTTAAAAGTCAAGTATTTTTAACTAAATGCTGTTTTTATTTTGAAAATTTTAGCATATTCATCTGCGAATAGACTTCTATAAAATTCAAAACTTAAATCTACTTCTATGAAAATAGGATTCCCTTCTTCGTCCCTATCATTTGATATTCTGGCATTGCCACTTTTTAAATACAACCCTCCTGGAATTTCAAGTATGTTATTTATAGTAACTTGAAATAATTCAGTATCCAGGTCAAGTACAGGATTTAATTTTGTCTTTCCTGCATCATATAGATATTGAGTAGTTGGAGCATTTAATGCCAAGAGTTTATCTTTAATATCTCCCGTATCCATCGCCCCTACTGTAGGTTTGGCAAGTGTTCCCCTTGTTATGAATTTAATAATATCATCATAATTTATAACATCAAACATTCCAGGAATTACAAAAAATTTTAAATTAAAAGCAATTTTCCCTTCACTGCTTTTATAAAGTTGAATTGATTCTGCCATAGATTCTCCAATAGCATCTTTTGCCATTGTATTCGCAGCACCTTTAACTACACCATCCAATCCAAATTTTTTAACGAATGGGATATTACTCGCAAATTCCCCTGCCATATTCGCAGCACCCCTTGCTATTTTTGTCGCACCACCTGTTAAAGGAGCACTATCTGTCGTCATTGAAGTTGAAAAACCAAAATCTTCATTATATAATCCATAAATAGTTTTACACTCCATTTTTTTAGGTGGTATTATTGTAACACCATAAGTTTTAAAAATATCACTTTTCGTTTGACCTTCAATTTGAAGAAAATTTGTAGTCATTATTCATCTCCTTTATAATAAGGCAAAAGCACTCATTAAATTTTTATTTATAGTATAGTTATTCACTATATTATGTGTTTGTGATGAAGCATCCATTATACCACCACTACTTTCTTTTGTCGCCGTCGCTGCTGCGGCACCTCCTGTTAAAACCTTTCCTTTAATAGTATCAGATGTAGTTGTATCTGCTTTTTGTTTTAAATCAGGTGAATCTGGATCTTGTGTTTCGACATCTTTACTTTCTACATCCTTTACTTCTTTTGATTCTTCAGGGTCAACCTCAGGTTCTCCATCAGGTGTTTCAGGTAAATCGTCATCATCGAATATATCAAACCCTAAAAATTGTTTTGAAATTGCATCTTTTAAAGGTATTTTATCGTGAAGTGTCATATAAGCAATTTTTGCAGCATCATATGCCAATAATCCTGCTCCCACGAATGGGACTGCTCTTGCTGCCATTTTTGCTGATAACTTAGCGGCAATTTTTGCGCCACCTTTTTTACCAAACTTCTTAAAAATTTTACCTTTGATTTCTTTTAATTTACTTAAAATTGATTTACCTGAAGGTTTTTTCACCTTTTTACCGATTTTCTTTTTTGCATCGGGATTTTTAGATTTACCTGATGTTTTTTTCTTGTCTTTTCCTTTATCATCGCCTTTATCTTTCGAATTGTCAGAATCGCCAAATTCATCATCGTCCGTATCAATTTCCGGTGTTTCACTTTTAAAAAGATTTAAAGGATTTAATTTTGAAGAAAATTGTTTTACTTTACCCCAAGCACCTTTAATTTTACCCATAAATTTTTTACCTAATCCACTAACTTTTGATAAAAGTTTTTTCCCGGAATCCATAAATCCATTCATAACAATACCAAGAACACTACCAATTAGACCACCCACACCAGATTTGCCATCTTCATCTTTTTTTGGATCTCCTTTTGTGCCTAATTCTCCTGTTTTATTTACTTCTTCTTTTTTACCCCATTTATTTTTCATAAAGTCAAGGATTTTGTAACTTATTGTAGAAATTTCCGATAAATAATAATCATTTGTCGCGACAGGTTTGGGAATTTTAGTTTCAACTTTACTCGGTATAGGTTCCATTTTTGGATTTTTAGATCCAACTTCGGGTGTTCCAACATCTCCATTTATGGTATTTTTTTCAACATCATCCTCATTCCCATTTTTAGTGTCATCAGGAGTTGTAGGAATACCTAATTTTTTTGCTTTCATTTTTTCAAGCACTTCATTATGAAAATCTGTATTTTTATAGTTTTCTTTCATTTGTGCTATTTTTGATGTTACAGGTTGTGCTATATTGACTATCTTATCTTTAACTCCACCTGCGAATTCTGAAACTTTATCTTTCGCTGTGTTTATTTTTTCGGCAGTCGATTGATAAATTTTCGAACCTTGAATTTTATCTTTAATTTTAGAACCTATACTTTTTGCTTTATTGAAAAATCTATCTTTTAAAACACCTGCTGCTGAAAATAAATAATCTTTTGTTTCTTTCGATTTTTGATATAATTTTGAATTTTTTATTTTTTCGGCAATTTTTCCTGCACCTGATAAAACTTTTTTACTTAATTCCTCACCTAAAACACTTCCCCATTCTTCAAGTGAAGAAGTTTTATTTAATGATTCAACCATTTCATTTTTTGAATTTATTTTATTTTTTTCTTCTGGGTCATCTTTATGTTTAGATTTTTCAAGTAACTCTTTCTTTTCTTGTTCTGATAATTCATCTTTTTTTAGTTTTAATTCTTCAGCAGCAATCAAATCAATATTCTCAAGATACCCTAATTGTTTTTCGGCATATTCTTTTTGTGTTTTTTGGTATTCTTCAAATTCATTAAAATAGTCTTGTTCTAATTCTTTTATTTTTTCATTTAACTTTTTAGTATCATCTTTATAAACTTCTTCAAGGATTTTTTTATCTTCTTCAAGTTGTTTAGATTGATTTTCTTTAAAAGTTTCAATATCTTTTTTATAAGTTTCAAGTAAGTAATTTTGAAGTTTTTCCTGTTTATTATCCAATGTTTCATTTAGTTGGGTTACTTTTTTATCGTACTCTTCTTGAATTTCTTCAAGTTGTTTTTCTTTTGCTACTTCAAGATATTTCTGTTTCTTTTTCAATTCTTCATTGGATTCAATTAAAACTTCTTTTAATCCATTTATTTCACTTTGGATGTCTTCTTTTGATTTTTGTTCTAATTTTTTTTCAAGTTCTAATTTTTCGTTTTTATATTCTTCAAGTTGTTTTTTAGTGTCCCCACCTAAACTTTCTTCTAATTTTTGAAGAGTTTCGTTTGATTGGGCAGTTGCTGTTAATTTTTGTGCTTCAAGATTATTATTAAATTCTTCAATTGCTTTTAAATACTCTTCACTATTTTTATCCTCATATTGAGATTCAAGTTCTTCAAGTTGCTGTTTTGAATTTTCATCAATTTCTTTTAATATATTTTCAAGTGATTTATTCTGTTCTTCAACTTGCGAAAAATACCCATCTAACCCTTGATATTTTTCACCCAAACCTGCTAATTGTTTATTAACTTCTTCGTGAGAAACGGAACCTTCAAGTTGATTCAATAATTCAGTTACTTTTTCTTTATATTGTTTTGCTTCTTCTGAATTATCATTTAACAAAACTTGACTAATATCTTCATCCGAAATTTTTAAGTTATTTGCCTCTTTAATTTTTGAATCTCTCTCGGTCTGGAGATTCATTATTCTTTTCTTATGGGCATTTTTTAATCTATTCACATTCTCAAAATTATTTTTCAAATATTCGGAAACATCTGCATCTTTTTGATTTTCAATAAGTTTTAAAATGCTTTTTGCTGACATTTCAAAACCGACCATTTCAAGTGCTTTAGCAACTTGACCCTCACTTATTTTCTTTTCATTTATATAAGGGAATATATATTGTTTAATTTCTTCAATTCTTCCACTATCATTTTCTGGGTTAAGACTTTTGAAATCTTCTTCAACTATTTTGAGAATTTCTCCCCAAAGTTTTTTATCGTCATAAATAGGACCAGAAAGTGATTTTAAAAATTCATCCCATTTACCATTTTGACCAGGTGTTCCACCACTCGTCCCACCTGTAGGATTAGGATTGGGTTTCGGTGGTGGTGTCCCACCTGTCCCACCAGTAGGAGTTGGTGTTCCTCTACCTGTAGGATTAGGATTAGGTTTTGGTGGTGTTCCACCACCTGCACTTCCGCCACCAGTAGGAGTTGGTGTTCCTCCACCTGTTCCTGTTCCACCACCTGTATCTGCCATTTATTATCCTTTTTCTTGTTCTTCATTATAAATTGTAACCATATTTGAAATATCATAATAAAATCTACCTTCAGGTATAAAAGTATTAAACATTTTTAAAAAACTTAACTCCATTTTCAATATATTTCTGTAATCATAGTCTGGGATATACCTTTAAATCGACTATATCTATATCAATGACATATTCTTTTTTACAATTTGGGCAAGTTAAAATTATGTTTTCTAAATCTATATCAAATCTAACAATCTGCTCATCTAATTTTAACACTTCTGAAGGCATTGAGTATTTTATAACATCAATCTTTTGCTGTAAAATCATATCCTCATTTTTTATATATAATGCTTTTACAATCGTTTCGTCAGAAGTATTTAATTCATCTTGCAATCTTTCAAGATTTTTTTCGAGAAAAATATAATCACGAATTGTAAGTGGTGCTAATTCTAATTCAACACCTTCAAGATTGAAATAAATAGGCACTTCGACATTTGAATCCTCAACCCTAAATGCCAAATCTGCAAGTGTTATTTTTGAATTTATAACTGTATTACATTTAACCCTTAAATTGTCTGGATTGCTTTTAAGTTTATCTATTTCCTTTTGAAGTTCCCCAATTTCTTTAACTAATTTTTCAATATCACTTTCTGCCTTTTTCAAATTTTCGTCTTTGAAATTAGGTAAAGTCATATTTATATTCTCTAAAATAATTTGTTTGTTTTTTATCATTTTTTCGTTTTTTGTAATTTTTGGGTTGTCAATTATATTATCACATCTAAAATTCGGACTCCAAGAATGTTCTGGGTTTGTATAAAGATTTGAAATTGTAGTTGCTAAAACAAAATCTGAAATTTCCATATCTTCGATAGTCATATTTGGGTCTTCAAATTTTATGGCATTTCTAAAAACCTTTACACCTTCAGCAATTGAATAATCATTATTGAACTTTGATAATTCTCTAACCTCATCAAAAAACAATCCTCTAACATAAAATGCTTTATTTGACCCATAACTTCTAAACATTGAAGGGGTTTCTTCAACTTTTTGATATTCTATTTCTTTTTCGATTGTCCCCAATTTTACTTTTTGTTTTTCACTCGTAATTTTTGGGAATTTAATATCTACTTCTTCTTTTGCTACTTCGTATTCATATTGTTTTTCTTTCATAGTTTTTGAAGATCCAATATCTACTTCATATTGTTCTTCCTTCGTAGTTTTTGGGATTTTAATATCTTCTTCTATTATTTCATATTCATTTTGTTTTTCCACTTTTTAATCCTTTTATTTATATTTTATAATTATACAATATAATGTAATAATTATTTACTTGAATTCAATTTTTCCAACTCAATTTTTGATAATCTACAATCATAAAATTTAATTTCGGATAAATACCCACCGAATGAATTAGTATCATCATTTAAATTTCTTCTCCCACTAATGGTACCTCCACTTATTCCATCAACATTTAATTCTCTATAAAAAAATATCCATTTATTAAATGGTAAATTCAAATCGTGATATGAATCATCTCCAATATATGTTTTACCATCTATATAATACTTTGAATTTTTATATAAATACATCCTACCACTTTTTTCGAAACTCTCAACATTGACACCATCTCCTCTAAAATCGAAAAATTGACCTGAATGTGGTGTAGTTTTATACAAATACATTGAAATTGCTTTAAATGACATTTTATTTTCGATAATTATCCTATCGACATCATCATTAAAATACCTACCATATCTATTATCCACCAACTCATATTTTTCTTCCCCTTTTGATTTTAATACCAAATCACTTTTTGTGGGTTCTTTATCATCTCGTTCAAAATCAATATATGACTTAGCAAAACAGGATTTTTTAAAATAACTTGAAATGCACTCTTGATTTAAGCACTTATCATAAAAATCTATTCTTCCAATCATACTTCCATCAGCAACATAACTTGATAAATGACTATCAACAGAACCACCTGCAAAAATTGTCGATTCTTTTTTATAAAATGAATCGTCAGTGTATATTCCTTTGGCAATGATTTCAGCATCATAATACAATTTTATATTCTTTCCATCAGATGTAACTGCTACTAAAAACCATTTATTTAAGTCTATAGATTTATTTCCTTTTAACCATAAAGTATTATGGTGCTGTCCTTCGGTGTAAAAATCAAGAATACCCCCATTATCTTTATATGAAATTTGTATTCTAATTGAGTTTTCACTATTATCCAAAGAATGACTTTGAAAATTTATTAAAAATTGATTATCATCTGTTATTGATGTTATATAAACAGGAAACACTACACTCCATTTTGTTTTATACATATTTTCAATAGGTCTTTTTTCAAATTTCACACAAGATTTCCCGTCAAATAAAGCACATTTCCCATAAATGCCTGATGAGATTTGTTTTTTGCCTATCCATTCAATTTTCATTTTAGTCCTTATAAAGTGAAAAATTATATTCTTCACTTATTTTCTTTAACTCTTTTGTAAGTTTTCCTGACTTAGGAAATTCAGGAAATTTTTTGATATAATCATTTTCAAACATTTTTTTAAGTTTATTATACTTGCTTTTCATAATTTTGGGTTCTTTATGTTCTCTTGGATGTATTACTATTTCATCATCTGATTTGTTTTCGTGCCTTTCAATATAATCTGCTAAACTTCTTAAAATATCACTTAATTTAAAATTGTCTTTCAAATCTCTTGATGTTCTCAACCATTGATTTTCTATTTTACCTAATAATACATTTATTTCAGAATGTATTACACCACGACAATAACCCGTCTTTTCATAAAACGACTTATGCTCATTATGAATATGGTCTAATACCTGTTTATTGACAGGTATATTGACTTTTAAAACTTCACATTTATTATTTTGATAATTATACAATAAATTTCTAAAATTCTTAACTTCTGATTGTTTTAAAATTTTCATTTTACTCCTTTATTTCTTCGTACCATATATCTTTATAAGCATTTTCAATTAAAATTTTTCTTGATGTTAAGTCAGAATCTCTACAATCACTATTAGAAGATCCACAATTATCACATTTCCAATGGTCTAAAACAAGATTATTACCAACCACATAAATCTTTTTAAATGGATCCCAACTTCTTCCTTCCGCTGAGCAATAATCGACACCAGTGTGCTTTATATAAAATGTTTTATTATGTCTTCTATTTTTGCAACTTTTACTCATTGTATCATCTTTATCCAAATCTGCTAATTGTCTATTTTTATTACAATTCGGATAATAATTAACAACTTCATTATAAGCATCTATTATATTTTGCCTATTAGTTAAAACTTTGATGTTTTTTTCAAAATAATTTTCATTTTTATTATCAACTGATTCATAAAATTCGGTAATTAAAAATAGAGGTTCATCTTTATACCACACTTTAAATGTTTTTGAATTAATTTCATCTACTTTCTTTTTTTCTGTACTTATATAAGTTTTGAAATTTTTCAATTTACCATAAAACTTATTTCCACTTTTTGTTTCAAATCCACCACCTACTTTATCTTGGTCTATACCTAGCATAAGATAATTTTCATTATTATTTTCAACCTGTTCTCCACTCATCTTATATTCATCATCATTTAAAAATAATTTTCTGTTACCAAAATCGACTTTTAAATGGTACCATTTATTATGATTTAATTGCTCTTTAAAAACGATATGTTTTAGGTGTCCAAGGTAAATTTCTTTCCCATTATTACAAAATCCTATAAGAATAGCATTGTCACTATTTCTTGTAGCGATGCTAATCATATCATTTGTACGGGAAAAATTTTCTCCATAAAAATCGATCTCATAAACTCTGTTTGCCATATTATCCAAATTTTGATAAGATGCTCTTCTAAAATGTCCAGAAGAATTTTCCTCGTCTGTAAAATCTAAAACACATACTCCATCTTCATTTAAAACTTGAAGACCCCCTTCAATTTTCATTTTTTCAGGTTTATTATCTTTTTCAAAAATATAATAATCGTTCGAGCATTCAACTTTTTGTATTTTTTTACTATCCACCCCACAAAAAGTTTTAGCAATACATTTTTTAGTATCTTCATCTAAAATTTTATCATATAATCTTATATTATCTATTTCTATAATTCCTTTTTCATCGGTATATTTTTGCACAAATTTACTATCTCCAAACGACATATATTTTCTTGGTACCCTTGGTATATCTTTCTCATTTTTATAATCAAGTGTTATAACCTTTTCATTATTGACATACACATTAACGACTTCATTTGAAGATTCTATCAAAAAACAAACAAAAGGAGCATCTTTTAATTTATTAATATCATTTATTTTTAGGATATTAGATATTATGACTCTTTTTGTAATGAATTTATTTGATGAAGTTCCATTCCCCACTCCTCCATATAAATAATAATCTTCCCCTTTCTCGAATATTATAAAAAATAAAGTCGATGAAGATTCGTCATCTTCATTAATTGTAGAAATAAAATCATCACTCAAATTACAAACAGCAATCATTTTATTATTTCTATCCATATATGTTCGAGCACACATCACAATCGTGAATTCATCTTTTAAAACATTTATAGGACTCTCAAAACGAATACAATTATCTTTACTAATATGTGCCATCTTCCCACTTTGTCCTTCAATAAATTTAGGGTCATTTCCGACCCACTCATATTTTCCCATTTTTTATCCTTTTAAATTATTTTATTGCCATATTCAACATTATTTTCCGCAGTTATTGAAACTATTTTATCATAAATAACAAACGATTCATCCCAGTAAGATTGACCTGCTTTAAGACGAAATGAACCGTCAAATGTTTCTTTTGAAGCAGTGAATTCATAATATACCTTAAATAATTTTGAATCCCTGCTCGTATCTTGACCCTTACAAACAGAATTTGTGCTGAAAATAACATCGGCGGGTATTTCTATACTTCTATCTTTTGATATTAAACCATCCCACTCTGAGTTAAAATAAAATGTATCATTTATATCTAAAAAATCTAATGTCATAGGATCTTTTAAACTTGAATCTATAGGATCTATTGATGCCGTCTTCCCAATATATAAATTTAAAAAATACTTTCTTCCTATTGTAAGATTTTTTATCGTGAATGATATAGAAATAGGATTATCATAGTAAATATCATACCCATCTAAATTACAATTTGAAGAAAAAGATTTATTTAGAATTACTTCGATATTTTTTTCTTCGTTACTCCTTTTTTTTTTCTTCTTTTTCTTCCTCATTTGACTCTGTTTCATTTTCTAAAACTTTATCTTTATCTTCATAAAGTTCCCATATTTCTTCTTCACTTAATTCTTTTTTACATATACCAAATTCCGACATTAGACCTTCAAAAAAGTTATTTACTATGCCATCAGAATTCCAATCTCCACCAATGATAAAATCTTTATTTCCTGATGATAAGTCTATATTTTCAAGTGTAGTCTTTAACTTACCATTTTTAAAAATTTTACCATTACTTTGTATTGTTATCATTGTCCATTCGTCATCTTCAATATCATACTCATATTTTTTCTCATCATCATAATAAAAAATTAAATCCCGTTCGTGTCTTATTATATTAAAAAGATTATTAAAATCACGACTTGCAGAAACTAACGATTGATATTTATCTGTTTCCCCATCAACTTTTATCCAAAAATTTATGGTAAATTCTTCTAAATAATCAAAATTTGTTTTTAAATAGGTGTTCCCATCAAAATCAAATGCTTCACTAATAATACCCTCTCCATACTTCTCATTCCCTTCAACCTCAATAATTACATTGTTATTCTCATCTTTAACATTTTTATCAAATTTCAATAACATAAATTCACATTCAATTATTTCATCTTCAAAATTTTCTTCAACTTTTATCTCGGTTTTTTTAGTAACAACTTCAGCACTATCAATTCTATTTCCAAATATATCATATAAATTATCTTCAATTAAAAAAACTAACCTTTTCAAGTCAAGAATTCTATCTTCACAATCTAAAATTACATTTGTCTTAATAATATCATAATAATAATTTTCATCAATTTTAGGAGGTTTGGGAGAAGTGTTTTTATTATCAAATCGTTTTTTTGTATAAACTTCACCCAAAAGATTTTTTATTTTATCTTCACTTTTAAAGGCAATATATTTTACAGGTATTTTGATATTATCTCCACTCCTATAATTTTCTGTCATTTCGATTTTATCGGCAATAAGCAATTCATATCCTTTATTTTTCATTTTTATTAAATACTTTTGATTATTTAATTAAAAGGTTAAGGAATGGAATCAATTTATCAAAAATACCCCGAAAATTTTTTAAAGGCACTTGAAAAAACCTTGAAATTTGAAGGATTATACAGTTATGACCCAGATGACCCAGGGGGAGAAACATATTGTGGAATATCCCGTAAAAATTTCCCAAGATGGGACGGATGGCATTCGATTGACTACTTAAAACACAAAATAAATTTAGAAACCCAAGAAGTACCTGAACTTGAAGAAAAGGTCGCAGATTTTTATTATCACAATTTTTGGGTTCCTTTATCTTTAAATGAAATTGAATCTTTCAAAAAATCAAAAATAATTTTTGATGCAGGTGTAAATATGGGACTCCATAACACTAAAAAAATAACTCAAAAAGTGTTAAAAGTTACACCAGATGGGATTATAGGTCCAATTACATTAAAATCATTAAAAGAAATTGATGAAAATTATTTCGTTGCTGAATTTAAACTTAAACGAATTGAGTATTATATTGAATTGACAAAAAGGAAACCTATTTTTAAAAAATATATTGTAGGATGGGTTTCAAGAGTTTTAAATAGTTAAAGGTAAAAAATGGAAAATAAAGTTAAAGAGTTATCAGAAAAATATGTAGATTATTGGGCAAAGCATAATATAACATCAAGAATAGGGATATTTTTATTCGTTTTTGCTTATATTTTTGCTATTGTCTTTGTTATGTTACATCCAGTGGCACCAGCAATTGCTCAAATTGTTATATCAACATCAGCATACATTGCTTTATTGAGTGTGATGTCAGTAGTATTAGGTAATAATGCTTTGGTTAAAATTATTGAGGTTATTTATGGGAACAAAAAAGTTAAGAAAACACTTGACGACACAATAGATAACCAAAATGAAAAGTTACCCAAATTATATTAACCTTAAACGAAACTTGAAGAAGTAGAACTTCTTTAAGGTGTTTTTAAGATTATTAAAAAGGATAAATAATGAATTTTATAAGTAAAATAATATCATTTTTTGGGTTAATAGGTGGATTGTTTTTAGCAAAAAAGACTTATGATTTATCAAATGAAGTGGAAACAAAACAAACCCAAATTGACAATCTAAAAATTGATAATGAAAAGAAAGACATTGAAGTTGAAAATTCTAAAATTGAAAAAGAACAATTAAAAAATGAAGTTAAAGTTGAAAAAGTTGAAGAAAAAATAGATTCTTTAAAAAAGATTGATAAAGGCATAAAACATTACGAAGAAAAAAATAATGAAAAAATAAAATCTTTTAAAAAAAAGTATAATTATAAAAATAATTATAAAAAAGAAACTATTACTGATGAGCAGGTTGAAAAAATAAATAAAACGATTGAGGAAGTAGATTCAAAAAAAGATGGAGAAGAATATGAAATTAATCTTTAAAATTTTAGGAATGTTTTTAATTGGTATTTTGTTTTTAGGGTGTCAAGAACCAGAACCCAAAAAAGTGTTAGTAGTTAAAAAAGTTTATATTAAAGAAAAGGTTCCTGTTTTATCACAATTTTCTGTAGGAGAATACAAATTGAGTGCCATAAATAAAGGTGGTAAAATTTATATCAAAGAATGGGATGCCACTATTGATAAAAAGGAATTTTTGAAGTTTATAAAATACATAAAATCATTAAAAATGACTTTATTACAATACAAAAAAGAAGTAGATATTTATAATGATTATGCTAAAAATCATAATAAAGAGTTGAACTCAACCCTAAAATGATTTAACTAATTCATCAAGAAAAGACGAAATGTCTTTCTTGGTATTGAATACTGCCCCGAATGCAACTCCGTGCCCTCCAGGGTTACCATTGTGTTTTTCTATTAAGTTAAAAATTGTTTCTCTTTTATCTTCGTTATTTACCCTCACACTTATTGTCATTGATTGGATATTAACATTGACACTAATCTCATAATCAAAAAACTCCGAATAGTGATTTGCATACTTAAAATCAAAACTTATTAAAAATTTACCTTTATTTATAATTATACCTTTTTCTTGTAATTCTTTAAAGGTTTTTTCAATTTTACCAGCATAACTTTTCATTAAGTTTTTTTGATTATCATTTAATTTATAATTTTGTTTTATCATTTTTTCGGCAAAATCATAGTTAAATTCTTCCCAAAATAAATCATTTAACATATTTGCTATTTTGAATTTAGGATTATCTTTTTGCCAAATATCATAAATATCTATCAATTCTACTAATTTTTTAAGATTTTGTCTTGGTACAGAGTCGATATCTTTAATAAATAATTCAAATGTTTTTAAGGTCGCACTCTTTGTATCATCTATAAAAATTTTAGCGCTGAACTCATTTTGGATTTTTTCTAAGTATGTTTTATCATCGTATAAATGGTGGTCTATATAAATAATCTTTCCTTTAAAATTATGCTTTTTTAAAGTATCGTATAACTTTTTTTGATGTTCTTTAATAAAATTTAAGTCAGTTATTATAAAAGCATCATAATAGGTTAAATCTTCAATTTTATCTAACATTTCGGGAATTTTGTTATATCCCATATTTTTAAAATTCAATTCAGCAGTTTTATATTTTCCTATTGGATTAAACTTTTCGTTTATCACTAATTGGCACCCATAACCATCTAAGTCAGCGTGCGAAAAATTGAGTATTTTTTTCATCTTCTCTCCTCTTTTAAATTATTTATTATCAATATAGGAATCAAAATATCTATAAAGTATGTTTTCTTCAAGTTGAATTCTTTTTATAATTATACTCATAATATAAACAAATTCATTTTTAAAATTTTTTATATTATTTTTATTTATATTTTGATATTTTTTTAAAAACCTTTCAAATTTTGAAGTTATTTTTTCCATCTCTTTTTTAATTTCATTTATATAATTTTGAATTGTTATATCAGGGTTTCTTTTTTCAAAATTGTCCTCAATAATTTTATAAAGTAACTCGTCTTCTTTTTGAAGATGGGCAGTTAATCCTTGTATAAATTCATTAAAATTTTTTGTTAAAAAATTTACATTTTCATAATCTGCTGCTTCAATAATTTTAAGATATATTTCATATAATTTCGCATGCTCGTTATGAAATTCTTCTGTAAGTTTTTTCTTAGCAAAAAACTTTTTGATATTTTTAATCATTATTTATCCTTCAATTTTGAAAAGAAATCAATTGATTTCTTTTCTAATTGTTTTGACATTCATTTTTTTGTTTTTTAATCTTGTTTTAAGTGCTTTTTTCAAAATTAAGGCACTTTTACTTTTTCTTTTTAATGCTGCTTTTTTTGAACCCTTTTGTCTATTTTTTATTTCTTCTCTTGACATTTTTTCACAAGATTTTTTTCCCGTTTTAGGGTCTGTAACAATTTTATGGTCTTTCTTTTTGCAAGTGAATTTTTGTATCATTAACTCTGCTAATACATTCATCTCTTTCCTTTATAATTATATCACAAAATAATAAAAAAGTCAATTATTTTTGATAAATTTCTTTAATTTCATCATAAAAATCCCAACTACAAGGTGGGGTATTTTTTTTGAAATAGTTATAGTCTTCTATATTATTTAAAATATTCGTGGCAGACACATCATCATCTCTTTTTAACTCAATAACATTGATATTATCATCTAAAAATTTTAGTTGAGATTTATAACTTTCTATTCTATCTGTTCCTGCATATATTGATTTTAATCCAATCCCAAAAATAGATTTTTGTAAAATTTTAGGAATTAAACCATTTTGAGTTGAAACGAACTCAATTTTTTCAATATCATCTTTAAAACAATTCGAAATAAGTTTTTTTCTAAATTCAAATGTTTTATCTTTACCCCTTGCAACAGTCAATGCTAATATCAAATATTCATTTTCTAAAAGTGCTTTTTTAATTAATTGAAAATGCTTTTTGCTAAGAACTCTAAATTTACCAACTATCAACCCTGTTTTAGGTGCCATCATTTTTAAAACATTTAATTTTGAAGTTAAAAATAAGTCATCTTTAATGGTTGCCCAATTTTTCTTTGGATGAAGTATTGAATCCTTACTCAAATTTTTTATTGCTTTACTTATTTCCGAAAAAACATCTTCAATAGATTTATTTTTTGTATCGATTGTAGATAATATATTTTTGGCAGTGTCTTTTACATTTACCCAATAAATTGTTTCTTCTTCCATTGTTCCTCTTGTCGCATTTTTCATTGCCAATCTTTCTTCTTTTGATAATTGGTATTCTTGCTGAAATTTATAAGGTTTATCATTATACCAAACTACGAACCCTTCAGGTTTTCCACCAAATTTACTTTCTGCTTCTAAAAAAGTGTCAAGTAATAATTTAAAATATTCTTGTTTATTTTCAATTTTATCTAATCCATTCGGCAATAATTCACGAATTTTAAGCGATTTGACATTTTGTATTAAATTTGAATAAGGATATAAAACACCACCAAAAACAACAGGTGGAATATGAATTCCTAAAATGTTAGCATATTCTTCTCTTTTATTATCAAATCCAAAATCTGAGTTATCACAAATCATTATACCATTTTTAACTTGACAATTAGACTTTCCATAACTCAATAAAATTAAATTATAAAGGTCAGTATAGTTGCTCATTAAAGTAGGTTTTTTAATTAAGTATTCACAAAAAAATTGATATCCTTTAGGTAGTTTTTCAACATCGACCCTTTCTAAAATATCAAAAATAAATTTATATTGACTTGCTCCTAATGATTGTTTTGCTTCTTCATCATCATTATACCCAGATTCATTTTTTGATAAAACATTACCCTTATAAGCAACTATCCAATTTTCACTCAAAAGTTTTTTATTATCTGCATCTTTTTTAAGGAAAAGTTGAATTTTAACACCATCTGTCTTTTCTTCAATTTTTACATTCGATGACAAGAAAGTGTCAATATCACTTTCTTTTTTTAATGCTTTTTTTAATTGTTTTATACTTATGTCCATTACTTTTGCCATCAATCAATCCTTACTCATTATATTTTCGACTTGTTTATATGTTTTCTCAGAGTTATACTCAACCCTAAATGTGTTTCCATTTTTATTCCATTGAATATGGTAAAAAGTCGGCACATCTTGAATATCTTTAATAAAATAAGTGTTTATAACAAGGTATTTATTTGTGTGTTTGAAAGATTTATCTATTGACGAAGTCATTTTTATTTCGAAATATAAAAGTTTATAATTTTCAACTATTTCTTTAATTTTTTTACCCACTTCATCTTCCCCACTAAACATATATTGACCTATATCTAATAATTCAACTTTTTTATCAACTAAATAATCTATAAATAAATTATTTTCAGTATTACCCATTTTTGAATTTTTTTCATATTTTTTTAATGAATTTGCTATTTCGATTTCACTTTTTTCATTAAATTTTGTTAAAAACTTATACAGATAATCCAAAACGAATACATTCACTACAATTTGAGCAAATTCTGCTTCCGAAAATGGTGTATTATATGGCGATTCAATTTTTTTATAGTCTTCTAAATTATTTAGAATATTTTTAAATGTTTTTAAATCATATACCATTTTATCATTATAACCCAGATATTTTGAAAAAGAAGCATAGTTGTTTAAAAAATTATCAATAATAGTATTACCTAATTTAATAATTTTTTTCGTTTCTTTGTTATCTACAATTTGTTTAATGCTGAATTTTGCTTCATTTATTCCAACTTTTTTAAAATAATTGGATACATTTTTTGAAATTTCTTTTTCCGCACTTTTAATGTTTAATAACGATTTTATAAAGTTTGATATATTACTAAAAAATGATTTTATATTAGAAATTACTTTTTTAGAAAATTCTATTGATTTTTTGAAAAAACCTTTTGCTGTATCCAGTATTCCTTCATCCAACTTGTTTGAATGATTTTCAACATTTAAACTATCAAGAATTCCATTACCTATATCATTTCTCACATCAGTCGTAATTTTTCCTATTCTTGCTTCTTTTTTTCCTTTTTTCAAAGAAACCTGCATAAAAAAGTACTCGTTACCTTTTTCGTCTATTGTTTTATATGTGCCGTAAGTACCTTCAACTAATTCAGGAGCACCTGATTTAAAAAATCCATTTTCTAAATTTATGCCATTTTTTGAAAAAATTAATGCGACATCTGCTGTATTATTTTTTGCTGATGAACTTTTGTCAAGGAATGATGTTTGCCATTTATAAAAATCACCTATTTCAGAATGTAGTATTTTTATATTATAACCTTTGAGTTTTGACATATCTTCAACCAGAATATTTGAATCATATCTCGAATTGTCGTTTATATACATTAACAATTCTTTAACATAATATAAAACTTCTGACCTTTTTTCGTCTGTATCAAATTTATTGAATAAAGTTATCAATTTATAAGAATTTAATTTATCATCATTTTGTTTAATTTTTTCAAGTAAAGTATCCCACAATCCTTGAGAATTTTCAATCATAGATGTTTTTTCCAATTCAGGAAAAAATGGTAATTGATTTGTATAGTTTAATAAGTATCCTAAAGAAGCAAAGTATTCCAAAATATCAGTAACATCTTCAGATTTTAACTTGAACTCTTTTCCTGCACCTTTTTTATCCCAGGTATTTTTGCTTATATTATTGAAAGCAATGACATCGCCATTATCTATTTCGATAAATTTTGAAAACCTTGAACCTGTTTTCACACTATCTAATTCTTTACAAAATTCTTTGATATTTACAGGGTCTTCAGATAATTGCTCGTAATAATTTGATGAAATTTTGGCAAATTTAATCATAGTATCTATACCACATTCAAAGAAAATTGCTTTAAGATACTTAAAAAATTTGTTTTCAACTATTTTACCTGACTTGATATTTTTACCGACATTATATAAAATCTCTTTATTGTTTGTTACATCTTCAAATAATTTGGCAATTAAAGATACCTTTCTTGAAGAAGTATGAATAGGGGATTCATAAATTGATTGTTTAATTTCTTCAAAACATTCTTTTAACATAGTATTTTGCCTTTAACTTCTAATAAACTTTCTTTAAATAATTCACCCATCTCTCTTGCCCCATAATTCGCATAATAAGTTTTAACCATTTCTTCATCAAGGTATTTTTCAAGGTATGGAAATGCTTTAATAAAATAACTAATTGCGCCATTTTTAATTTCATAATCAAGTTTGGCATTTCCTCTTTCCAATTCTTGACCTATATTTTTACCACTTTTATTCTCATATAAAAGTTGAGTAAATCTTTCAAATGTTTTAATGATTTGATCTTTTGTAGCATATTTTTTTAACAACTCTATTACACCAACGAAACTCCAAAAATCACTAACTTCATTTTGAGTAGGTTCAATTTTGAAAATAACTTTTAAAATATCATTTATTTCTGTTTTATAGATACTTTCCGAAGTTTTAAGTTCTCTTAAAACAATTTTTCCATCAATTTTTGCTACTTCGTCATTACATTTAAGTTCTTCAAAAGCAACTCTAATACCTTTCGAAACACTAAATTTTAAGAAATGTAAATCTTTAGGTTTTCTTTTTAGTTTTTTCTCATAGTTGCCACAATTTGCTGAATTCGTTACCACTACATACTTATCCAAATCAATTTCAGACATAGAATGTGAAATACTTCTTAAAAGATATTTATGAAAAACTGCTTTCACTCCGTTTTGTAAATCTTTAAAAGTTGAACTATGTCCAAATCTTGCGAACTCATCTGGACTATCATTTTCATATTTTGCGAATTCAAAATCTATTTGGGCATAAACTCTACCTGCTTTTGAATTATATTCAAAAAGTCCATTTATTTGGTCTATTATACTTCTAACAGAAGGTTTGTTACATCCTAAATAAACGAATTTTCCATATTTTTTACCTTCAATTCCTTGTAAAAAATACCATACTTCTTCTTTTAAATCTTCGGGAAGTACAATATCTATATCTCCACTTGAAGGTTTTAATTTTAACAATTCTTCTTCTTTACTAAGCATATTTGCATCCATTAAGTATGAAGTTGAACCATTGAAAATAATCGCATCATCTATTAAACTATCTTTTTTCCATATTTTTCTTCCTGTATCTTTTTCAAAATCTTTGTTAAGTTGATGTAACAATCCACGAATATCTTCTTGAAATTGTTTTAAACCAATATCTTTAACAGGAATTTTGTCTGCTTTATAATTTTTTCCAAACTTATTTATTGAAACATTGCCACCCATAGTAAGGTCCTTTTGTTATTATTTAATAATGAATCATGTGATTTACATTATAATTATACCATTTAAAAATAAAAAAGTCAAGTGATTTTTCAAAAAATCACTTGAAATTTTATCAATCCGTATTGCAAGTTTTATTTATTTCTTTTATCCTAAATACATAACTCAAAGATTGGTCGTTTTGATTAATTTGGACAACTTTTGTATCTCTTATAACTTTTAAACAAAGATTATCATTATAAGAAACATTAAAATCTTCGTAGTTGTATTCCACTTTGAATGGAGTTTCGTTTATATCTTTAATATAATTTTTTATGTTTTCACTTCTATCTATTATTTTTGATAGATTGTCTTCTTTTGTTAAAGTGTATTGCTCATTAGCAAATGTGGAAATTTGATGTCCCACTTCTGGAAAATTGGCAGTTTCGGCATTCTTTTTAGTTGTTAAAAACTTCGGTACAGCAACTGCTGCCAAAAGTCCAATTATTACAATGACAAAAATCAATTCTATTAGTGTAAAACCTTTTTTCATTTTAATTCCCCTTTTATTCAATTACCAAAAAGTCTGCTATAATTGTGTCAGTTGAACTTGGTGCTTCTGTAAATGATATTTTTTTATCAGAAAATGTATAATCATCGTCTTTTAATTGTCTAACACCATTCTTAAACACCATTGGGTTACCTATAGGTGTATTTTCTAAATCGAAGTCTTTCGCAAAACCATTTCCTGAAAATTTTTCTGAAGACATTGAATAATTAACAGCATCTCCCCCAACATCGTTAAGAGTCGCAAGTTTAACTCCATCTAAAACAAGCGGTGCCGAAATAGGTATATTTCCATCTGAATCTTTTTGAAATAATTCAAAATCCGCTGAACCTGGTAAAATTTGATTAGCATTCAATAAAGTTGCCATTATAATCCTTTAAAATAGTATTTTAAGGGGTTACCCCTTATAACTATATTTAACAATGACTTTATCTAACGGATTTATGTTTGTGAAAATTATAGTTTTATTGTCATCTTGAAGTTTAAAATCTTCTTCATTGTCTTGAAGAATACCATTTTTATAGACAAATAAATGTTTAGAATCATCGATTGGGTTTTTTAATTCGATTTTGTTATCTATAACATCTTTAAATTTTTCCTGAATTTCAATACTTAACGATTTTTTTATATTCTCAATTTCATTTTTGTTTATTGTAATGTCATCTGAATTTTGTTTAATTAAAGAAGTATTATTTTCAATTTTTGTTAAATTATCAGAAACCCCTTCATTAGCAACCGAAATTGAATCTTGATTGACTTGTATTGCCTTTGAATTATTTGAAGTTTTTTCTTCAAATTTGTTATTTATATCATCAATTTTTTCATCTATGATTTTTATATCTGTTTCAAGTGGTACTAAATCCGAACTTAAAATAATTTTATCGAGGTCATTTGACCCTGCTTTAAATGTTTTTTCGTTTTCAATCCACACTAATTTTGCTGCTTCTTCATTGCCTCTATAAATTTCAAAACCACTCGTTTCAGCAATAATTTTTTCGTCATTTTCATTTAATGTTATTATATTATCTTTAATGAATGAATTTTTAGCATCTACTTTGACTTTTTCACCTTCAAAATAAACATTATCCTTAAAATAAACTTTATTTGCAAATGTTTTCATACCCTTGATATTTTCGTCTTTATTTGAATGCACATAATCATCTTCTTCAAAATCAACTATATCTTTTTTATGGTGTGAATGTTCTATTTTGGCAAATTTTTCTTTTGCTTCATCTTTTTCCACATAATCTTTTGCCAATGAAACCACATTATTTTTAACATCAAACTCGTTAGTCTGAAAATCATAAAAGGCAACTTTTTTGAAAATAAATCCATCTTCGTTTTTGTTTAATACTAATGCCTTACCAGCATTTCCTAAATAAGCAGGAACATCAAGATATTTATCAAGATGTTTAAAAGTTAAATTCCTATAATATGTATTTATAAAATTTGATAAATCCATAATTTACTCCTAAAATTGAGTAAAATTAGGTATCATATAAATTTCTGCTTCTAAAACATTATCATTAACATCTGAATCTCTAATATCTTCAACTTTTATTTTTAACTTTTCTTCATTTTTTGTAGTAGGTACTGGAATTCTATAATTCCCATCTTCACTTAATCTTCTTTTATAAGTTACTATTGCTGCCCCGTCGTCATATTGCACTGGAAACCAATCATTAGCAGTTTTCTCATAGACATCAAACTTAATGTCCAAGGCATCTGAATTGTTTCTATCAAGTTTAATATAAATTAAACAATCTTTGCCAAGAGATGGTACAAAACCTTCACCTTTTGGATTTGATAAGTTGTCAATTTGAGCAACTAATTTTTTGTACTGGTCATAAATTTTAATCATACTTGTCCTTTTAAGTGTTTTAAATTATTTAATTTCATTCAATTTTGCTAAGTTTTTTCATTTCATTTGCCAATCTTTGAAATTCCCATAAAGCACTTTTGTCTGTTCTTAATTTTATTAAATTTTCAAAATTTCTTTTAGGTAATGTTACTATCATTTCTGTTTTATATGCTTCTGGAATGGCATATTTTGTTTTGTCATTTTCGAAACCACTTTTTATAAGATTTCTTAAATTTTCAAGTGCTTCAATGATAGAATGATTTATTTCAACTATTTCCGTTAAAATTACATATTTTTCTGCTCTTTGAATATCATATATTTTCTCATTATCCTTATAAGTTATAAAAGGATCTTCATTTTTTAATTCCTTTAAAGTATATCTCGTACTTTTAACAGTTATTCCTAAAAAATCATCGTGTCTCACAAATTCTTGAAGTAATGCCCTTGATATATTTTTGATTCTAAAGGTATAAAAAATTTCATTTTTATATAATAAATCACAATAATTTCCAAAAATAGATTTAAACTCATAATCTTTTGTTATAACATCTTTTGTTATGTATGTTTCTTTTTCATCTTCATTAAAAATTGCCTTATGACTTGATGGAATAATATCTAAGATTTTAGTTATAAGTTCTTTATAATCTGCATCATTAAAATGTTCTAAAATCCATCTACCATTGACACTTGCGATATGATTATCAATCAATACATACCCATCATTCAATCTTTGAAATTCTAAAATTTCCGAAAGGTTTTCGCACTCAAAAGAATACCACAAATGTTCTGCCACAGACAAATGTTTTAATTTTCTAAAAAGTCTTAAAGCAAATGAAGTATCTTCTTCAGAAATTGAATCAGTTGGTACTTCATAATTACCACCTTTGTGGAAACTTTGCCAAGCAGTCCTACCAGCAATAATTGCATTAGATAAAGGTGTATTATCATTTAAAGTCATTTTATCTCCTTATTTTAAATTCATGTGAAATTATAACAAAAAGAAAGTTAAAAATTAACTTTCCCAATGTTTTTAAGAAATATAAGCAGAAGTTAATCTTTTAATTTCTTCGATTCCACCATCAACGACACCTGATGAAGCAATACCACAAGCAGCAACAATACTTCTCATAGTTAATTTTCCTTCACCTTCTTTCATCGCTTCAAGTAATTCTTCTTTATCTTCTAGTTCCATTTCAGGTACGATAAATTGTAATAATGATTTAATTCTTTCTACAACATCTTCTCTTCTTAAGAAAACATCCATAAAAACACTTCTTGATTTAATTGCTGCTAAATCAGGGTCTTTAAGAAATTTATCACCTGGTAAATTCGAAACGAAAATTATTTGACTATCAAATTCAAATGATGAAGGTAGTCTATATTTTTTACTTCCAATTAAACCGATTTTATCAGGGTCCTGAAATGCTAAATCTAAATTTGCCAAATATTCTTTTGCCTTTTCAGGCTCTAACCCATCCACATTTAAAGTCGCATTTGAAAACCAACTGATTTCTCTCATTGTATCTGTATCCATTGCAGATTTAAGCATATTTATACAATCTCTATCGTTTAAGAATCCATCTGAATCATCGAAAACAATCGTCATATTTTTTCTGTATTGGTATAAAATTCTATATAATCCTAATGCTGTTCCTTTAAGTCCTTTAAAATGTTTCCATTTCGCATCAGGTCCTTTTGGATCTCCATACATTTCTTTAAGTGCCTTAGACACATGGAATGTGTTATGATGAACGAATCCATAAGCATCACTATAAAGGTGATTATCAGTGTTAATAGCAATATCATATACAACTTGTTTAGGTAATTCTTCAATTTCAACGATTTTTTCGTTTCCATTTCTATTAACTAATACATCCTCTACTTTTATTTCACTTGTATCTGTCATTCCTCTTTCAGTTAAAATTCCGTGTGCTTTAGCAACTTCAACCACTTTTCCTGTTTCAGTAGTGATTTTTAAAACTTCATATTCTTTAATAATCATTCCTGAAATTTCCTGAAATTCTCCATTTTCATCTTTTATTTTGAATTTTGTTTTAGGTGAATACATTTCATCAACTTTGAAAATATGCCCTTCTTTTTCAGAAATAGTATCAAAAATTTCTTTAAAATTCATTTGTCTCATTTATAATTCCTTTGTTTATTTTTTACTTTTATGCCAAAAACCTACCAAAAAATTGGACAGGTTTCCAATTTACCATTTTTTAAATTTGTTATCTTGTAGATAAAACCCAAAATTATAATCCTTCAACCTCAAGAACCATATTTTCAGATCCACATTTTCCCACACCTGCCATTCCTGCTACTATCAGACCTTTTTGTGCTCCTGTCGCAACAACTTTTACAAGAATTTCAATATCTTTAAAAATAAGTTCAGGGTCTGCATATTTTCTTTCTGCTAATTTTTTCTCAGCAGTTTTCATTTGTTCTGTAATTGAATTATCTTCAGCAGAACCTTTTGTGATTTTGAATGATTTATATTCATCGTCGTCCCAAACACCTTCATCTTTCATAATTTTTTTAAGTTTTTGAGCAGAACTTCCACCTTGCATTGGGTCAATACCTTTTGCTATCGCATAAGCATTTATTTTTTTGTTTAATTTAGGATTAAACTCTTCATTTACACTTTCTCCAATCGAAGCAGAATTATTTTCAAGTGCATCTTTAATTACACCAACCACTTCCACGATATTTAACCAATCAGGAATATAAATTGTTTGTGAGGGTTGTCCGAATGATGAACTTCCATCAGGTCTCCAAAAATCGACTCTATTTACACTAAATTTATTTTTTAAACCTTTCGCTTTTGTTTTTCTATTAACAAATCCAAATCTAATCATATATCCATTTTTTGAAAGATATTGAAAACCTACACCTTTTTCTCCATCGCTACTTGTAAAATCATTTTTGAAAAACGAATCTGTCATTTTTTTAAATTTACCAAATTTACTTTTTGAAAATAAACTTGCTAAAAGTTCTGAAACTTTTAATAGATTTTTTTCACTGAACGCTTCGTTTAAATACCCTTTCGAACTTAAACCTTTTGCTTCTAAAATAACATCTTTAAGCATTTTTATCCTTTATTTTAAGTTTTGTTTATATTATTTAAAATTCAATTATCAAATATTTATGTTTATAATCTCATTTTTCTCATAAAAATCTGACTTGACATTCAATAAGTCTGCGATTTTTTGAATTTCATTTTTATTTACCTCATTTAACCAATAAATTTTTTGAATTTTAAAATTTGTCATCAAACATTCATTATAGTTTGTTTGAATGTTTTCTTTTATAAATTTATTAAAAATTTTGTACCCACCCTCATCCAACCAATCAAGTATTCTATTATAATAAGTTTCAAGTGGATTATCACTTTCTAATGCTTTTTTTGAAAAACCACTTAAAAAGAAATTTAATTTTTTGCCAGCAGGAAAATCCGTTTTTATCCATCTTCTTCCTTGTGTATCAGGAAAAGTATATAAGTCAGCATTACCTTCAAGAATACAATCACCTTTAATTTTCACAAGAATAGGAGTACCACTTGAAATAACAGGTAATTTCATCAGATCATTTCCACCCTTAGAAAACCCAGAAATAGTTTTATCTGTTTTTTGTATTTTTGCTAAATCTTTGATATAACTATTTGTAGTCAAGTGATAACATTCTTTATCTTCAATTAGATAACCCAATTCTTCAGACATTTCCTTAAAAAATGGTATAAAGTTATTTTTAATTAAAAAAGTTTCATCATATTGTTTAGTTGCCATTTTTTCGAGGATTTTTTTAAGCATTTTTAGGTTTCTCCCCAGAAACTTTTCTAACTTCTTCAAGTGGGTTTTCATCGATTCTTCCAAAAATATAATCCATTAACAACTTTTCATTATCTTTGTTTTTTAACCATTCCTTAGCATACTCGCTTAATTTTTCGTGTTTCATTTATATCTCCTTATATGTAATTTATTATTCCTATTATATTAACAATAACATAAACAGCATTTAGTGTAATAAGATTTTTATTTTTAATATCATAACCAAATTTTAAGTAACAAAAACTGCTCAATAAAAAAATAAAAAATCCAATACCATTTATGCCTATATTTGATGCTATTATAACTGCCCCTACAATACCAAAAAGTGTTCCCAAAAAGTCCCATTTAAGATTCATTTTGTGCCTTTAATTTACTTATCATCTCCCTTGCTTTATTAAGTTTATCATATCTTTTGATATAATATTCTTTACATTTTTTAACTAATTCATCTTCATCTCTTGATTTCATAATTGCCCCGAAGAAAAATGCTTTTTTATGTTTAATCGCATATTCTTTTCTATCCATTGTTTCTTTTTCTTTAAAAATTTCAAGTGCTTCTTTTAGTCTATGGTTGAAATTGTGAGAAACTAAATCTCTAACTTCTTCAACTTTTTTGAATTTATCGCCTTTTAAATTACTCATAATATCGTCGATATTTTCATTTATTATATGTTCTATAAGTTTGTTTTCAACTAATTCATTTGGGCTTATTAAATGATGTAAAGCAAAATACCATTTTGTTTTGAATTTTCTAAATTGTGTTTTTCTGTTTTTTATGCTTTTATTTCTAACAACCCACCCTTCAAGTCCTATAACTGTTTCTTGTAATTCTTCAAGTTCTTTAAGTGTATATTTATATTTTTTTGTAACATATTTTTCTGGAACTTTTGAAATGATAAAATCATAATCCATATAATTACCATCTTTATCTCTTATTTGTAGGATTTTTAACTCGCTTTTATCATAATCTATAACTATTTGATTAAAAGGTGATATATATTCCATTAAAGGAAAATATCCTTCTTTAATTAAACCTTTTAAAATTATTCTTAATTCAGGTTCATTATCCAAAATCATTTGAGCATTCATTGCTTGTTCTGAGTTGAATGTTCCTTTTGTTTTTAATCTTATGTTATCATTAATAAAAATAGGTTGAATTAAACTTCCATCTAATTTTTCTGTAACCTCAATTTCATTATCTGTATCCCATTTCGCATGCTCGTCCATTGTGAATGGATTTTCATTATGATTGAAAAACTTATGTAGTGAATACCACACTTTTCCCGTATCCAATTCAATCGTTAAACCTCTTAATTCTTCTGAACCTTCAGGTAAAAAATCCGAGTAACTTCCCAATCTGTAATTGAAAATTCTAAATGTTTTATCTTCAACTATTTCATCTTTATAATAAAATACATCTGAGTTGTTTTCAACTATTTTCATTGCTTTTTTTAAATTCATTTGGTACTCCTTTTATTTTGAAAAAAATTTAATAATTACGAATAATACACCTGTTATTTGTGGTAATGTTAATTCATAAAAAACAACTTGATGACCTATTAAAAATTGTATAATAAACCCTATACCATACCCAATGAAAAAAGTAATGACAGTTGCCAACAATATAATTCCTATTGTAATTGCTATTATTTCAATTGTTTCAATTGTTTCTCTCATTTTGTTTCCTTTTTGTTTTATTTCTTTTTATATTATAATTATAACAAAAAAACAAAAAGAAGTCAAGTAAAATTCAATTAAAATTTAAACTTTTTTAAATTTTCTTTTGTTTTTATACTTTTTTATTTTTTGATGCCATTTTAAACATTTAGGCCTATGAAATAAATTTATTAAAAAATTACTAAATTTTTTATATCTTTTTATTCCATCACTTGAATAATTTCTTTCTCTCGGGTCATTATACTTTTTTGAATTTAATAATTTTAATTCAAGTTTATATCTTTTACACGGATTTGTTTTTGTATTCATAATAAGCCCTTATAAATGTATATCGTAAGTTTTTCTATGAAAATCCTGTAACCCATTTTCTCTAATTTCTTCTTTGTGTTTTTTAGTTACATAACCACTATGCTTTGTAAATTTAAAATTTGGATTTTCTTTTTCAATTTCTATATTCTCTAATTCCTTATTATATTTTGCTAAAATACTTGCTGCTGAAATTTCTGGTATTTTTGAATCGCCCTTAACTAATGTTTGGATTATTTCTACACCATAATTACAATTCCCATCATATATAAAAACATCATCATCAAAAAAAGTGGTAATTTCTTCAAGAGCAGTTTTTAATGTATTACTTAATCCATTATCATCTATATATTTGGCATTAAAACTTAAAACAATACTTTTAAATCTATTATCATTTTCAAGTTTTTCGCCCAACTCAAAAATCTTCTTTTTTGATAATTTTTTACTATCCATAACTAATTGTTTCCAATCTTCAGGCAAATCTTTGACTGCTGCAACGAAAAGACTACCACCTACACATCCTCTACCTGATTCATCTATTCCAATCATTTTTATCTCCTTATTTTTATGCTCATGTGAAATAATCCAACCAAAGGGTTAGACATTTTTGATATATTCAAAATCGATTTTATCATTATATCCAATCGGATTTAATAAATAGTCAATTTCTTCACTCTCTTGTAGTGATTTTTCACTATTTCCGAAATTTAAAAATTTGCCAATCCATTTTAATGGATTTTCATTTATATCTGGATAAATCGACTTTAAACCAATTGCTCTTAAACGGACATTTGTTATAAATTTAACATAATTTTTTGCGATTTCTGAATTTATACCCATAGGACTTCCATATTGATATAATTCATCGATCCATTTCATTTCTTCTTCACTTGCTTCCCAATACATATCATATATTTTTGAAGTAATTTTTTCAAAAATACCTTTAAAATTCGGGTCTTTTTTAAGAATTTGAATAGTTTTTTGTGTAAAAGCAAGATGTTTATTTTCATCTCTTGCAATAAGTTGAAGAATTCTTGAACTTCCTGCCAATTTATTAGTAAATTCTGTAATACTCCAAACACTCGCAAAACCTGAATAAAATCTGATACCTTCAAGAATGTTAATGGAAATCATTGCTAAGAATATTCTTTCTTTAAATTCCTTCATCCAATCATTTGAAATAGGTATGCCTTTTTGATTTTTATAGACATATTCTATAACCCATTCGTATAAATTATTGTACTCTCTAATTACTGTATCTGTTTCTTTACCTAATTCTTTGTTATCCCAACTATTATCAAAAATCAATTCTGGGTTTTCACTCATCATAAATTCAACCATATAAGAATAACTAAATGAATGGATCGCTCCTTCAAAAAATTGAATAATGTTTAAAGCACCTTCGAATTCAGGATTTGTAGTGATTTGCCCAAACATTAAAACAGGACTTCTCCCTTGTAGTGAATCAAGCATAACTAATTTCGAAATAACAGTAGTGAAAATATGTTTTTCAACTTTACTTAAATTTTGAAAATCTGCTTTATCATTTACGAGCGATATTTCTTGTGCTTGCCAAAATAAGTCTTTCATATCCTGATTTAATTTAGCATAAAATTCATACTTTACCTTATCGTATCTTTGAGTGTTTCTCATACAACCAAAAAACAAAGGTTGTTCTTCCGTTTTTGTTTTTTGATTTGTATATAATTCTAATTTACAATCCAATTTTATCTCCTTAAAAATTTTTCAATTTTTATATTTTTTTAACCTTACCTGCACTCATATCTGCTTGAATGGCATCATCAATTTCACTATTTGAACCCAATTCATTATATTTATTAGCATATTGTTTAACTAATTCATCAGGGTGCATATCCGAATCTTCAATAACCTCGAATTTTTCCTTATTCCATACGAAATAACCACTTTTAGCACTTACTTTTTTCTTTGCTTCGTCCATACTTTTTAAAATTTCTTTTAACATTGTCTTCCTTTGTTTTAATTTATTTAATTAAAGTGGATGCTCTATAATGAGCATCCACCCCCAGCACACCCAACTTCATCATCGATTTTTTGTAAAACTTCATTTTTACTATGGTCATCAGTCTTTCCTATAACATAATATAAAGTTTTAATACCATATTTATGTATAAAATAAATCCTTTTTAAAACTTCATTAAAAGGAATTTTTTTATCTGGGAATTTCGTAAAATCGACATTTTCATTAAGTGATATTGCTTGGTCCGTCCATTTTTGAATAACTGCTATAAGTTTCCAATACTCTAAAACATCACTATCAAGTGCCAGATTTCTTTTATAAAATTTTTTATATTTTTTGATTTCTGGCAAAACACCATAAACATTTATTTTATTATCTTCTACTGAGTATTTTAATGACTTGGGCATATTTATACCACTAATCATTCCTGCTGGTCTTGAAGAATTTGAACTTGGTACTGCAGTTAAAATAGTTGAATTTCTTAAACCATTTGTTTTAATATCATTTTTTAACTTATTCCAATCTAATTTCGGGTCGTGCTTAACCAAATCATTTACATTTTTTTCATACCAATCTTCTGGGGTCAATCCATCACTATATCTTGTATCTTTAAAATAATTACAACTACCTTTTTCTTTTGCTATTTCATTACTTGCTTTTAAACCATAGTATAAAAATTCTTCCATAACATCATTAACTAAATCTCTTGCTTTTTGAGTGTTATAATCGGCATCATTTTTCGCAAGCAAATAAAATAAATTTCCAGGACTTATACCCAGTGCTCTTCTATTTTTTGTGAATTTTTCAAATGATTCTATACCAAAATAATCTTGATAATCAATCTTTTCATCTAAAAACTTGACTAATAATTTCATATTTTTTTCAAAAAATTCTCTCCTTTCATCGACATTCTCGGGTAGATTACCAAAATTTATCCCACCTAAAATACAACTAAATGTCTCTCCAAAATTGATTTTAAATTTTTTACCATTATCATCTAAAATTTTCTTTAATTCTTCTAAAATAGGTACATTTTCAAAATCCACAATTTCATACCTAAAATATCTATATAATTGGAACCATCTACCACTTGAATATAAATCATCTAACCATTTTTTTGCTTTCTTTTTAGATTTTACTTTTATAATATAATCTTCATCAGGAAAACTTGGGCTTTGTATTTCGCAACATAAATTGCTTGTATTTACAGGTAACTTCCAAGCACTTTGATTTTGAAATGCATTAGCATTGACTAAATAATTTCTATTCGTTGAATATCTTTCATTCACAAAAATTTTAAAAAAATCTTCTGCTTTAATTGTTTTTTTAGTTTCAACTTCTTTCTCAAATCTTTCATACTCTTTTTTGAATTCTTCGGTTCCTATTTTATCCCATAAGTCATTGACTGTATTTAGATGAAATAATGAAATATCTTCATCTTTTTCAAGTCTTTCGAATAATAATTTTAAGTCCATACTAAAAGCGTGATCTGCTTGTCTGACCGACATTTCTTCAGAACCTCTATTATTTTTCAACTTAACCAAATCCTCGTACTCGTAATGAAAAAATGGATAATACATTGTAGTAGAACCTGTCCTCCCACTATTAGGTTGAGTTGAACTTTTACTAATTTTTTCTTGAACTTGAAGATAAGGTATCGTCCCTGTATGTCCTTCAAAACCTTTTCCTATATCGGCACCCAACCCTCTAATTTCCTCCTTTATACCAATACCTGCTCTTAACTTTGTGATAAGTTTAAACATCGATTTGGCAGAATTAGAAATGCTTTCAATACTATCCCCCGAATTCAAACCAGCACAACTTGTAAATCCTCTCATCGTTGTTCTAATACCAGACATATCTGGCGTTGGTAAAAATATATCAAAATTTGATAATGCTCTATAAAAATTTTTAATATACCAACTTCTTTCTTTTTTGTCTTCAATTCTTGCGAAAACATATAAAGGTATCATAAAATAAATTTCTTGTGGAGTTTCAACTGCTTTTCCATCTCTTTTTATCGCATATTTTTTGAGCATTTGATTGATTCCTAAATAACCAAATTTATAATCGTTTTCAAAATCAATAACCTTTAAAAGTTTTTTTAATTCTTTTTCACTATAATACATAAATAGTTCTGGGTCATAAATTTTATTTTTAATTTGATTTTTTATTCTATCTAAATCAAATTTTGGAATAAAACTTCCATATATTCTTTTATATAAATCTTGAAGTTCTGTTCTACAAGCGGCATATTGATAATCTGGATGCTCTTCATCTATCAAGTCAGCAATAGATAAAGTTAAACTTTTCTGAATTTCTTCCGTCGTAATTCCATCGTATAATCTTATTCTAAAATTATTAACAATTTCGTTTATATCACAATCTAACCCTTTAATCGCATATTTTATATGGGTATAAATTTTATCGAAATTGAAAGGAACAAGATCTCCATTTCTTTTCTTAACTTTAATATCCAATACTTTCTCCTTTTTATAATTATATCATTTTTTGAACTAAAAATTAAAATTTAGTCCCAAAATTTCATTATATCTCTTCCTAATTGACAGTAAAATTCCTTGTAATTTTCTGTTTTTTCGATTATTTCCAATAAATCTTGTATTTTCTTTTTAACTTTTTTGTCGCCCACGAAATTTGAATCTACACCATAGTGTTTTTCCATATCTTTTAAAATAGTAATTACAAAATTATTCAAGTACTCATAATCCCACCAATTATAACTATTCAAGTTGTCATCAAAAATATCCAAGTTTCTAATGTAATTTTGTTTTTGATGTTTATCTAAGAATTTCTTTTTTTTGAGTTTCTTATTCAATTTTTTTAGTTGTTTTTTTGAAAATTTTTTCATTTTTATCTCCTTATATTTTAAATTCACAAGAACCTGTTCCATTATATCCATAAGGACACCACTTACAAACTAATTTTGAAGGAGTTGGTTGATAATCTTCTGCTTTGTCTGAATTTGGTATTTTCATTCCCCTTAAAATTAAATTTTCTATCGTTTTTTGCAAATCATCCAGTGTAACTCGTCTTGTAAGTTTTTCATTATGGTCTAAATAATAATATCCTACAATGATTTTATCAAAGGGTCTTTTTTTCAAAATGACATTTAAAGCATAAGCATATAAATAAACTTGTAAAAAAGTTTCATCTGTATCTTTTGCGATGTTACCTGTTTTCCAATCTATCACATATAAAGTATTGTCATCTGTACCATAATAATCTATATAACCGGCAAAATCACTTTTTCTACTATATCTATCTGAAACCTCAACTGTTCCATCAGACATAAAATTCATACTAAATGGTGCTTCTGTTTCATAATCAAGACTCAATAATTTTTTAACGAATGGAGTTTCAAGTGCTAAGTCGCATTTTTTACTTGTTTTTTCATAATCGTCCTTTGATAATGTACTCGACTTGAATTGACAAGGTGTATGCTTGAACTTGCTTTCCATATATTTATGGGCATATTGTCCAATTTTGAAAAATTTTGGATTATATTCACTTTTAGGAACTTTCTCTTTAACGATATTTTGTAAATAATATCTATAAGGGCAACTCTCATAAACTTTTAATTTTGTTATGCTAAGACTCAATCGGTCTTTATATTTTTCTGTTTTTTCAAGTATTTCTTTAAGCATTTATGACCTTTCTATTTATTTAATCCATAAACTTCACAATTCGTAGAATATCCATTTGAAAACATAAATCCAAAATTGTGCCCATCATCTAAGATACCTGTTATTTTTGACTTGTCAATATCAACGAAACCTTTTCCTTTGATATGGCAAATTACTGAAACATTATCGTTACTTTTAATCTCGTTAATGTATTGTCTTTCTTCAAATGTACCTAAGTACCATAAACCATATAACAACCCTAATAGTCCTAAAAACTTATATCCAGGTTTTGTTTTTACTCTTTCAATTATTGTCATGTGAATTCCTTTTCATTTTATATTATAATTATATCAAAAATAAAATAAAAAGTCAAGTGAAAAATAACTTTTTAAAAGTTATTTTCCATAAATTCAATATGTACGATTAACTGGTCATTTGATAGAGCATTAAAAACTGTTTCAACGAAGTATTCTCCCCCATCAAGGTCAGCAGCATATTCATAGTAATAATCTTCAATGAATTTTTTATATTTATGTTTTGCATAAAGTTCATTTAATTCTGGATAATTGTTTTCAAAATCCCCATCTTCCATAACCAATAAATCAGCGACTTCTTTTGCTTCTTTATCACTTAAACCACTTACAAATTCTTCAGCAACTGCCGAAACACCAGCACCACCAATAATTTCTTGTAATCTTTCGTAAAGAGCATTTCTTTCAGATCCTAAACCTTCTAAAACTTCTTTAAGCATTGATATCCTTTTGTTTTTATTTAATCTCAATTTTACAAATTTTTTCGAGTGTATTTTTATTTGTGAAATAGTTCAATCTTTTTATATTTTTATCATTCGGGAATAATATATAATAAACATTATTTTTTGTTTTTATAATACGATAATAAAATTTTGGAACTATCTCACCTCTTTTAAGTCTAAATTTTTCCCCACAATTTCCTGTAATCACTTGAACTTTTCCATATTTTTTAGCAAGTAAAATTTCGAAATTTTCATATTTCCTATTTATAATTCTATTAACTTTTGGATATTGTGGGGCAATGTTAGACATCAAAAAAGTTTCTTTTTGTGCTTTCAAGTTGTCATTAAAAGCATTGTTACTAACTGTATGTCCCCTATCAATCTTAAACCCATTCAATTTTGATTTATAATCTGAACTTTTCGCATAAGGTAATTTCATAGACCTAACCTGTTTATCAATCGAAAAATACTTAATTCTTTTCAATGGGTCTTTTTCGACATTTTCTTTTCTCAATGTATAAACAGCATATCTTGGTATTTTACCTTCCACAGAATAGAAAAGTGTAAATTTTGATTTTTCTAACTTAACCAATTTTTCTGGGTATTGTATTGTTAAACCATTTAAAAAAATGGCAAAAAATAATAACAAATATTTCATTAGGATCCTTTCATAATTATAATATACTTATATTTAAAAATTAACTTTTTCTTGATTTTTTAAATACTTTTGAATATAATAAAAGGCATTTTAATGGATAAAAAAATCTTACAACTATTAGAAGATATAGAAAAAATTAGAATAACTTTAATATCTAATCTTAACTCTAATTCATTAAATTCTCAAGAAATAAATGAGAGAATTATTGATTTGAGTTCTAAATATAAAGACCAAGATTTAAACGACTTATTAAAATTTATTGTTTATATGAATGATAATCTAAATAATCTAAATAATAATACGAGTGAAGCATTTTTAGAAGCACTTGATAAATTATTAGATAAGAAAAAAGAACTTATAGAAATAATTAGACATCAAAAAATTCAAGTAACACCGAAGAATAAAAATAATTTTAATGAATTCGTAAAATCAATAGGATGGCAGCATTCAATTATAACTATTGGATTTATTGGAATGCTTATTGTCATTTTTTTATTTTTTCACCCAGAAAAAACAGAAACCATTGTAAATGGTGGAGTAGCAATAACAAAAAATATAAAAGGCAAAAAATGAGTTTCTTAAAAAACATTTTTAAAAAATTTTTAAAAAAACCAAATATTGTACCAGAAGAAAAAGGAAGTATTGAAACTGATTTAGATTATATAGAAGGTTATGATTTTTCAACCTTATGTGCTCAATGTATGTTTAGACAAAATTGTTCTAAGAATAGTCATTTTTGTGAAAAATGGCATAAAGAATGGGACAAATCAAAAAGGACATTTTTAATAATAGATGATAACTTTGGTATAGTCGCGATTATCAAAGATATAATTGATGAATTAAATGAAGAAGGAAAAATAGATCTTAAAGAATGGAATATTCTTTCATTTCAAGAAAAACAAGCAGGAATTCAATTAATAAAAGCACTTAAAATAGATAAATTAAAAGTCGATGCTGCTTTTATTGATATGACATATGGAAGTATTATTAGAATAAAAGATAAAAACATAAAAATAAATGGTATTCATATTTTTAAATTTTTAAAAGATATAAACAAAAATTTAAAATTTAAGTTTTATACAGGAAATATATTAAATGATTACATAAGCAATAATAAAGAAATTATCGATTATTTTAAAAAAATAACAGGTGAGGATATTGAAAATTATATGATTTTAAAATCAGGAACAACAGATGAAGATTTAAAAGAGGAAGTTTTAAATCTTTTTCGAAAGGTTGATAAATGAACCTTATTTCAAAACTTTTAATATCTTTTTTTGTATTTGTTATTTTTTTATGTTCTTCTTTATTTTTTGCATTTAATTATTTTGAGGTGAAGTATTTTACTGAGCATTATTACTCAACTAAAAAAGTATCAAAAGATTTTCATTTAACGAATGAAAATAAATATACTGCTTTTTTAAAAAATAAAGAAATTGTATATTGTGATAAAAATAAATGTATTGCTAAAAAAATAAAATTTAATGATTTTTTTATCATAACAACTATTATTAGTACAATTTTTACATTGATTTGGGGATATTATAGCCTTAAAACTATTAAAAAAAGTGAAGAAGAAAAATTTTTAGTAAAAAGTAGTAATCTTGAAGCATTAGCAACTCAAAATAGTATGACACTCTTAACGGAAAATATCCATCACGAACTTAATTCCCCTTTGCAAGTACTACAAAGGAATTGTAAAAAAACAAGAATGATATTATTTGAAGTTTTAAAAGAAAAGTATTTTCCTGATAGATTCATAAATGATGAACACGATTTAAAAAAGATGTTTATTTATAATCATATAAATTATATAAAAATAGGTGAGAAAAAAATTCAAGTGGATGCGATGTTTGACTTATTTATGTTATCTACAACTTCATTAGAACAAATTCAAGGTATTTTAATGAATATGTCTAATTTTAAGCAATTAAGATACACTAATGGAAATAAATCCGTTTATGAAATAATTGAGGGAGCAGCGAAAATTTTAAATGTTACAATAGACACACCATTTAAAATTTATATAGAAGAGGGAATTGGAGATTATAAATTAGACCATTCTAATGGATTTAAAAATGCCGATTTAGTGAATATCATCATAAATCACTTGAAAAACAGCGTTGAAGCAAATTCGACAAAAATTGATATAACTATTGAAAATACCAAAGATGGATTTATGCTTTTAAATGTAAAAGATAATGGAAATGGTATTCCAGAAGAATTTCAAAAAAGTATTTTTCAACCAAATAAATCCTCTAAAAAAGATACATTAGGTTTAAGAGGTAATGGGTTATTTTTAAATCAGAATTTATTGAAAATGTATGGCGGAGATATTCGACTTAAAAAGAGCAAACCTGGACAAGGGACAGAATTTGTTTTAAAACTGCCCATTATTCACTATAAAAACGATTAAGAAATCCTCACATAATACTCTTTATTAAGGGTATTATGTTTAATTTTTATAATTCCCTTTGTAATATCTAACTTTTTAAGTACTTCATTTTGATAAATGTATTGTATATCATAACATTTTAAATTATCATCTATTTCTGAAACAATTTCATAATCACTATTAAATTTTACATTTTTCGGCATTGAAGCACTTTCTTCATCTTTAAAATAAACATCCTTTTTAACTATTTCATATTCTTTTATTTTTTTAACAAATTTATTTTTGCCAAATAGTAAATTAAAACTTGTAAAATATCTTTTCTCATCTAAAACAGTTAAAAGTTTAAAATAATCTACCCCATCTTTAACGAAATGTCTAAATGGTACAAAAAAACATTTTTCAAATTTTTTGCCTTTTTTATAAAAAGTTTTTTTAATCATAATTATATTTTTTATAAATTGATTTCCTTTTTTATTATCTTCGTGCCCATATAAAAAAGATAAATCTCCTTTTAATAATTCTTCAACATCGTTGAAATATGTTCTTTGTTTTAATGCTTCTCTAAAATGTCTATTTGCTAAAATTATCATGTGTTACCCTTTTATTTTTAATTTATTAGTGGGGTGTTACCACCCACTAATATCCATAATATCGTTATTTTCTTCAACGATTTCTTCTTTAACTTCCTCGTTTTTACTTTTTTTAGGAGTGTCTTTTTCAACGATTAACTCTTCAACTTTAATATCTTCTTCGCCTTTTAGTATCTTAAAATAACTTGTATCTTTTGCCAATCTTATACCAAAATTTATTATGGAAGTGATGTGAATTGGGTCAATTTCACCCAAAATCTCAACACTTTTATCATCTAATTTTAATTTAACTTCTTTCATAATTTTCCTTTATAAGTAAGAATAACCTCTAACATTGTTAAACTCTAATGGGTCATCATCAATAACTGCATTTGGTGGCAACTTGGCACCTTTTAAGAAATTTGCTCCACCACCTGAAATGATAACTAAATGTGATGAACCCAACATTTTTTTATCTTCAATTAAAACACTTTGGAAAAGTTTCATAATGAATTTTCTTTTTTCGTCTTTTATGAATTTAACTACATCTTCGTGCTCGACACCATTAAACATAAAACTCTCATCGATAACATACTCATTTATCTCACTATCAGAACATTGCATATTAAATTTATTTTCTATAAATGTTTTAACAGGCCTAACTAAACTTGAAACTCCGTGCCCAGGATATGCTTTTGAAACTTGTTTTTGAAATTTCTTTTTAACAATCGATAAAACATTTATCGTATTAAAACCTATATCAATTATCGCAACTTTTTTGCTTGCTAAATCAAACCCTTCTTTAACTTTTGAACCCTCTTTTAGATATCTCATATAAATACCTATACCTTGTGGTACGATTTTTAATTTTAAGTTTATCTCTTGTCCATTTATGGCAAAATGAGATAATCTTTTTTCAAAATCAGGAATATGACCTAAATCATTTAATGCCAATCCTGTTTTAACCACGATTGGCATTTCTTTATTCGCAAGTTGAAATTTACTTAAAATATGATAAATGATTAACGGACTATATTTTAAAAGTTGTTTAAAATCAGTAGTAGTAAATGTTTCTCCCATTGAAGCATCAGAACCAACTATGTATTTTTCGCTTTCAAATTCATACACTTCTTGGTCGCCATAGTCGATTCCATTATCTGTATATAAACCCACGGCAGTTGGTATTTTTACTTCTTTATTTTTATATCTTATTTTAGTATGACCATAACCAATATCTATTGAAATACTTTCCATTTATTCTCCTTTTTATAATTATATCATTTTTTATAAAGATATTTAACTTTTGAAATGACTTCTTAGTGCTTCTATATCAATATCGTCTGAAATTATATTACTATAAATTTTATCTTCTTTTTTCAAAATGTGTTTAAAATTTGTTTTTATGAAATCTTTTAACTCTATTCTTTTTGAAATTGACATAAATGCCTTTCTAGATTTTTGAATATAGTTCAAAGTTGATTCAAGTCTTTCATTTACAAATGTTCTAGCAACTTCTTTTGCACCTGCTCGCATTCCTTGTGTTTTCAAATCCTTCCAAAAAATATCTAACCATCTATTTTTAACATCGTTTAAATCTTCATTGATTTTACCTTCCGAAATATCACTCGCCACTCTAATTAAATCTTTTTCGTATAAATCTAATAACTCATTTTTTACTCTCATTTTTCTTTCCTTTTAATAATGTAAATAATCTAAATCCATTGATTGTAACTTTTTAATTGCACTTTTATATATTTTTGAAATTGCTGCCGGAGAAACACCCATAAGATAAGCAATCTCTTCATTTGAGTATTCTCTTGCCTCAATCAAACCTTCACTCATTAAAAAGTCAAGTAATTGCCATCTTTCTTTAACCTTTAAGTCCAACATCATAAGTCTTATTTGATTCAAATCCATTTTTTGCTCCTATATATAGTATTCGATTGTATTTTCTTTTTCCACTTGATAAATATCTATAATTTTTATTTTTACATTATCAAAGTTTTTAAATGTTTTTAAAAAACACTTTTTTCCTTTTTTGTTACCACAATAATAAACATTTAACCCATCTTCATTTTTATGAAAATATAAATCCATTTTACAGGTCGTTAAATGTTTATTTTTGAAACCATATTTTGCTGATAATTTTCTTAAAATATCTATATATGTTAAGAAAAAAAAGTTTTTCCAAAATTTCATATTTTCTCCTTATACACCATATGATTTATACAACTCATCTAAGTTTTCTCTAACTTTTTTAAGATTGAGTTTCTTTGATATTTCATCAATCATTTTAAGTTGATTTTTCATATATATCTCATGTGATTCTTCTAATTTTTCAATATCACTCATCTTTATGTAATCCATTTTTTCAAAAATTGTCATCTCATTGAAAACATCTAACCATTTTTTCATTTTATCTTCCTTTCTATTTTTTATAATTATAACATTTTTACATCAAAAAGTCAAGTGTTTTTTAAAGTTTTAAATAAATTTAAAAGGAACTAAATGATTATTTCTACACGGGGCAAATCTTTCAACTTGATAACATTTGACGATTTCACTCAATTTTTGAATGAAAATAACATAAATATAGATGCTAATGCTTTTTTCACAAAATATAAAAATGAAAAAATGACTTTATCTAAATTTAAAAAGATTTCCGAAAATTATCAATTCACAAAAAAAGAGAAAATAGAAAAACCAAAAACATTTTCTGACAAAGATTTATTTAAGCAAAAATTTATCAAAATTGCCCCAGAACATTATGGTAACTATTTCAAAAGACTTAAAAGTGAAATTAAAGAATTGAAATTGAACCCACCTAAAAGGTTCAAAAAGTATATTTTATATTATGTACTAATTGATAACTTTTATGCTTTAATACTACAACCACAAGACCGAAAATTTTATCTGGAAAATTACGATTGTAAAATTCTAGATAAGAAAAAAGGTTACTATTATGATTTGTATTATATAAAACATTCAATTCTTAAATCATTCTTAAAATATAGAACGATTAAAGAATTAAATGGTAACTTTCTGTTCGAAGGATTTGAAGAAAATGTTATTGACTTCATACCTGACGAACCACTTGAAAAAATTGATTATCTGGAAATTTGATGTTTAATCTTTTTCCAAATTTTCATATTTTTTAATACTCTTTTATAATAAGTTTTGTTTTTCCAACCACCATTATATCTACTTATTGCTCTAAACCAAGGATTACTATAATGTCTTCTTAAAGCAATTTCATAGTTTTGTATTAAATAAAGTGCTCCTACACTTACATTAAATTCTATATCAGATAATAGTAATTGTGCTAATTCTAAATCTTTTTTATAGTATTTTTTATAAGGACTAAATAATTTTTTATAGTGTCTTAATTCTCTATTTGCCCATCTTTTCACTTTTATGCTTCGTTCGTCATACTTGTTCTTATATCTATTCAAAATATCTTGATAGTATTCAATTTTAATAAGATATTTATAATACTTTTTAAATGCAAACGGGTCTTTATGGATATATTCTTGAAATTGCTCATATACATCTTTATGGGCAATAATCATATGAATTGCTGTTTCTAACTTGACTTGCCCAACTCCTAATGATTTCATTATGAAAGGTTTTTCTTGCCCATTTATGTAATTATCCCCTATCAATTGCTTCCCACCACTTGATTCAGTCAATATAATTGCGACCATCGTATCATTAAAAATGTGCCCGTCTTTTGCCGAAAACCAAGACGCCACTTTATATGTCGTTTTTAAAACATTTGTTTGTGAAAAACTTACCCCAAAAAGATTTGTGATAAGCAAAATTGAAATTAAAAATTTCATTTATACCCTTTAATCTAATAACTTTTTTAAGTCATATTCAACATTATACGATTGGAATACAACGAACGGCATATTTCTCATTTTTTTACCACCTATTCTGCTTTTTATGAATTGAATTGCTTCAGCACTATTTGCATAGATTTCTTCAATCCCTCTTACGATATTTCCGTAACTATAATGAATTGCATATCTGGGATTACCGTACATATCTCTATTTATTTTTTCAACTTCTACTAAAATGTTTTTTCCGTTTTTGTCAGTTAAAGTTATTGTTTCCATGTGTTTCCTTTTTTGTTTTATTTCTTTTTACATTATAATTATAACAAAAAAAGAAAAAGAAGTCAAGAGTTTTTAACTATTTTTTTATAAATTTCTTCAACTTTTCCTTTTAAAACACTTTTATCTTTTATTGAATTATCAATTTCATAATCAAAAAGTATTTTATCAATGTCGGTTTCTTTGATATTTTTATCTTTAATATGAATAATTTTAATGTCTTCATTTTTAAAAAATTCATATTCAACTAAAAATCTCAAATCAGAAATAACATAATTTTTATTATCTTCAATTTGAGTAAGAACAGCATTTGCCCAAATGTTTTTATCTATTTTTTTCATTTCTTCAGCAAAATATATAAGTTTATCTCGGTACATTGATTTATATTTTTCAAACCATTTCAAGGGTATATTTAACATTCCACAAACCATTTCTTTAGGTTTATCGGCAAAGGCAAGTCGTGTAAAACCTTTCTCTTGAAAAATTTTTGCGACTTCATCTTTACCCACCCTTTTTTCTCCATATAACATAACTATCATTATGAACCTTTTAATTCGATAATTGCTTCTTTGACATAAATCGGTAAATAATTACTTCTTTTAAAATTATTAAAATTTTTATCAAAAATATAAAAAATTGCTTCATCATCTTTATGTCTTACTGCTCTACCATAACTTTGAATTATTCTATTCGCAGTTTCTTGCTGATACCATTTTGGGCACATTTGCATTTTTGTTTTGACATAACTATCTCCTAAACTTGCATAAGGTATTTTAGTTAAAATTTGCCATTTCGCAAAATTATCTTTAAAGTCGTGTCCTTCAAAAAGTGTAGGCCCAATCAAAATTTTTTTACCTTTATATTTGTTTATAGTATAACTATCTTTTGCCACAACTATATCATTTTCAAATTTTGATTTTTCTTTAAAAATGTTAGCAAAATAATAACTTGATGTGTGTATTATGCCCATTTCACCTTTATGTTTTTCGATTATTTTATCTATAATTTTAGAAGTTTTTTCGATTGCTTCTTCTTGATTTTTGTATGAAAAATCTACAACGGGTTTGAAGACGATTTTTCTATTTTCGACAGGAAATGGACTACTGCATTCGTAACTATCATAAGATTTTATACCATTTTCTTCAGCATAAACTTCGATATCTCCTATCGTTGCTGATAAGTGAATAAAATAACTTCCTTTATCGAAAATAACATCTGAGACTTGATGAGCATATATAGGTTTTATCTGTATATGAAAACTTTGTCCCATAAATTCATCACCTCGTTTTTCAAGTTGGAAAATATAATCCCCTTTACTATATAACATAAGTGCTAATTTATTTGCAAGTGTTCCAAAAAATAGCGATAAATTATAATAAAAAGGCACATCTAATAAATCATTTTCTTTAAAACTTTGTACTTCGCTTTCTAATAACTCGATTAAATTTTTTATATTAGAACTATTTATTTTTTCTCTTGAAATTATAATACCAACCATAGATTTGATGAATTTATTCAATTCGAGAAAAATTTCTTCAACTTTTAGATAATTGTTATTGAAACTATCATCCTTAATGGCATTCATTTCGTTTTCATCTAAAACAATTGTTCCATAATTTATCAACTCATCTGCAAGTGTATGGCACTCATCGATTACGACTATTGAACTTTTTGCTTCTGGATAACTTATAAAGAAACTCATATTTGTTATTCTTTCAAACTCATCCAACCATTTTTTTCTTTGCACCAGATACGGACAATTTTCCTTTTTACATCTTTTAGATTTAACCATTTTTAAACAATTATCCGTTGAATATGTCGTTCCAAAAGAGCAGACATAGTTTGTTTTTCCTTTTATATCGACTAATAATGGGAACTCGTTGATGTATTGGTCTTGGAGTGCCTTTGTTTTTGCTAATATAACCCCTTGGTAATTATCTTTTTCAATATCGCTTCTTGCATCTAAAAATTCTTCCAAGATTTTAGTTATGGCAACTGCTATATAACTTTTACCTACACCTGTTGGTAATTGTCCAATAAAATGTTTATCGCCTTTTAGAAATGACTTGATTATTCTTCTAAATGTTTCCATTTGTTCTTTTCTTGGTACTTTTCCACCAGGAAAATGTTTAAGAATAATTTCATCAATTTTTTCATTTGAAAATTCTTTCAATTTTACTCCTTTTTGCTCGTTATTATAAAACATTCATCTTCTCGCATGTAACAAAATTATACCAAAAAAGAAACAAAAAATTAAGAAGAATTCTTAACTTTGATAACTTTTTAGTATTTTTTTCATTTCTTCAAGTGATATAACAATCGTAAAATCTTCATATCCTTTTGTAGATTTGAAAATTTCTTGAACCATTTTAAAACCTTCAGATTTTTTATCATACATATCTTTTGAATTATGTTTTAAATACTTCCATTCTTCTTTTCCAAAATAACTTTTAAAATCTTTATAGTCAAGAATTGCTGTTCTAGCATTTTCAGCAGTTATAATCAAGTCGATTATTTTAAAATCATATCCTAAAATCTCATTATATCCATCAACTAAATCATTTTCACTATACTCTAAAAGACTTTTTAAGTCATCTTTATAATCAATTAAAACTTCTTCAGTAACATCGAAATAAAGTTTTATCAATTCCATTTTTGTTTTTTTCAAGTCATCTTCATTATATTTACACTCATTAGATACTATTGTTTTACCTATAAAACAAGATAAATCTTTACAAAATTCACAATTTTCTGTTTCGAACCAATCCGTATCCATAATTCTTCTATGAATTTGTTCTCCCATAGTTTTCCAAAATCTTCTCACTCTACTATCTGCTATATTATCTGGTTCTACCCATCTTCTACCTTGACTATCAAATTTTGTCCAAATGTCTGCATTGTGATGAACTGCTTTTTTACCACTCAAAACAGCACAAACAGGCTCTTCAAGTTCTATACCATCTGCTCCTGAAAATATATCATCATTATTCCATTTATCAAAACAAGAAACTGTTTTTCTTTTATTTTGTAGTTTTCTAAGTTGTGGGACATTCAATAAATCTAACATATGAAAATATGTACCCTCTTCATCTCCGAAAATTCGTTCCATCATCTTTGGTGAGATTGGAACGAATTTTCTGGCGATAAATTCTAAAATTACCACACTTGAATCATCTTTTTCATTTAAACTTTCTAAAATACTTCTTAGCATTATTTTATTCCTTTATGTTTCATCTTTTAAATTATTTAAACAAATCCAACTTTTTTCTCAATTTTTTTATGTAGTAATGAAACATTTTTTTTCAGGTATTTTCTATCTATTATGTCATTTTTAACATCATCTATCATACTTCCTAAATCAGATTGGTAGTAAATATCTTTATAAGGTAATTTTTTGTCTGTGTGTTTTGCATAAATTTTTTGTGCTTCTTTATATTCAAGTGGTAAAAATTTTAAAAAATCAAATAATCTACCCTTCCTTTTTAATGCTTCATCTATTTCATCAATAGGTTGATTTGTAGTGATTATAATTTTTGTGTCATTTTTAATAACACCATCTGAAAACGATAATAATTTGCTTAAGAAATTATTTTTTGAAACATCATCTCTACTATCATCTCTTTTACCTAAAAGAAAATCTAAATCATCTAAGATTAAGTAGTCATTTCTTTTTGCTATTTCCCAAAAATCATCCATATTAAAAAGACTTATATCTTTCGCGAATAAAAAATTATGGTATTTTCTACTATCAGGCAATGTATTATTTTCCAATAAATATCTCATAAGTAAAGCAATAAATTTAGATTTACCTGTTCCGGGTTCTGAGGCAAGTATTAGAATGTTTTCGTTACTTTTTATGAATTGTTCTATGAATAAATTCACATCAATGAATGGATAAAAATCTTTATCTATATTTGAAAAATCCTCGTGATACTTTTCTTCAGAACTTTCTTTTATACCACCTTGCATAAGACCCACTGTCGTTAAATTGATATAATCGTTATCATCAAAAGATTTATATTTTTTAGTAATTTCATAAATCCTATCTAATAAATCATAATCTTTACAATATATTTCACTATTATAAGTTTCTTTCCCCGATTGAAGACTAATGAATATATCTTCATTGACTAATATATAATAGTTATAATACCCCATATCATAATGATGTACCTTTGTTTTAAAAGTATTTGAAATTTCCTTAATAAACTCACTTAAACTTTGTTTTAAAATTTTTATACCACTATGAAAGGCATTAAATTTTAATAAATGCTTATCCCAAATTGAATCGGTAATATCACTATTACCTGGACGATGCGATAAAATAAAATCCATTTTTTGCTCCTTTTAATAAATTTTAATATAAATCTTTTCTTGATAATGTTTGAAGGATATCTTTAATTTTTACCTCATCTATAACTTCAAAATGACTTTTGAAATCTTTTTTAATTAAGTAATGTCTATCCCATTCCTCATCAAAACCGATATAATTTTTATTAGATTTAAAAAATGTATATACTTTATCTTTTTTCCAAGATATTTCACCTTCGGGGTCTTTCATAATAAAATCTTTGACACATTTCGCTAAAATAAGTTTCATTTTTTCTCCTTTAATTTTTTTAAAATAACCTATCTAAAATCACTAATCCTGATGTAATTAAATTGAATGTTAAAGATTCATTCAACACCCCAAATGTTATTAGTTTCATTAAATAATCATCCCATATTTCCATTTCAATTCCTTTAATTTTTATTTCATGCGACATAACGAGAATTGTGCTTTTCTTTTCTCGTATAAAGTTTTTTACTTTTAACAACTTTTCTACTCATATCTATTTCACCTCTTATTGCTTTGATGATATTTCCGTCCCTTCTTTTAACATTTTGTAACTCATTTTGAATTTGTTTCAAAGTTCTTTTTTTGTTCTTCTTCATAACTTATCCTTTATGTTTTATATTTATAATTATATAATTTTTTGAAAGAAAAGTCAAGTAATTTTATATAACTTTTTATATTTATTATAAAATTTATTGATTTTTGCCCATTCTTTATTTCTATTTTTAGTTGAATTTAGATATATTTTTATAAAAGTTAGATAAAGGTTGATGTCTTCAACAGTTATTTCTTCTTCATATGAATAATCATCATCGTATATAGTGATTTTTTTATTTTCAATCGCACTCATATAAAAATCAACACCCATATCAACTATTAAATTATATAATAATTCAAAATTTCTTTTCTTCTTTCTTTTTAAGTGAGATAATTTTTTCGTTATTTTGCTCATACTTCATCCTTTAAAATACATTCATAAACACATATATAAGGGCCATTTCTTTTATCTATATGAAAATGTCCAAATATCCATAATTCAAATTCAACCAAAAGCAATACTTTATCCATAAATTTTGAAACAGGGTCTGACAATTTCAAAAACCCAACATTATCAGGCAAGTAATCTCTTATTAAAAATGAAGGACAAGTGTGCGAAAGAATGGAATAAAAATTCTTTTTATTTTTTGCTATTTTTAAAATTTCTTTCTTTTCACTTTTCTTTAAAGTTTCTTGTTCCCACCAACTAACATTTGCCTTTCTATAATGTTTATCGATAGATTCCGCCCCCCTAATGCATAAAAATTCTTTATCTTTGATTTTTAATAGTGGATTTTTTATAAAATTGAACTCAACTTCCTTATATTTTAAAGTGTAAAATTCGCCTTCAATGTCGCCTTGTTTTTTAGTTACAGGAAAATTAAAAATGGCATTATAATTTTCGTGATTTCCCGGAACAATTATTAAAGTTATGTTTTTACCTTTTAGTTTTTCAACCCATTTATCAAGTGTAGGGGCATTATCCTTCAATCTATCACTCCA
>Ga0256837_1000049_pt1 | contig 104919 bp, 113 predicted proteins | sample 4562384metaG_FD_185976 | JGI IMG/M metagenome (GOLD analysis project Ga0256837, IMG submission 185976) | Hydrothermal vent microbial communities from Guaymas Basin, Mexico - 4561-384 | ecosystem: Environmental > Aquatic > Marine > Hydrothermal vents | place: Mexico: Guaymas Basin | collected...
TAGTTTCTTTTGATGCAGAAACTGGAATATTAGTACTAAAAGGTTCAGTTGCTGGTGCAAATGGAACTTTAGGTAGAGTAAGGATAGCATAATGAGTAATGCAGTAGTATTAACAAAAGATTTTGCTCAAAGCAAAGACGGTTATGAATTACCAAAAGAGTATGAAGAAATTAATGCGCATAACTTACATTTATATGTAAAGTCGTACTTAGCTTCTTTAAGATCTAACACTGCTTATGCAAAAACTAGATCAGATGTATCTGGTGGTGGTAAAAAACCATGGGCACAAAAAGGTGGAGGACGAGCAAGAGCTGGTTCTACTAGATCTCCTATATTTGTAGGTGGTGGACAAGCGTTCGGACCAACAAAAAGAAACTATAACCAAAAAATAAACAAAAAGCAAAAAGTGTTAGCATTAAATTATGCTTTAAATGCACAAGCTGCTAAGGGAGCATTATTAGTTGCAGAATCAATGAAAGTTGAATCAGGTAAAACTAAAGATGCTAAAGCGATTGTTGATAAATTAAATAAAAGAGATTTATTAATTGTTGTTGAGAATTTTGATGAAAAAACATATTTAGCATATAGAAATATTAAAAATGTTTACATGATCGAAAAATCTGAATTAAACGCATATTTAGTTGCTGCATACCATTCAATTGTTATTGAAAAAGCAGTAATTGATAGCTTAGTGAAGTAAGGGACTAAAATGGCAGATATTACAGATATAAAATCAATCATTTATACAGAAAAAACAATTGAACTTCAAGAACATGGAGTTATCGTTGTTCAAACTAGTCCAAGAATGACTAAGAATGGTTTAAAAGAGGTTTTTAAAGAGTACTTTGGTGTTGTACCAACAAAAGTAAACTCATTAAGACAAAATGGTAAAGTTAAAAGATTTAGAGGAAAACTAGGTTCAAGACCAGATTTCAAAAAATTCTATGTAACATTACCAGAAGGCGCTGAAATAGCGAACTTATCGGCGTAAGGGGAAAAGTATGGCAATTAAAAAATTTAGACCAATAACTCCTGCAAGAAGATTTATGACAGTAATGGATACTTCTGATATTACATCTAAACCAACAGTTAGAGGTTTACTTACAAAAGTAAAAGCTACTGCAGGTAGAAATAATAACGGTAGAATCACAAGCAGACATAGAGAAGCAGGTGCGAGAAAACAATACAGAATTATTGATTTTAAAAGAAATAAACTAGATATTCCAGGAACTGTTTCTACTATTGAGTACGATCCAAACAGAAACTGTAGAATTTGTTTAATTACTTATGCTGATGGTGAAAAAAGATATATTATTCAACCTTCAGGATTAAAAGTTGGTGATAAAGTTCAAGCATCAGTTTCAGGACTAGATATTAGACCAGGTAACGCAATGCAACTAATGAACATCAATGTTGGTACAATGGTACATAATATTGAAATGAAACCAGGTAAGGGTGCTCAAATAGCAAGATCTGCTGGTGGATATGCACAAGTTATGGGTAGAGAAGAAAGATACGTTGTTCTTAGATTACCATCTGGTGAAATGAGAAAGATCTTAGGTGTTTGTATGGCTACTATTGGTATTGTTGGAAATGAAGATTTCTCTAACATGGTAATTGGTAAAGCTGGTAGACAAAGACACTTAGGTAAAAGACCTCAAACAAGAGGATCTGCGATGAACCCTATTGATCACCCGCATGGTGGTGGTGAAGGTAAAACTAACTCAGGAAGACATCCAGTTACTCCATGGGGTATGCCAACTAAAGGTTATAAAACTAGAAGAAAAAAAGCTAGTGATAAACTAATCATTTCAAGAAAAAAGAAGTAAGGGTTAAACATGGCTAGAAGTATAAAAAAAGGTCCATTCGTAGATGCTCACTTAGCAAAAAAAGTTGCTAAAGCAAAAGAAGAAGGATCTCACAAACCAATTAAAACTTGGTCAAGAAGAAGTATGGTTTTACCTGATATGATAGGTTTAACATTCAATGTTCATAACGGAAGAAATTTTGTTCCTGTTACAATCACTGAAAACCATATTGGTTACAAATTAGGTGAATTTGCACCAACTAGAACTTTTAGAGGTCATAAAGGTTCAGTACAGAAGAAGGTAGGTTAATCATGGGTAAGGCTACATTAAAATTTATTAGACTTTCTCCAATTAAAGCTAGATTAATAGCAAGAGAAGTACAAGGTATGAACGCAGAAGTTGCAATTGCATCTTTAGAGTTTACACCAAATAAAGCAGCTGGAATTATTTCAAAAGTTATAGCGTCTGCTGTTGCAAATGCTGGTTTAGAACCAGAAGAAGCTGTTGTTACATCTTGTAGAGTAGATAAAGGTCCAGTTCTTAAGAGATTTACTCCGAGAGCTAGAGGTTCTGCTTCTCCAAAACATAAGCCTATGGCACACATTTATGTTGAAGTAGCAAAAATAGAAGGAGACAAGTAATGGGTCAAAAAGTAAATCCAATTGGACTAAGACTTGGTATAAATAGAAACTGGGATTCTAGATGGTTCCCAAGTTTTTCTAAAATGCCAGCAAATATCGCTCAAGACGATAAAATTAGAAAATTTGTTAAAAAAGAACTTTACTATGCAGGTATCGCTCAAACTATAGTTGAAAGAACAGCTAAAAGAGTTAGAGTTACTGTTGTTGCTGCTAGACCTGGTATTATTATCGGGAAAAAAGGTGCAGATGTTGAGAAATTAAAAAATAACTTATCTAAATTAGTTGGTCAAGAAATTGCAATTAACATTAAAGAAGAGAGAAAACCTTTCCTTTCTGCTCAATTAGCAGCTGAAAATGTTGGTCAACAATTAGAAAGAAGAGTTGCATTCAGAAGAGCTATGAAAAGAGTTATGCAAAATGCAATTAAAGCTGGAGCAAAAGGTATTAAAGTATCTGTTTCTGGTAGACTTGGTGGAGCTGAAATGGCTAGAACTGAATGGTATTTAGAGGGAAGAGTTCCTTTACATACATTAAGAGCTAGAATTGATTACGGTTTTGCAGAAGGTCACACAACTTATGGTTGTATCGGTATCAAAGTTTGGATTTTCAAAGGTGAAGTACTTGGTAAAGGTATCCCTGTTGAAAAAACTGAATCTTCTGATAAAAAAAGAAGACCAGCAAAGAAAAGAGGTAACTAATTATGTTAATGCCAAAAAGAACTAAATATAGAAAAGTAATGAAAGGTAGAAATAGAGGTAAAGCTTCTAATGGAAACCAACTAGCTTACGGAAGTATTGGACTTAAAGCATTAGAGCATGGTAGAATTGATTCAAGACAAATTGAAGCTGCCAGAATCTCTATGACTAGAAAGATTAAAAGAACAGGTAAAGTATGGATCACTGTATTCCCAGCTAAACCACTTACTGCTAAACCACTTGAAACAAGAATGGGTAAAGGTAAAGGTTCTGTTGATAAATGGGTTATGAACATTAAGCCAGGTAGAGTATGTTTTGAGATGGCTGGTGTTGAAGAAGATTTAGCAAGAGCTGCTTTAACTTTAGCAATGCATAAGTTACCATTTAAAACTAAAATTATTACAATAGAGGCAGAAAATGACTTATTCTAGTATAAATACAAAAACTGTAGAAGAGTTAAATGCTCTTTTAAAAGAAAAGAAGGTGCTATTGTTTGAATTAAGAACAAAATTAAAAACAATGCAATTAACAAACACTAGTGAATTAAGAGTTGTAAAGAAAGACATCGCTAAAATTCAAACAGCAATTACTGCTGCTAGTGCAAACTAAGGAGAGTTTATGAATTCACATAAAAGAGAAATCCAAGGTGTTGTTGTAAAAAAATCTGGAGATAAAACAGTTTCTGTATTAGTAGAAAGAAGAGTTTTACACCCAAGATATCATAAAACTGTAAGAAGATTCAAAAAATATTTAATTCATGACGAAAGAAATGAAGTAAATGTTGGAGATACAGTTTCTGCACTAGAGTGTAGACCTTTATCTAAAACAAAATCTTTTAGACTTAAAGAAGTTATAGCAAGAGGAGTTAAGTAATGATTCAAGGATTTACAAGACTAAATGTTGCTGATAACAGTGGTGCTAAAGAGATTATGTGTATTAAAGTTTTAGGTGGTTCTAAAAGAAGATATGCAACTGTTGGTGATGTAATTGTTGCATCTGTTAAAAAAGCTATTCCACATGGTGGAAAAGTTAAAAAAGGTCAAGTTGTTAAAGCTGTTATCGTTAGAACTCATAAAGAAGTTCAAAGAGAAAATGGTTCATTAATTAGATTTGATGACAATGCTGCAGTTATTGTTAATGACAAAAAAGACCCAATTGGATCAAGAATATTTGGACCAGTTGCAAGAGAAGTAAGATATAGTGGATTTATGAAAATTGTATCACTTGCTCCGGAGGTATTATAATGGCAATTAAAATGAAAATTAAAAAAGGTGATACAGTTAAAGTTATCGCTGGTGATGATAAAGGTACAGTTGCTGAAGTATTAGCAGTTATGCCTAAAACAAACCAAGTTATTGTTAAAGGTTGTAAAATCGCTAAGAAAACTGTTAAACCAACTGAAGAGAACAAAGATGGTGGATTTGTAAACAAAGAGATGCCAATCCACGCTTCAAATGTAGCAAAAGTAGAAGGTGAATAAGATGGCAAGATTATTTGATAGATATAAATCTGAAATTAAACCAGCTTTAGAAGAGCAATTTAAACAAAATACAATGTTAACAGCTGCTTTAGAAAAAGTAACAATCTCTGTTGGTACTGGTGAACATATGAAAGACAGTAAAGTTATTCAAAATATTGCTGATACTATTTCATTAATTGCTGGTCAAAAAGCAGTTGTTGTTAAATCTAAAAAATCTGTTGCTGGATTTAAAGTAAGAGAAGATATGCCAGTTGGAATCAAAGTTACTTTAAGAGCTTCAAGAATGTATGAATTTATTGACAAATTATGTGCAATTGCTTTACCAAGAGTAAAGGATTTTAGAGGTCTTAACAAAAATGGTTTTGATGGTCACGGAAACTTTAACTTTGGATTACAAGAGCAATTAATGTTCCCAGAAGTTAAATTTGATGATATCATTAAAACACACGGTATGAACATTTCAATTACAACTACTACTGATAGTGACGAACAAGCGTACAAACTATTAGAATTAGTTGGAATACCATTTTCGAAGTAAGGAGAATTAGATGGCAAAAAAATCAATGATTGCAAAAGCAAATAGAACACCTAAGTTCTCTGTAAGAGGTTATACAAGATGTTCAGTATGTGGAAGACCACATTCAGTTTACAAAGATTTCGGTCTTTGTAGAGTATGTTTAAGAAAAATGGCTAACGAGGGATTAATCCCTGGTATGAGAAAAGCTAGTTGGTAAGATTACCTAACAATAAAATTAAAAGAGGATAAGCCCATGATGAATGATTTAATCGCAGACGCAATAACTCGAATTAGAAATGCTTCTATGAGAAAACTTGACACTGCTACATTAATACACTCTAAAACTATCGAAGCGATAGTTGAAGTGTTAAAAGCAAAAGAATATTTAGAAGATTTCAATGTTGAAGATTTAGGTAATAATAAAAAATCAATTAAAGTAACTTTAAAATATGATGAAAATGAAAATACTGTTATCAATGAATTAAAAAGACTTTCTAAACCAGGAAGAAGAGTTTACAAGAATGCTAGTGAACTTAAAACTTTTAAAAACGGATATGGAACTATAATTGTTTCTACTAACAAAGGTGTTATGGCTAATGATGAAGCACATAAACTTAATGTTGGTGGTGAAATTTTAGTTTCTGTTTGGTAAGGAGATAGAATGTCAAGAATTGGTAAAAAACCTGTTTCAATTCCATCAGGAGTTGAAGTAGCAGTAAATGGTTCAGTAGTTGTAGTTAAAAAAGGTAGCAAAGCTATCGAGATTGATACACATAATAGAGTTGATGTTAAAGTTGAAAATAATGAAGTAGTATTTACAGTTAAACCTGAAGTTGAGGGTGCAGCAGCATTCTGGGGAACTTACAGAGCTTTAACAGCAAATGCAGTTATTGGTTTAACAGAAGGATTCAAAAAATCTTTAGAAATTAACGGTGTTGGTTATAGAGCAGCTGTTAAAGGTAAAGTATTAGAATTACAACTAGGATATTCTCACCCAATTAATTTCGAAATCCCTGCGGATATCGAAATCACAGTTGAAAAGAATATTATCAATATTAAAGGTAGTAGCAAACAAGAAGTTGGACAAGTTGCTGCAGTAATTAGAGGCTACAGAAAACCAGAACCGTACAAAGGTAAAGGTGTTAAGTATACTGACGAGCACATCGTTAGAAAAGCCGGAAAAACAGCTAAGTAAGGTATGAAATTATGAGTAGAGCAAAAGATTTAGCAAAAAAGAACTCTTTAAGACTAAGAAGAAAAAGAAGAGTTAGAGGTAAAATCAACGGTACAGTTGAAATGCCAAGACTAAGTGTATTTAAATCAAATAAATATTTTTATGCACAAGCGATCAACGATGTTGATAGCGTTACATTAGCTTCAGTTTCTAGTAAAGCTATGAACTTATCAGTTAATAAAGAAAATGTAGTTAAAGTTGCAGCACAAATGGCTGAAAACTTAAAAGCTAAAAACATCGAAGCTGTTGTTTTCGATAAAAACGGTTACTTGTATCATGGTGTAATCTCAGCATTTGCTGATGCACTAAGAGACAATGGAATCAAGTTATAAGGTGTGAGTAATGTCAATTAATAGAGATGATTTCGAAGAAGCTATCGTAAATATCGGTAGAGTAACAAAAGTTGTAAAGGGTGGTAGAAGATTTAGATTTACTGCTTTAGTTGTTGTTGGTGATAAAAATGGTACTATTGGTGTTGGTACTGGAAAAGCAAAAGAAGTTCCAGATGCTATCAAAAAAGCACTAGATGACGCATTTAAATCACTTGTAAAAGTTAATTTAAATGGTTCAACAATTAACCATGATATTGAACACAAATATAATGCGAGTAGAATCTTACTTAAGCCTGCATCTGAGGGTACAGGACTTATCGCTGGTGGAGCTGCTAGACCTGTTCTTGAGCTTGCTGGTATTACAGATATTATTGCTAAGTCATTAGGTTCTAATAACCCTAACAACTTAGTAAACGCTACAGTTCAAGCATTAGCTAGAATTAAAGGATAGAGTATGTCAATTTTACAAGATTTAAAACCTGCAGCTGGTAGTACAAAAAATACTAAAAGAGTTGGTAGAGGTTCTGGTTCAGGAATGGGTAAGACTTCTACAAGAGGACAAAAAGGTCAAAAAAGTAGAACTGGTTATAAAATCAAAAGAGGATTCGAAGGTGGTCAACAACCAATCCATAGAAGACTTCCAAAAATTGGTTTTACATCTAGAGTTACTAAACCTTACTCAATTAATGTAGATAAAGTAAGCCAAGTTGCTGAACTATCTGAAATTACTATGGAAGCAATCAAAGCAGTTTATAAACTGTCTTCAAATGTTACTAAAGTAAAATTAATAGGTGGAAAGGCTAAAGACTTAGCTTCTAAAATTAAAGACGAAAACGTTACAACAACTGGTAACTAATCGTGAATAAAGACCTATTAAATAAAATTCTAATAACTTTAGGGTTTATTTTAATATACAGAATACTGGCATATGTGCCAGTACCTGGTGTTGATCTTGGTGTAATTAAAGAGTTTTTTGATACAAACTCTTCAAATGCACTAGGAATGGCAAATATGTTTAGTGGTAATGCTGTTGAGAGAATGAGTATTATTTCACTTGGTATTATGCCTTATATTACTGCCATGATTATCATGGAACTACTTGCTGCTACTTTCCCTGCTTTAGGTAAGATGAAAAAAGAGAAAGATGGTAACGCAAAATATATGCAAATCATTCGTTATGCAACAATCGTTATTACTGCAATTCAAGCTATAGGTGTATCTATGGGTCTTAATGCTCTTACTGGTAAAGCTGGTCAAAGTGCAATTATGATTGATATGGACCTATTTATCGCTGTTTCAACTATTTCAATGGTTACTGGTACTGTATTATTAGTGTGGATTGGTGAACAAATCACAGCTAAAGGTATAGGTAATGGTATATCATTAATTATATTTGCTGGTATTGTTTCTGCAATTCCAAGTGCTATAGGTGGTACTGTCGAACTTGTAAATAACGGCCAAATGAATTTCTTAACAGTAATTGCTTTATTAATAATTATACTTGCAACAGTGGGTGTTATTATCTATATAGAATTAGCTGAAAGAAGAGTTCCTGTTTCATATAGTAGAAAAGTAGTTATGCAAAACCAAACAAAAAGAATAATGAATTATATTCCAATTAAAATGAATATCTCAGGTGTTATACCTGTTATTTTTGCAAGTGCAATATTAATGTTCCCTGGAACAATTTTACAAGGAAGTAAAAATGAAACTTTGATTATGATAAGTGATTATCTTAATCCAAATTCATATACATTTAATTTATTAACATTTCTTTTTGTTGTTTTCTTTGCATATTTTTATGCTTCGATTACATTCAATGCAAAAGATATTGCTGAAAACTTAAAAAAGCAAGGTGGATTTATCCCAGGTGTTAGACCTGGTGGAAGTACATCTGACTTTTTAACTGCAACAGCTAGTAGATTAACACTTTGGGGTTCTGTATATTTAGGACTAATAGCAACTGTGCCTTGGCTTATAGTTAAGTCTATGGGTGTACCATTTTTCTTTGGTGGTGTTGCTGTTATGATTGTTGTTCAAGTTGCAATTGATACAATGAGAAAAATAGAAGCTCAACAATATACTAACAAATACGACACACTTTCTGCGGTTGGATTATAATTAGCTATGGCTATTCCATTAAGAAAACCAAAAGAGATTGAAAAACTTAGAACTGCAGGTCTTGCAGTTGCTAAGACATTAAAGTATTTAGAAGAAAATGTAAAAGCCGGAATGACTTTAAAAGAAGTTGATAAGATGGGTGATGATTATCTTAATTCATTAGGAGCTAGACCTTCATTTAAAGGTTTATATGGTTTCCCTAATGCTGTTTGTACTTCACTTAATGAAGTTATTATTCATGGCGTACCTACTGATACTGTTTTAAAAGAGGGTGATATTCTTGGTATTGATATTGGTAGCGAGATAGATGGCTGGTATGGAGATGCTGCAATTACAATGGCTATTGGAACTATATCTAAAGCAGATGAAGAACTAATAGCTTGTAGTAAAGATGCTTTATATCATGCAATCTCTATAATTAAGCAAGGTATGAGATTCAAAGAATTAAGTTTTGAATTAGAAACTTTTATTAAAAATAGAGGATTTATACCATTAGTTAGATTTTGTGGTCATGGTATTGGTAAAGAACCACACTGTGATCCTGAAGTTCCAAACTATGTGGAAACACCAAATATCAAACAAGGTCCAAAAATAAAAAATGGTATGGTTTTTTGTCTTGAACCTATGATTTGTCAAAAAGATGAAAATCCAGTAATTGACAAAGAAGATGATTGGTCTGTAAGAAGTGCAGATGGATTAAGAGGTAGTCATTATGAACACCAAGTTGCTATCGTAGATGGTAAAGCTGAAATATTAACAAAAGTTTAAAGGAAATTTTATGGCAAAAGATGATGTAATTGTTATAGATGGTAAGGTGATTGAAGTTTTACCAAATGCAACATTTAGAGTTGAACTAGATAATAAACATGTAGTATTATGCCACATATCTGGTAAGATGAGAATGCATTACATTAAGATTTTACTTAATGATAAAGTTAGAGTTGAAATTACTCCTTATTCATTAGATAAAGGTAGAATCACACATAGATATAAGTAATTATATCTATATTTAATATTTGATGTTGAAAAACATCAAATTATTAAATCAAAAACTAATAATAGTTTTTGATTTAGTAATTGATAAAGAAGAGATATGACAACTAAAAATAGTGTTTTATTAGAACTTTATAATTTAAAGCTTTTTGGTTATAATTATATCCATAAATCAAAAATAATAAAATCCAATATTAATACATTACCAAATAATATTGAAGAATTAAATATAAGAATCAATAATTGTAATCTTTGTGAACTATCAAATAGGGTAAAATCAAAAGTTACACATAAAAATAGTATAAATAATAAAATAGTAGTAATAGTTCCTTATATATTAAATGAAAAACAAAATAATATATTGCAAGAGTTATTATATAAATATTTAAATATTAGTATTGATGATGTATTAATTTTAAATTTAATTAAGTGTGAAATTAAAAATATAGCAGTTAATAAAGAGTGTTTTTTTAAATGTAAAGAGTTTACTATTAAACAACTAGAGATAGTAAATCCAAAATTTATAATCTCTTTTGGAGATATTTATAAATTAATTGTAAATGATATATTAAATATTGGTGAAAAAGTAAATTATAATAATAGTTATTTGTATTATTTACATGAATTAGAGTACATTTTAAGAAACCCTTCTAGTATAGATAGATATACTAATGTTTTTAGAAAAATAAAAAAAGAAATGGAGAAAATATGAGATACATAATAAGTATTTTATTAGTTTTAATTACATTTACAGCTTGTAGTAAAAAAGAAGTAGTTCACTATAATAAAAATGAAATAAAAATTATCGATAATAAAAAAGATAATAAAGTTGAAGATATAAATACAAGTATGAAAAATGTAATTGATATAAATACTTCTAATTATGATTTAAATAATACTAATTTAGATATAAATACTAGTAACGATATTAATTTAACAGTTGATAACAATTTATCATTAGATACAAACTTAACTTCAATAGAACTTTTAGATACAAATAATTCTACGGTTGCAATTATTTATTCATCAAAAAGAATTGGTAAATATTCAATAAAAGTTTCTGATGTAATACTTGCATATAGCTCAACAATTGAAGATAATTTTGAGTATAAATTTTATGATATAGAAAATGAAAATAACGAGTCTATTACAAATGTATTTAATAGTTTAAAAGAGGATGAGATAAAAAATGTTATATTTTATTTGACTCCTAATAGTTTATCAAATCTATATGAATATAGTGAACTTGATAATTTCAATATATATTTGCCTTTAATTAATATCAAAAAAGCAAATGAAGATGAACACAAATATTTAATTTTTGGTGCAATTGATTATGAAAAACAATTAAATAGTTTAATCAGTATAGCAAATTCACATATAATAGAAGTTTATGATGAAAAAAGAAAAAATCTAAGACTTCATAGTATGTTAGAAAATAACGAATCTATTACCTCTTATCAGTTAAAAGGTAGATATCCAAATTATAAAAGTTTTATTAGACAACATAGACAAATAAAAAATTCATCTTTAATTTTAAATCTTGATATTGTAAAAAGTTCAATATTTATGTCTCAAATCAGTGCAAATGATAGAATATATGTTAAACAAATATTAACAACACAAAATAATTATTCTCCATTATTATTTGTTTTAACACAGCAAAAAGACAGAACAAAATTTATTGTAGCAAGCTCAATAAATGAAACAAATGAAAGATTATATAGTATAAATAAACTACTTGGAAATGATATAAGATATGATTGGGTAAATTACTCTACTATAGTAGGTTTAGAATTATTAAAAACTAAAAAAACTTTATTGTTTGATAATGTAGAAGTTATGAATAATCAAGTTCACTATCCAAGTATATTGTACAAAACAAATAAAAATAGTTTTGTACCTTATGTTAATAAATAAGATGATAGAATAATCATTATAATATTGGAGTTGCTATGAAATTATATAAATTGATAATATTAAGTATATTTGTAATTAGTACATTGGTAGCTAATGATCAAAAAGTAGATGATGAGATCTATGATGAACCTATTAATAGTGTAGATTGTATAATTTTAAAAGATGAAAACTCTATAATTTGTAAATATATTCATAAAAGAAGTGATGAAGATAAATATGTTGAATTCTCATGGATTGATCCTATTGGTGTAGTTTCAAGAGAAAGAACAATGTTAATTCCTGCTGGTCATGGGTCTATATATGATTATAGATTTATAAATGGAAGAGTAAGTGGTAAGTGGACTTTTAAAGTTCAAGATAATAATCAAACATATCAAACAAACTTTATAATTGAATAAGATAAGTATAATTGGTGCTGGAGCATCTGGACTATTTTGTGCTATTTTTCTTTCTAAAAAAGGTTATGATGTAAGTGTATTTGAAAAAAATACAAAAGCAGGTAGAAAAATATTAGCTTCTGGTAATGGGAAATGTAATGTCACTAATACAAATCTATCAATAGATCATTTTAACACAACTAAAAATAAAGAGTTTATAAAATATTCACTAAATAATATGCCATATTCAAAAATAAAAGAGATTTTTGAGTCTATAGGTTTATTGTTAAAAAAAGGTGATGGTACAAAGATCTACCCTATGTCAAACCAAGCATCATGTGTTAGTGAAATATTGTATGATACTGCAGTTCATAATGGTGTACATTTTATATTTAATGAAAAAATAGAAAATATAGCTTATACTGAAAATAACTATATACTAAATGATAAATATAAAAGTAAATATTTAATAATAGCAAGTGGAAGTAATGCTATGAAAAAGCTAGGTTCTAGTAGTAGTGGTTATAAATTTGCACAACAATTTAATCATAATATTACAGATATGTTTCCATCTTTAGTTCAATTAAAATCTAAAGATAAATCTATATATTCTTTAAGTGGTGTAAAGATAAATTCTAGTGTATCTTTGGTTATTAATAAAAAAATTAAAAAAACAGTAAATGCAGATATATTATTTACTAAATATGGATTATCTGGAAATTCAATACTTGAACTTAGTAGGCAAACTGCTGTGGCACTTAAAGAGAATAAAAACGTATATATACATATAGATATCTTACCTGAATATTCTAGTAAAAAAATATTTGATCTTTTACAAAAAAGAAGATTAATATTAAAAAATAAAAATATTAGTTTTTTATTAAAAAGTATAATCAATGACAAAATGATAAACTACATATATAAGTTATCAAATATAAAGTGTGATACTATTTCACAATTATCAAAACAAGATATAAGTAATATTGTACATTATATTAAAAATATCAATATAGATATAAATGATACAAATGGCTTTGAAAATGCAGAAGTTGTTGCAGGTGGTGTTGATTTAAATCAAATTGATGAAAAAACAATGCAATCTAAATTACAAAAAAATCTATACTTTTGTGGTGAGATATTAGATGTTGATGGAGATTGTGGTGGTTATAATTTTCATTGGGCATGGAGTAGTGCATATACACTTGTAAATAGTTTTAAAAAAGGGAAAAAATGAGATATATTATAAGTTTAATAGCAATAAGTATTCATCTATTTGCATTAGATTATTATGCAAAAGTTGAACCAATTAGTCAATACAACATAAAATCATCTGTTAGTGGTAAAGTAATATTTGCAAATAAAAATGCAGAATCTAAGTTTATAAAAGATCAGCTAATTGTAAAATTAGATGATAAAATAAATAAATTAGAATTAAGACAAACACAAAATAAAATTAAAAATATAAAAGATATTTTATCTATACAAAAACAAACTCTTAAAAGTTTTAATAAAGTATCAAGTAAATCTAAATTTGATAAAGATAATCAAAAAATAGTAATACTTAATACAAAAGTAACACTAAATGATCTACAAACAAAAGCACAATCTTTAAAAGATATAATATCAAATAAAAATATAAAAATAAAAAATCTATATATTGATGAAGTATTTATTACTAAAGATGATTTTGTAAATCCTGGTACTTTACTTCTTAGAGCTTATGATTTAAATCAAGCAAAGCTAGTAATTTATGTTAATTATGAAGATATGATAGATATAAAAAATAAAACTATTTTAATAGATGATAAAAAAATAGATGTTAAAATAAATAAAATATTTAAAACTACAGATGCTAAGCATCTATCTTCATATAAAGTTGAGTTAGTATTACCAAAAGTTGAACAATTTTCAAAACTAGTAAAAGTAAGTATAAAGTAATTATTTGAACTACAAAGAGTTATTATTAAATAATAAAATAATAAGACAACTATCTTTAATACAAATATTTGCATACTTTGGTGCATGGTTTTCTCATGTTGCTATATATACTATGCTTGTAGAGTTTGAAGCATCAGCAACTCAAATTTCTCTAGTAGTTGCTATGAATTTTCTACCATCTATTATATTGTCAGTATTTTCAGGTTCATTAGTAGATAGATTACCATTAAAAAGGTTTATGGTTAGTTTACTAGTACTTGAAGTTATTATGACATCAATGTTCTTTTTTATAAACTCTTTAGAAGATATCTATTTATTGATGATATTTTTATTTATTAGAATGGCATCAGCTTCAATCTTTTTTACTTCAGAGATGACACTACTGCCAAAAATACTTGATGATAAGTTATTAAGTAAAGCAAATGAGATACATTCTATTATATGGTCATTTACTTTTACAGCTGGTATGGCACTTGGTGGTGTAGTTGTACATAATTTTGGAATACATACAGCATTTACTATAGATATTATATTTTTTCTAATAGCTATTTTTATATTTATAAATACAAAAATAAATCTATCACATACAAAAGCAACTACGCATATATTTAGTGATATAAAAGATGGATTAAAATATATACTAGAAAATAAAAAACTAATACACTATATGGTTTTGCATGGAACAGTTGGTTTTACTGCTTTTGATTCACTAGTAACTCTACTTGCAGATTATGAGTATAAAAATGTTATATCAATAGCACTTGCAATTGGTATTACAAATGCAACTAGAGCAGCAGCACTTATGATTGGACCATTTTTTATAACAAATTGGATAGATAAAAAAAGATTATTTTATCTATTTTTAGTACAAGGTGTTACGATATTTACATGGGGATTATTACAAAATAATTTCTATATAGCATTAATAGGTGTATTTTTAACAGGACTTGTTACTACAACACTTTGGTCATATACATATGCAATGCTACAAGAGGAAGTAGATAAAAAGTATTTAGGTAGAGTTTTATCATACAATGAGATGATATTTATGATATTTAATATATTTACAACTTTATTCATAGGGTTTATGGCTACATTGGTTTCTTTAGATATAATTACATTTATTATTGCAGGATTATTTATTTTAACTGCATTTTATTATAAAAGGATATTTTTATGAGTGATATAAATTTTGAAAAAAATATGGAATTGAGAGTTTTTTTACTTGCAATTTACAAAAGAGAAGCTAATGAGTCTATACAAGATGTTATGGATATGATGATAAATGCAGGTTTATTTGATATGAAAAATGGTAAAAAAGCATTAAAAGATCTAAAAAAATTAAACTATGTAATGGATGATTCTTTAACTATGATTGGTATTTCAAAAGCAAAAGAGGTTGAATTAGAATTTAAAATATAATATTTTAAATCTGATTTGTTAGAATCAATATCTCTTCTTGAGAGAAACCAGCTTTTAGTCTTGCTTGTATATTTATATTTTTGTTTGTTTTAAATGAATTAGGGTGTATTTTATTTATAATATCAAAATAATTACAAGTAAAATTTTCACTATTAGCACAAGAATATTTATACCAAATATCACCCTTTTTAACATGATCTATCTCTTCTTCTAATATTAACTCAAATAGTTCAATTATATCATCTCTATTTTTTAATAGTTTTAATTTACTTATAATAAATGCATTTGAATCTAAGCCATTTGCTTCCATATATCTAGGTATTAGTGCCATTCGTGGAATTAGTTCTAGTGTTTTCATAGATGCATCAAATAAACCTTGATGAACCTCTAAGTCACCATAAGATATATCATATTTAATCATAAGCTTAGAGATTAGTTCAAAATGTCTAACTTCATCATTAGCAACTTCCATCCAATCTATATAGTATTGTTTAGGGAGGTTTTGAAACCTATAACATGCATCAAGTGCAAGATCTATTGCACTATATTCAATATGTGCAACAGAGTGTAAAAGTGCAGCTATACCACTTTGTTCATGTAGATTTCTTTTTGCTTTTATTTGATTTGCTTTTACTATTTTGCATATTTTGTGATATGATGGTTTTTCAAATACTTCAATAGTTGAAGTTATATCAAAATTGTATTTATCATTTAAAAATTTTTCATATGTAGTTTTAAATAGGTCTATTTTTGATTGTACTGTTTCTTGAACTAAAACATCTTTTATTGCTAAAAAAAAGTTATCCATAATATAGCCTTTAACTTTTAATAAATTATAATAATGAAATCATCCTTAATAAATCATACCCCGTATAATAAAAAGGACATCACCTTTAAAAAATCACACCCAGTGTAATTTTTTAAAGGTTCTGGTGCAGTTGATGAGATTTGAACTCACACATCCATAGGATACTACCCCCTCAAGGTAGCGTGTCTACCATTCCACCACAACTGCAAAAAAATTAGGTAAAAAAAAAGTCAAGTGTTTCCACTTGACTTTTTCTAGAAGCTTGAAAGCCTACCCTAAAAATGGGTTTGCATATAATGCAATTAAAGCAATAACAAGTGTATAGATAACTTGTGCTTCGATCATCGCTAAAGCAATGAACATTGTAGTCATAAGTTTTCCACCCATACCTGGATTTCTAGCAGTACCAGCAATTGTTGCAGCAGCAGTATTACCCATACCAACAGCTCCACCAAGAGCAGCTAAACCAAGACCAACACCAGCAGCTAAAACAGAGTAAGCTTTAAGTGTTTCATTTGCAACAGCACCTTCGTTTGCAAATGCAGCAGTTGCAATAGCAACCATTAAAAATAGAATTTTTTTCATTTCTATATCCTTAAATAATATTTTTAAAAAAAAGTTCGGATAGCGTAACCTAAGTGATATCTCTATCTATCTTAAGCCATAATTACATAAATGCAACTATGTCCCTACTAAATTTTTTAATTGCACGGATTATATTATTTTTTTACTTTATTTTTTATTAACTAAATATTACCTAAATTTAGTAGAATTTTATAATAATATTAAGTTTAATTGATGTAGAATATAAATAATACAATTTTAAGGATAGAAAATGATATTAGAGAATTCATTGTCATATAAGCAAAAGATGTTTTTAAACACAATTCTTGCAGAAGTGGGATTAGCATTATTAATTATAATTGCCATTTTTTCCCCAGATAACAAGCTTTTGCTTATTTCAACAGGGGTTATATTTGGAGCTATAGTTGCATTTTTAAACTATTTTGCATATAAAAAGATATTTAACGGTATTGATATATTTAATATATATATGAATAATATAATGAATTTTGTTTTTATGAAGACAAATATAATTGAAAAACCAGAATATATTAATAATAATGATGAGATAGGTTTAGTTATAAATGAGTTAGATGGTTTATCTAATGAATTTGATATTAGTAGAAAAAATGATATGAAAGTATTAGGTGAGATTGTATTAATATTAAATAAAATTGAACAAGGTATATATACTTGTAAAATTAAAGCACAATCAGATAACTTTATGATTAGAGAGCTATGTAGTGCTACAAATAGAATGATAAGTGAAACAAGTAATAATATTATGAATCTTGAAAGTACATTAAATAAATATGCAAATGATGATTTTAGATCTTCAGTATCAATAAAAGATAATTTAAAAGCTGAGATGCTAAGTATGATGAAAAGTGTTAATATTCTTGGAGAAAGTTTAAGAAATAGTGCTAAACAAAATCTTGAAAATGGAAATATCTTAAATGAAGATGCTGAAGTTATGGAAACAAGTGTAGAAAATGTTGCAGCAAAAGCAAATCAACAAGCAGCATCACTAGAAGAAACTGCAGCAGCATTAGAAGAGATTACTAGTATTACTAGAAATAATGCAGACAATTCAGTTAAAATGGCAAAACTAGGTGAATTAGTTAAAAACTCTGCAAATCAAGGGCATAGTTTAGCTAATGAAACAGCAGCTTCTATGGATCATATAAATAATGAAGTAAGTGCAATTAATGATGCTATATCTGTAATTGATCAAATAGCATTCCAAACAAATATTTTATCATTAAATGCTGCAGTTGAAGCAGCAACTGCTGGTGAAGCTGGAAAAGGGTTTGCTGTTGTTGCACAAGAGGTTAGAAATCTTGCATCTAGATCAGCAGAAGCTGCAAATGAGATTAAAAATATTGTTGAGATTGCAACTGCAAAAGCATCAGAAGGTAAAAAAATATCTGATGATATGATAAGTGGTTATGAAACTTTAAATTCACATATTAATGAAACAATTAGTATAATTGAAGATGTAAGTACAGCTTCAAAAGAGCAAATGCTTGGAATTGAACAAATTAATGATGCAGTTACAACACTAGATCAAGTTACACAAGAAAATGCAAGTGAAGCTAACAATGTATTAAGTATAGCAAATAATGTAAAAGATATTGCTAATAGTATAGCAGCAGAAGCAAATAGTAAAAAATATTAAAAGGACATATAATGGGAAATGAAACAGTATTAGATGACTATGCATTTTTAGTAAGCGAAACAGATGCAAAAGGTACAATTACTTTTGCAAATGATGCTTTTTGTGATATTGCAGGATATAGTGTAGATGAATTAATAGGAAAGCCTCATAATATTGTAAGACATCCTGATATGCCAAAAGTTGCATTTAAATCACTTTGGGATACAGTAAAAAAGGGTGAAATTTGGACTGGTTTTGTTAAGAATTCTACAAAAAACGGAGGATACTATTGGGTATATGCTACAGTATTTCCATTTGAAACTTGTGAAGGTGGACAAGGTTATCTATCTTGTAGAAGAAAAGCTAGCAAAAAAGAGATAGCTGAACATGAAGAATTATACAAACAATGGAAATCTCAAGAATAAAATAGTATTTTATATATAAAAAAGCCTAAGATTTAAGTCTTAGGCTTTTTTTATTTCTTTTGAAATAAGTTACAATCTATTCCACTACTTTGCTTAACTACTATTGATGGTATTTGTAAAGATTTAAATCCATAAGCTTTACAGCCATGAGGTTTACTTGGTTGCCATGTTACATAGTAATATTTACATTTTTGACATATTATTCGTTCGTTCATAATGGCAAAATTATACAATAAATAAAGTTTAGTAAAGATAAAAATAAAATTAATATTTATCTTGATAATACAATTTATTACTTAATAGTTTTAAATAAGACTATTTTTATCTTATTTAAGATAATATTACAAATATAAAAGAGAAAGGGAGATCAAATGGAAGTATATTTAGATAACAATTCTACAACTCCAATGGATCCAAAAGTAAAAGAAATCTATGCAGAAACTATAGATATTTTTGGAAATGCGAACGTAATATATAAACAAGGTATTGAAACTAGAGCTGCATTAAATGAAGCATACGATAAGATGTATGATGGATTAAATGCTAGTGATGCTGATGATATAATATTTACATCTTCTACAACAGAAGGAAATAATGCAGTTATAAAAACATTTTTAGATGCATTTTTAAAAGGTAGTGGTAAAAATCATATCATTACAACAGTTGCAGAGCATGCGAGTATTAAATCACCACTTGCTTATTGTAAAACATTTGGGATGGAAGTAACATATCTTGATACAAATGAAAATGGTTTAGTTGGTGTTGATGATTTAAGAGCTGCAATGACAGAAAAAACTGCTTTAGTGTCAGTATTATTTGCATCTAATGAAACAGGAGCAATACAGCCAATAAAAGAGATGGCAAGAGCATGTAGAGATATGAATATTCCATTTCATACTGATGCTGCACAAGCTATAGGAAAAGTAAAAGTAGATCTACAAGATTTAGGTGTTGATTATTTTACATTCTCAGGACATAAATTTCACGGACCAAAAGGTGTTGGTGGATTATTTATAAAAGCTAAAGCTCCATACACTCCACTAATTCATGGAAGTAAAAATGTAATGGGTGGAAAAAGAGCAGGTAGTGTTTATAATAATGGTGTATTTGCAATGGCTGAGGCTGTTAAAATCGCAAATAGTGATGAAAATTTAGAGTATATGAATACTGAAGTTGTAAGACTTAGAAATAAACTAGAAGACGCTATTTTACAAATACCAGATACAAAATCATATGTTCCAAGAGAGCATAGATTAAACAATATTGTTGTTGCATCATTTAGAGGTATTGAAGGTGAAGCTATGTTATGGGATATGAATGAGAATGGTATTTATATATCTACTGGTTCATCTTGTAGTAGTGAAGATCTTGAAGCATCAGCTGTTGTTGAAGCTTTAGGTGAAAAAGTTGAAATTGCAAATGCAACAGTTATGTTTGCACTTAGTAAATTTACAACAGAAGAGCAAATAGATTATTTAATTGAAAAACTAGGAACTATAGTACCTAGAATTAGAGAAATATCGATGACTTATGCAAAACAAGAAGCATTCAGTCAATTTATCGAAGAACATTAAAAGGAGATAGTATGGCTAGAGATGATTTAGTTAGTGGAAATGTATGGGAACAATACAGTAAAAAAGTTCAAGAAAGAATGAATAACCCAGTTGCAATGGGTGAATTAACACAAGAAGATGCAAATAGATTAGGTGGAAGATTAATAGTTGCAGATTTTGGTGCAGAATCATGTGGTGATGCAGTTAGATTATTTTGGGTAGTTGATGAATCAACAGATACTATTTTAGATAGTAAATTTAAATCATTTGGTTGTGGTACAGCTATTGCTTCTAGTGATGCTATGGCAGAACTATGTATTGGTAAAACTGTAGATGAAGCAATCAAAATTACAAATACTGAAGTTGAAGCATTTTTAAGAGATGATGATGGTACACCTGCTGTTCCACCACAAAAGATGCATTGTTCAGTTATGGCATATGATGTTATTCTTGAAGCTGCTGCACAATATAAAGGTTGTGATAGAAGTGATATTGAAAATGCTGATATTGTATGTGAATGTGCAAGAAAAACAAAACAAGATATAATTGATGCAATTAGAGAGCATGATTTAAAAACAATTGAAGATTTAATATCTACAACTAAAGCTGGAAGTTACTGTAAATCTTGTATTAGACCTGGTGGTCATGAACCAAAAGATATATACTTAGTAGATATCTTAGCAGATGAGTTAGCTAAAATTGATGAAGAAAAATTAAAAGAAGCTGCAAATACAAGTTCAAGTGAAACACCACAGTTTGATAAAATGACAATAGTTCAAAGAATAAAAGCAGTAGATGCAGTTATTGATGAATATATTAGACCTATGTTAATCATGGATGGTGGAGATATGGAGATTATAGATATTAAAGAAAATATCCCATATTATGATATCTACATTAGATACTTAGGAGCATGTGGTTCTTGTGCTAGTGGAAGTACTGGTACATTATATGCTATTGAATCTACACTTAAAGCAAAAGTAGATGAAAATATTAGAGTTCTTCCTGTATAGGAAACTCTAAATATATAGATATAAAAAAAGGCGATTTCATATGAAATCGCCTTTTTTTATTTAGAATATATAGCTTATCTTTCTCCCATATATTCTAATACAGATTTATATAAACCTTCAAGATCAGATTTTCCAACAAAATCATCAACACCAATTGATTTCATTTTATCTTTAACAGCTTTTGTTGTCATAGATGAGTTTACAATAATTGGTATATGAGATAAGTTTGATGATTCTTTTATATATTTAGATACTTGGTATCCATCAGTATCAGGCATCTCAATATCAGTAATAATACAACCAACTTCATTAGGATCGATATGTTCTAATCTAGATACAAGTCCCGATCCACTTTCAAATATTTCATATTTAGCATCAATTTTTTTCAAGAAAGCAATAAGAACCTCTCTAGCTACTTTTGAATCTTCTGCTACTAAAATAGTTTTATTATTATTTACCCTTTTATCAACATGTTTTTCTAATTGAGATTCACCATCATCCATCCAACCAATATCAACAAGTAGTTGTTCTGCATTAAATACTGTACAAAGTTTTGGCTTATCTTTAACATCAACATAAGTAGTATATGTTATTTTTGGATTTTTTTCATCATTTTTATTTAACTCTTCAGTTGTTTTTTCAATAATATTAATTACATCTTTTACTAAAAATCCCATTTGATGATTATTAAATTCACAAAATATGATAAGTTTATAGTCTTTTATATCTAAAGGTTCTTGACCTAACCAGATATCAAGATTGATTAATGTAATAGGTTCTCCCCTGATTGTAGCAATACCCATTACTACATCATAATCAGTTGGGGTATCACTAATATCAACCTCTTCAGTTATAATAAATGCTTTGATTTTTGCAATATTTATTGCATAAACATTATCTTGCCCTGTATAAAATACAGCAAGCTGTTGTACATTTCTAAGATGGGCTTGTGTTAATTGTTCAACACTATTACTAATACTACTCATTATAATCCTTTATTTAAGACAATTTATTACTTATCTTATCTATACTTTGCTTAATGTTTTATTTATACAATAAGAACACATTGCTAAACCAAAAGCTGCTGTAACACCTATATATGAACCTTTTTGTGTTGATATTGGATTTTCACCAGAAAAAACAATATTTAATTTTTTATTAAAACCATCTCTTTTTAAAAGATTTCTAATTTTTCTTATAAAAGGATCATTGTAAGTCTTCCATATACTTATATATTCAATTTTAGTTGGATCTATCCTTTTTGCACTACCCGAAGTTGTAATAATTGTTTTGTAATATTTTTTGATAAGTTCAACTTTTGGATATATATCATCAATTGCATCAAATATAAAGTCATATGATGATAGATTATTTTCTTTTACCCACTCTTTGGTGATTTTTTCATTTTTTATTTTTATACCAGGATATAAGTTTTGTAAAACTTCAACCTTTATACAATCAATATTTTCACTTCCTATTTGTCTATTTTGATTGGTAATATCAAAAGTGTCAAAATCAACGATAGTTATATCATTTACTCCACTTCTATATAAACAATCTAAAGCATGACTACCAACTCCACCAACACCTAAAATGATAACTTTTAGTTTTTGAATATTTTGAAATTTATCTGCAAATAACATCTTACATCTGCTAAATCTATCTATGTTTTGATCCATTAAACACTCTTTATTAATAATTTAGATATTATATCATATAAAAGAATAGATAAGGAAATATTTTATGCAAAAAGAACCAATGACAAATGAAGGCTTTGAACTACTAACTTCAATGTTAAATGATATGAAAGTTGTTCAAAAACCACTTATACTAAAAGCAGTTGAAACTGCAAGAGAACTTGGGGATTTAAAAGAAAATGCAGAATACCATGCAGCAAAAGAGGATCAAGCAAATATTGAAAAAAGAATTGCTGAACTTGAAGATAAAATCACAAAAGCAGTAGTTTTAGATCCTGCTACTTTATCTCATGACAAGGTAAGTTTTTGTTCAACTGTAGAATTAATAGATTTAGATACAGATGAAAAAATAACTTATAAAATAGTAAGTTCACATGATAGTAATCCTGATATTGGTCATATATCATTTCACTCACCTTTAGCAAAACAACTTTTAGGAAAAGAAGAGGGTGATGAAGTAACAGCACATCTTCCAGGTGGAAAAAAAGAGTTTGAGGTTGAAAAAATATATTATGAAGTATAATATAGATGTAGCAATAGTTGGAGCTAGTGGATATACTGGTTTAGAGCTTGTGAAATTAATATTAAATCATCCAAATTTCAATATAAAATATTTAGCAAATACAACAGGTGAAACTACAATAAATAAATTACACCCATGTTTAAATGGTGTATGTGAATTAGAAGTACAAAAAGCAGATGCTAATGATATTGCAAAAACTTGTCAGTTGGCATTTTTAGCATTACCACATAAACACTCTATGGGATTTGCAAAAGAGCTTTTATCTTTAGGTGTAAAAGTTGTTGATTTAAGTGCTGACTATAGACTAGAGTTAGATACTTATGAGAAATTTTACTGCACCCATACAGATAAAGAAAATTTACCAAATGCAGTTTATGGATTACCAGAGTTTTATAAAGAAGATATAAAAAAAGCTTCTCTTGTTGCAAATCCAGGATGTTATCCTACAGCATCTTTACTTGCACTTATGCCATTTGTACCATATATAGATGAAAATAGTTCTATATTTATAGATGCTAAATCGGGTCTAAGTGGTGCAGGTAAAAAACTAAGTGATACAAGTACATTTGTAAATATTAGTGAAAATATGTTTGCATATAATCCTTTAAAACATAGACATACTCCTGAGATTATAGAAAAAGTAAAACTTGTAGGTAAAAAAGATCTAAAAATAAACTTTGTACCACATCTTATTCCACTTACAAGAGGTATGCTTACTAGTGTATATTGTAGTATAAATAAAAATATAGATGCAATTGAAGTTTTAAAAGAGTTTTATAAAGATCAATCACATATAAGAATCCTAGATAAACCAGCAACTATTAAAGATACAAGTGGTACAAATTTTTGTGATATTTTTGTAGCACAAGATGGAAATGATCTATTTATAAATAGTAGTATAGATAATCTTCTAAGAGGAGCATCATCTCAAGCTGTTGTAAATGCAAATATTATGTATGGTTTTGATGATGATTTAGGTATAAATAAACTTGCCTTCGTACCATAATATAAAAGATGATGCTATATTTATAGCAGATTCACATTATAATAAAAAAAGAATCTCATTGGAAATATTATTAAATCAAATAATATCTAATGAGATAAAAACTTCACAACTTATACTTATGGGAGATATGTTTGATTTTTTATCTTATGAGATTAAATATTTTGTAAAAATAAATCAAAAAATTATAGATCTAATAAATAAACTAGGTGAAAAAATAGATATAGTATATTTTGAAGGTAATCATGATTTTGATATTAAAAAGATATTTTTTAATATTAAAGTTATAAGTAGAGATGAACAATATAGTATATTTAGATATAATAATAAAAATCTATATATATCTCATGGAGATATATATATGCCTATTGCATATAATATTTTTACTACTATTATGAGAAGTAAACTTTTTTTAAAAACTTTAAATATGATAGATATATCTAATGTTATATCTAAATATTTTGAAAATAGATTAATTAATAAATCTATTTGTCACGATTTTAAAAGCTTTGAGAGTTTTGCTAAAAAAAGGATAGCTAGTTATAATATTAAAGATGATGAACTAATAATAGAGGGACATTTTCATCAAGGTAAAATATATAAAAACTATATAAATATACCAAGCCTTGCTTGTAAAAATAGATATATGCAAATAATAAACAACAAATTTGAAATAAGAGAATTAAGATGTTAAGATTTTTTGTTTTACTAACTTTTATTATAAATCTAAATGCTTCAACTATAAATGTTGCATTAGCATCAAATATAACATATGCAATACCACAACTTGTAAAAGAGTTTAAAGAACAATACCCAAATATAAATGTAAAAACAACTATAAGTGGAAGTGGTAAATTAACAGCTCAAATAAAACACAATGCGCCATATGATATTTTTATGTCTGCAAATATGAAATATCCACAAAATTTATACGAAACAGGATATACAGAAAAAAAACCAAAAGTATATGCAAAAGGAAAATTAGCACTACTATCTTATAAAGAGTATGATTTTTTAAATATAAAAGATCTTTTAGAATCAAATAATATAAAAAAAATCGCAATCGCTAATCCTAAATTAGCTCCATATGGAAAAGCTGCAATTGAAGTGTTGAAAACTTTAAACATATATGAAACAATAAAAAATAAAATAGTATTTGCACAAAATATATCTCAAACATTATTATATACTCTAAATGTAACTGATATTGGAATAGTAGCCCTATCTTCACTCAAAAGTGATAAACTAAAAAAGTATAAAGAGAATAAAAATTATATACAAATAAATTCAAAGTTATATACACCTATATCTCAAGGGATTGTATTACTTAAAAGATCAAAAAATATAGATGATGCAAAAAAGTTTTACGATTTTATTTTAAGTAATAAGGCTAAAAATATATTTAAAAACTACGGGTATGATGTGTTATGATTGATATTCTTTTAAATTTAGATTTTATACCATTTTTATTATCTTTTAAACTAGCTTTTATTACTACTATTATTTTATTTATAATATGTCTACCACTTAGCTGGTATCTAGCATTTACTAAATCAAAAACAAAACCATATATTGAAGCACTTACAGCTTTACCTTTAGTTTTACCACCTTCAGTATTGGGATTTTATATACTTATATTTTTCTCTACAAACTCAAGTTTTGGTGGATTTATAAATGAGGTATTTGATATACAACTTGTATTTACATTTATAGGTTTGGTTATTGCTAGTATTATTTACTCTTTACCATTTATGGTACAACCTTTACAAAGTGGTTTTGAGAGTTTAAATAAACATATGTTAGAAGCATCATATATTGCAGGGAAAAGTAGTTTTACGACACTGTTTAAAGTAGCTTTGCCAAATATGAAACCAGCATTACTTACAGCACTTATTATAACATTTGCCCACACTATTGGTGAATTTGGAGTTGTACTAATGATTGGTGGAAGTATTGAAGGTCAAACAAAAGTAGCAAGTATTGCTATATATGAACTTAGTGAAAATATGGATTATACAAATGCTCATATATATAGTGCATTGATGTTAATAATATCATTTGTAGTTTTACTTAGTGTTTATATATTTAATGCTAAACAAAAAAGAAAATTTATAGGTATCTCTAAATGATAAAAATCGATATTAAAAAACGATTAAAAATTGTAGATGGACTTGCAAATATGGATATAAATTTACATATAAAAAAAGGTGAATTTATAGTTATAAGTGGAGATAGTGGAAGTGGGAAAACTACATTTTTAAGGTCATTAGCTGGTCTTGAAGATTGCCTTGGTAGTATTATAGTAAATAATAAAGTATGGCAAGATGATAAGATAAAACTAAAAGTACAAAAAAGAGATATAGGTTTTGTATTTCAAGATGATGCATTATTTACAAATATGAGTGTGCAAGAGAATCTACTTTTTGTAAGTGATGATAAAAGTTTAGCCAAAAAGCTTTTAGAGATTACAAATATGACAAGTTTTAAAAATACAATGCCTATAAATCTAAGTGGTGGTCAAAAACAAAGAGTTAGTATCTGTAGAGCATTGATGGGTAAACCTAAGCTTTTATTATTAGATGAACCATTTTCAGCTTTAGATGAAAATATAAAAGAAAAACTATACAAAGAGCTTTTATATATCCATAAAGAATATAATATAACTACAATTATGGTTAGTCATGATAAAAATGAGATATATACATTAGCATCAAGACATATTGAGTTTAAAAATGCAAATATAGTAAAAGATGAGCAAGTTAATGATCTAATAAATAATAAAAGTGATAATATAAAAGCAAAAATATTAAAAATAATAGATAATAATAATCAACAATTTGCAGTTGTAAATATAAATAATAGTTTTGTAAATATTAAAATTAATAATAAATATAAAATAGGAGATATATTATCTATATCACTTAATGATCTCATTGTTAAATAGGTAAAATAATCTTAAAAGATACACCTTTATAAATCTCATCATAGTAAGGATACTCCTCATTTTTTACACTTATTTTTCCATTCATACCTTCTACTATTAATTGGTGTGTCATATTTAATCCAAGTCCAGTTCCTTGGGATTGATTTTTTGTCGTAAAATATGGTTCAAATATTTTATCTATAATATTATTTGGTATACCATTCGCATTATCTTTTATTATTATAACTAAGTTATCTTCCTCTTTTTTTATAGATATAAAAAGATATCTTTTTTCAATATTATGAAGATTAAATGCATCAAGTGAATTATTAAAGATATTTAATATACATTGCATTAACTCATTTTTATATCCTTGAATAAGATAGTCTTCTGGGGTATCTAATATTATATTTATATTATTTTTAATAATAATACTATCACAAAGAGTAAGAAAACTATTAATCATAGTTTTTGTACTAAACTCTTTTTTTACTCTATTATCTTTAATATAGTTTGTAAAGTCATCAATGGTATTAGATAAAAACATAACATTTTTAGTTATCATATTACATGATTTATAAAAGAATTCATCATCTAATATTTTTAATTCTTTTTGTATTTTAACACTACTAGTAGTAGCACTTATAACATTTAGTGGTTGTCTCCATTGATGTGCAATATTACCTATCATCTCACCCATAGAAGCTAGTTTTGATTTTTCCATTAATTGTTTTTCTTGCTCTTTACTTTTTGTAATATCAATAATACTTGTAAGTCTTAAATTTCTATTTTTTAATTTACACCCTTTTACAAGAGCATTAAACTTTTTCCCTTCTTTATCATATAGATCAATTTCGTATGGGTCTTCATATTCTGTCATAGTCATTTTCTTTACAAGTTCAATAGATTCATCTGGAATATGGTTAAATATATTAGAGCCTATTAATTCATCAATACTATCTAGTTTAAATATTTTTAAGGCACTTTTATTTGCTTCAATTACTACACCATTTTTTATAAGAAGAAGAGCTTCAATAGTAGAATTAAGCAACTCATGATAATCCTTGATTGAATTTTTTAGAACAAATTGTTTATACATTAAAAAAATAATTATTAAAAAAACAACAATTGAAAAATAAATTATAAAAGTATAGTTAATAGAATCAATCTTTTCAATATGATCCCATCTATTATGGATATTTTTTATTTGATTAGTTGATATATTTTTTAGTGCTTTATTTAATATAGAATGTAATATTGGCTTATCATCTCTTATTGCTATTGATAGATCATATGTCATATTTGTATATCCAGCAACATTTAGATTGTTAATTGCAAATTCATGAATATAATATGAAGCTACTGGTAAAGTAGCAATGGTACAATAAACTTCACCACTTGATACTTTATGTATAGCTTCTAGATAATCTTTAGTTTGAATAATATTAATATTAGGATACTTCTTTTTTAGTTTAGTAATTAGCCCAGAGCCTTTTTTTCTTGAGATAGATTTATCTAAAATATTTTCAATATTATCTATTAGAGGCTTATTGTTTTGTGTTATTATTGCTAATTTATAAGCTAGATAAGGATCTGTAAAAAGTGCATACTTTTCTCTAGCGGTTGTTTTTATAGCTGCTGGTAAAATATCACATTTTTTTTCTTTTAAAAATTGTTGAGATTGTTTCCATGAGTTAGTTTTAATCTCTTCAAATTTAACATTTAAATCTTTTTGTAATATTTTTAATATGTTAGGTACAATTCCAGAATATTTATTTTGTTTATTTTTAAACTCAATAGGAGCCCAATTTTGGTTTATACACATTGTGATAGTTTTATTATCTACTAAGTAGTGTCTTTCATCAACACTTAGCTTATTTGAATATAGTGAAGTAGTAATAAAGATTAATAATATATATAAATAAGACTTTTTCATAAGCAAATAATATCATAAATATATAAAAATATATATTTATAACTTCTTTTAATTAAAGCTAAAATTTGATATTTTAAAGATAGTTTATATTTTATGAAATAATAATTAGTTAAAAGGTTTTACAGTGATACAAAAAAAACATATAAAAAAGTTTGTTATATATACACTTACATCACTTAGTATATCATTTATTATTTCATATTTATATATATCTTCACCAAAAATTCTTGACTCTTTTAATGGAACACTTAGAGATTATATGTTTTTATTTAGAGGAGATGTTTCACCTAGTAATAGTGTTGTAATTATTGATATCGATGAAAAATCTTTAGATAAAATAGGGCAATGGCCATGGGAAAGAGATAAAGTTGCATTATTACTTCAAAAACTAACCAATTCAAAAATAGGTGCAATTGGTATGGATATAGTATTTGCAGAAAAAGATAAAAGTTCACCTCATAATATTTTAAAAGATTATAATATAACAAATCAATATATAAAAGACAATGATAAAATATTTGCAACAACTATTGCAAATACACCTACAATTTTAGCTTATCAATTTCAAATTGATGCAGAAGATTATTTAAAACAAGGTGATCTAAATATTCCAGCAATAGTAGTTGAAAAAAATAAACAAACAAATGATGAGTATATATTAAAAGCAAAAGGTGTAATTTTAAATATACCATCAATACAAAACAATGCATATTCTAGTGGTTTTTTTAATAATATTCCTGATGAATCAGGTATGATAAGATCAGTTCCATTAATAATAAAATATAAAGATCAGATGTATCCATCACTTGATTTAGAACTAATAAGAGCCTCTTTAGGTATAAATAAAATAGTAATAAATTATATAGAAAATGGGGTAGAATCTATCTCAATTGGAGATTTTTTTATACCAACAGATAGATATGGACGATTAATTGTAAACTTTAGAGGTGGAACAAAAACATTTAAATATATCTCTGCAGTTGATATTTTAAATGACAATTTTAAAACTAAAGATATAGAAGGAAAAATTGCACTTATAGGAACAACAGCAGCAGGATTAAAAGATCTAAGAGCAATCCCTTTTGATAATATTTATCCAGGTGTTGAAGTTCATGCAAATGTTATTGATAATATTTTAAATGAAGACTTTTTAACACAACCATTATATGTAGAAACTATAACTTTAATAATGATTTTTGTTTTAACATTTTTATCTGTTATGCTAGTTACATATTCACCTTTTTGGGTAAATCCATTTGTATTACTAATACTTAGTTTTTTAACTATATATTTTACTTATATTTTAATGTTTGAACATAAAATTGTACTTGATCTATTTTTACCATTATTTGCAATATTTATATCAACTATTATTGCTACATTTATGGATTATATGTTTGAGATAAAAAAAGAGAGACTTATTAAAGAAAAATTTGCTACAAAAGTATCAGAAGATGTTATGAAAAGTTTAATATCTGATATGAATAATAATAATTTTCAATCTATCCAAAGAGAAGTTACAGTGTTTTTTTCTGATGTTAGAAGTTTTACAAATATATCAGAAGCTGCATATGATGCAAAAAATTTAATTGAATTTTTAAATACATACATGGATCCAATGACTGATATTATTATAAAACAAAAAGGTACTATTGATAAATATATTGGTGATGCGATTATGGCATATTGGAATGCACCAACTAAAATTAAAAATCATGAAATACTTGCTGTTGATTGTGCATTGGAACAATTACATTATTTAAAAAAATTAAATAAAAAAATAAAAGAAAATAAAAAATTTGACTCAATTGTAAAAATGATGCAAAAACAAAATAAAGAGCCAATAGATATAGGAATAGGTATAAATACAGGAGTTGCTATAATTGGAGAGATGGGTTCTTCAAAAAGAAGTGATTATACAGTAATAGGTGATCCAATCAATCTAGGTGCAAGACTTGAATCATTGTGTAAATATTATGATTCAAAATTAAATATTTCAGATTATACAAAACAAAAATTAAACCAGCAAAGATATATATTTAGATTTTTAGATAAAGTAAAAGTAAAAGGTAAAACAGAACCTGTAAATATATGGCAAATTCATGATTATAAAAAAGTTACAAATGGTAAATATTTATTTGATATTAGTTATAATAAGGTTATAAATGAGCTTGAAATTTATCATAATGGTATTGATCTATACCAAAAAGAAAAGTTTGAACAAGCTTTAAAAATATTTAAAAAGTTGGAATCTTGGGAATATAAAACAAATAAAAATATATACAATATTTATATATCAAGATGTGAATACTATATAAAAAATCCACCAGAAAACTTTGATGGAATTTTTGAACATACTACAAAGGGATAAAGCATGAAAAAAAGTTTACTTTTACTATTTGGACTTTTAAGTTTAAATGCTCAAACAACAGTTTCTAATACAAATACAACAATACAAAATAAATCAAACTCATATGAGGTAGCATATAGTTTTTATAAAAATAAAAATTATCAAGTTGCTTATGAAATATTTAATGCACTTTTTAAAAACAATCTTGAAAATAAAGAGATAAATTTTTATTTAGGAAGAAGTGCCTTTGAACTCAAAAAATATGATGAAGCATATAGTGCATTTGAAAGAATACTTATAAAATATCCAAATGAAAATAGAGTAAAACTAGAACTTGCAAGGATAGATTATATACAAGGAAGATATAAATCTTCTAAAAAATTATTTTTAGAACTAAAAAAACAAAATCTTCCTAAAAATGTTCAAAATAATATTGATATATATTTATCTAAGATTGCACAAAAAACTCAAAAAAGTTTTTTTAATGGTATTTATATGGTAGGTGTTGGATATGATTCAAATATAAATAATAGAGCAAATAGTGATAGTTTTTATATACCTAGTAGTTCTTTAACTTTTGTAAATACTACAAAAAATGAGAATTCTGCTAATATTTATGGAGCATTATTTTTAAATCACAAATATAAATATAAAGATGATATAACATTAAAAAATGATTTTTTAATATATGCAAAATCTATATTAAGAGATTCATCTAAAAGTATAGGTTATTTATCATACTCTCCAAGTGTAGATATATCTTACGATAAGGTATCTGTTCAATATGGTGCTTTTGTTGATTTTTTAAGATATGATAATAAATACTATATGAACACTTATGGAATAAATCCAAAGTTATCTTATTTATACTCTTCAAAAACAAAAATAGGTTTAGTATTTAAATATCAGAATAAAGTTAATAAAATAGATAAAAATAAAAATAAAGATAGTACAAATAAAAGTTTAAGTTTAAATATTACAAATATTTTAAATACTAAATATACACTACAAACAAAATTAAAATTTGAAGATGAAACTAAAGAAAAGGATGGTTTATCTAATATTGATTATCGATCAACACTTTTATCATTAGCTTTACAATATAAAAAATCAAAAAGATTTACCTTAGGTACAGCTATCTCATATAATGATAAAAAATATAAAGATATAAGTAATATATATCTAAAAAAACAAGAAAATGATGAATATATTTATAACTTAAATAGTCTATATTTATTAAAAAATAAGTGGGTAAATAAAATAGATATTTCACATACAAATGTTAAATCAAATTTTGATTCAAATGAATATATAAAAAATACAATTAGTATTAGTTTTATGAAAAGATTTTAGGAGTATATCATGAGAGTAATATTAAGTCTTTTATTTTTAGTAAATATAATATACGCAAGTGTTGCTGTTGTATCAGCATTTAATGGTAGTGCAAATATATATAGAGATAATCAAAAATTAAAGGTATATATTGGTATTGAGATAAATGAAAAAGATACTATAAAAACAAATAATAATACAAAAATACAACTAATATTTAAAGATAATACTAGAATCACAATTGGTAAAAATTCACAATTTTCAGTAAGTGATTATTTATATGATGAAACAAAACCAAATGCTTCAAAAGCAAAATTTAAATTCACAAAAGGTCTATTTAGAACAATTAGTGGAAGAATAGGAAAGCTTAATAAAAAGCAATTTAAAATTAGTGTAAAAAGTGCAACAATTGGTATACGTGGTACAAAATTTGATGTTTTAGTAACTGCATCATTTGTAAAAGTTGGAGTATATAAAGGTACTGTATATTTTGAAAATTTAGGTGAAATTGTTGATATAAAAGAGGATCATTTCTTTGTATATGAATATTTAAACAATAAAAAAATAATAAAACAAGGAAGACTCAAAGAAAGCTTTGAGTTTAAAGATGATAATAAACAGGGAAATAAACTATCAAATAATATTGATATAGACCCTATATTAACAACTACGAATATAAATACCAATGATGTGAGAAATCAAGTAGAAGATATAATAGATTCAAATAATAATATTAAAAATACATTAGTAAAAGAAGTTATAGGTAGTCTTTCTGATTTAGATTATGGTTATTGGCAAGATCCCCTTAATGATAATAAAAGAGTAGATACATTTATAGAGGGAACAAGTGTAGAAAAAGTTATAAATTCCAATGGAGGGATAAGTGCTTATGGTAATACAGCATCATATTCTGGTGATATTGCTTCAATAGTTACAGATGCAAATGGTATTAAAAAAAGTTCTAGTGGTACTATTAATTTAAATATGGATTTTGATAATCAATCATTAAGTGGTGATATTGATATTAATACTGGAGAATATAAAGGATATATTGAAACTGGATATTCTTCTACAAGTTCATTTTTTACTGATACAATAGTAGATAACTCAGGTAATATAGCAATTACAGGTGGAAAATTAGATGGAAAATTTTATGGCGATGGAGCTGGTGTTGCTGCTGGTACATTTAGTTTAACAGGAGAAGATTCTAGTAAAGTAGAAGGTGTTTTTGCAGTACAAGAATAATAATTTTTATAAAAAACTAGTCTAAATTTAGGCTAGTTTTTTAATATTTAAAATATAATAATTAGATATAATATTTTTAATAAAAACAAACTATAAAGAAGTATTATGTCATCAAATCAAGTCCCACAATTTACACACCTTCATCTACATACAGAATACTCAATGCTCGATGGTGCAAATAAGATACCAGTACTAGCAAAAAAAATAAAAGAACTTGGTATGAATAGTGTTGCTATGACAGATCATGGTAATATGTTTGGTACTATTACATTTTATAATGAGATGAGAAAAAATGATATCAAACCAATTATTGGTCTTGAAGCATACTTACACAATGAAGAAGATATAGGTGATAAAACAACCAAAAAAAGATTTCACCTTTGTTTATATGCAAAAAATGATGTTGGATATAAAAATCTTATGTATCTATCAAGCCAAGCTTATATGCATGGTTTTTATTACTATCCAAGGATAAATAAAAAACTTTTAAAAGAAAACTCTGAAGGTTTAGTTTGTACATCAGCTTGTTTACAAGGTGAGATAAATTGGCACTTAAATCTAAATAACGAAAGAAATGTTAAAAATGGAGCAAAAGGCTATGAAGAAGCTAAAAAAATAGCCCTAGAATACAAAGAAATTTTTGGGGATGATTTTTATTTAGAGATTATGCGTCATGGTATTGTAGATCAACACTATATAGATAATCAAATACTTCAAATAGCAAAAGAAACAAGTATTAAAATAGTAGCAACAAATGATACTCACTATACTGAGCAAAAAGATGCAGAAGCTCATGAAGCATTTATGTGTATTGCTATGAATAAACTATACGATGATCCAAACCGTATGAGACATAGTGTTCATGAATTTTATGTAAAATCTCCAGAGCAAATGGCTGCACTATATGCTGATATTCCTGAAGCTATTGAATCTACTCAAGAAATAGCAAATAAATGTAATCTAGAGATAAAACTAGGAGATCCAACTCCTCCAAATTTTAAATTTACATTAGAAAAACTTCAAGAGTTAGGACTTGAAGCTCCTGAGCCTGGCGTTGAATACTCTTTAGAAAATGATAAAGTTTTATTTATACATGAGTGTTGGGCTGGATTAGAAAAACGTCTTAAAATAGTAAAACCAGAAAAACATCAAGAGTACAAAGATAGACTACAAGTTGAAATTGATATTATAAATAATATGAAATTCCCAGGATATATGCTGATTGTTTGGGATTTTGTGGCGTATGGAAAAAGTATTGGAGTTCCTGTAGGGCCTGGAAGAGGTTCAGCTGCAGGATCTTTAGTTGCTTTTTGTATGAGTATTACAGATATTGATCCTATGCCTTATGGTTTACTTTTTGAGAGATTTCTAAATCCAGAAAGGGTATCTATGCCAGATATCGATATGGATTTTTGTCAAGCAAGAAGACAAGAGGTAATTGACTATACAGTTCAAAAGTATGGAAGAAACAATGTTGCACAGATTATAACTTTTGGTAAACTTTTAGCAAAAGGGGTAATAAGAGATGTAGCAAGGGTTCTTGATATGCCTTATGCACAAGCTGATGCGATGGCAAAACTTATCCCTGATGAGCTAGGGATAAACCTAAAAGATTCTTGGGAGAAAGAACCAAAAATAAAAGAACTTTGTGAAGCTGATCCAAAAGCTGCTAGAGTTTGGACTTATGCCCTTGCATTAGAGGGACTAAATAGAAACGCAGGAACTCACGCAGCTGGTGTTGTGATATCAAATGATCCTTTATGGACAAAAACACCACTATTTAAGCCAAGTGGACTAGATACCATAGCTACTCAATATAATGGAAAATATGTAGAAGATGTAGATTTAATTAAATTCGATTTCCTTGGATTAAAAACTCTTACTGTTATTGAAAATGCCTTACAATTAATTGAAAAAAGACATGGAAATAGAGTTGATTTTATCACTCAAGATGTAAATGATCCAGAAGTTTATGAACTTATTTGTACAGGTCATACTGTTGGTTTATTTCAAATAGAATCATCTGGTATGCAAGATCTATGTAGAAGATTAAAGCCTGATAATTTTGAAGATATTATTGCCGTATTAGCTTTATATAGACCAGGTCCTATGGAGTCTGGTATGCTTGATGACTTTATTGATAGAAAACATGGTCGTGCTAAGATTGATTATTTTTATGATGAGTTTACTGAACCTTTAAAGCCTATACTTGAACCAACTTATGGGGTTATTGTATATCAAGAGCAAGTTATGCAAATTGTTCAGGTAATTGGTGGATTTAGTCTTGGTGGTGCGGATTTAGTACGACGTGCTATGGGTAAAAAGATTAAAGAGGAGATGGATAGACTAAAAGGTGAATTTGCAGCTGGTGGTGTAAAAAAAGGTTATGTTAAAGAACACTGTGAAGAGCTATTTGATCTGATTGTTAAGTTTGCTGGATATGGATTTAATAAATCACACTCAGCAGCTTATGCTATGGTTACATTTTATACTTCATATTTAAAAAAATATTACCCTACAGAGTTTATGGCAGCACTTCTTACAAGTGAAAAAGATAACACAGATAAAGTTGTAAAATATGTAGATGAAGTAAAAAGAATGGGATATGAACTAGTTCCTCCTGATATTAATAAATCATACTTAGTATTTTCTGCAGATAAAATCGATGATAAAGAGGTTGTATTTTTTGGAATGGGTGCCTTAAAAGGTGCAGGAGATGTTGCTATAAACTCTATTATAGAAGCTCGTGGCGATGAGCCATTTAAAGATTTAAGTGATTTTGTATCTAGAATTGATGGAAGTAAAGTAAACAAAAGGGTGATTGAAACACTAATTAAATCTGGTGGATTTGATACATTTGGTTATAGTAGAAAAGCTATGCTAGAACAACTTGAATATATCGTTGAAACTGTTGGAAAAGCCTCTCAAGCTAAAAAACAAGCAATTGGTAGTTTATTTGGTGATGATGAAGATATGATGACAGTATCAATTGAGCTTAAAGATATGCCTGAATTTGATGATAAAGAGATATTAGAGTTTGAAAAAGCATCTCTAGGATTTTATGTATCTGGACACCCACTTGATAAATATAGAGAAACACTTGATGAGATAAATTATACTTTATCTTCTGAGTTTGATGAACTTCAAGATGGAACAGAAACTTTACTTGTAGGTAAAATTGAAAATATCCAAAAAAGGATATCTAAAAAAGGTAATCCATTTGGAATAGCAACTATTATGGATTTGCATGGTAGTTTTGAGATTATGATGTTTGATTCTTTAATAAAAGAGCTAGAAGAGGATTTTGATCTTACAAAACCAATATCTTTTAAAGTAAAAGTAACTGTTGATGATTTTGGAACAAAGTTTAATATAAAAAAAGTACAATCACTAAAAGAAGCAAAATCTGTAAAATTAAAAACAAAAAAAGTTGAAGTGGTTGAAGCACCTTTAAAAGTGTTTATTGAATACTCAAATGATGTAAATATTTTATATAAAATATTTGAGATAGTATCTACAAATCAAGGTAAAAGAGATATGACTATAACTATAAAATCAAAACTAGGTGATATAGAACTTGATAGTGGGTATAAAATAAACAAAAATGTACCAGCACTACTTGACGCAATAGATGGTGTATATTATGAATAGTATAAAATAGGAGTTTACTATGGATATGATATATACTTATGCTATGCTAATATCTATAGTATCTTTTACAATAGCCACTGTTATGACTCCAGGACCTAATAATATTATGATGTTATCATCTGGACTTACATTTGGATATAAAAAAACAATACCACATATGATGGGTGTTGCTATTTGATTTCCCCTTATGGTGATAGCTGTTGGACTTGGAATTGAAGTAATATTTCAAAATTTTCCTATAGTTTATCAGGTATTAAAATATTTAGGGATTAGTTATTTATTGTGGATGGCATATAAAATAGCAAAATCAAATGATAGCTATGAAAATAAAAATCAAATAACAAAACCTTTTACATTTATACAAGCAGCACTTTTTCAATGGTTAAATCCAAAAGCTTGGATTATGGCAATTACATCTACATCTTCATTTATAGTATCAAATGAAAATGTGTATATTCAAGTACTGATTATTTCATTTATTTATTTTTTATCTGGAATTATATCTACAAATACATGGACATTAGGTGGAGTGTTTTTAAATAAGTTTATAAAAAATAAAAAATCTGTAAAAATATTTAATACTACTATGGCAATATTTATAGTATTGTCAGTTATACCGTTTATCTAACCACAACTTAGATATAATATACTTATGAAAAAAAATATTTTAATAACAAATGATGATGGATATGATGCAAAAGGTTTGCAACATTTAGTTGAAGCATTAAAACCAATAGCAAATATAACAGTAGTAGCACCTGCATCAAATAAAAGTGCTTGTGCGCATAGTATGACGCTAACTCATCCTTTACGATATAAAAGTATAGATGATGATTGGTATGCACTAGAAGATGGTACACCTACTGATTGTATATTTGTATCGTTGAACACTTTATTTGAAAATCAAAAACCAGATCTTGTAGTAAGTGGAATTAATATTGGATCTAATATGGGTGAAGATATCACTTATAGTGGAACGGCAGCTGCAGCTATGGAAGCAGTACTTCAAGGAGTACCAGCAATTGCTATATCTCAAGTTTTAGATGATAATGCAAAAACTCAAGGTGATTTATGGGACTATTCATTAGCTAAAAAGACAATTTTAGATATAGTTACAAAAATATTTGATGATAATTTCCCCTTAGATAAGAGAAAGTTTTTAAATATAAATATTCCACCTTGTTCAATAGAGCAATGTAATGGAATAAATATCACAAAAGCTGGAAGTAGGGTATATGGTAATGATTGCCATAGATATAAAGACCCAAAAGGGAAAGAGTTTCATTGGATTGGATTACATCCACTTATATGGAATGAGAGTGATAAAAAAGATTGTGATTTTGAAGCAATTAAACAAAATAAAGTATCAATCACACCAATACAATTAGACTTGACATCATATCAAGATATAGAAAAATTAAAACAATGGATATAAAATGACACTAACAGATGGATTAAGAAGAGATATTAAAATTATCGAAAAAGATTTAAAAGATGAAGCTCAATTAAAAAAGATATTAAAATTAAGACTTACAAAAAAAGAGTATAAAACTCTTTTAGCAATAAATGAAGGTCAAAGTGATGAATATATGAAAGAGAAACTATCTCTTGATGATGAAAGATTACAAGATATAAAAGATACAATTATTAGAAAACTAAATTATGAAAAGTTAAAATACGAACTGTACGAGGTATAAGATGCATATTACAAATAAAATTTCAAATATATTTCATAAGTTTGCTTCTACTGAGTTTCCAACTCCTATTCAAAACTTTATAAATAATACATATGTAAAAACTTTAGGTTTAGATATGAGTGAATTTAAAAGTGCTGATTCTTATAAAACTTTAAATGAACTTTTCACAAGAGCATTGGTAAAACCTAGACATGTAGATATGTCTTTGGATACATTTATATCTCCAGCTGATTCACTAGTATCAGCTCAAGGTACTATCCAAAATAATACAGCATTACAAATAAAAGGTATGAGATATAATATAGATAACCTTTTTACAGCATATATAAGTGGTGAAAATAAATCAAAACTATATGGTGGAGATTTTATGAACTTTTATCTAAGTCCAAAAGATTACCATAGATATCATAGTGTATATAGTGCAAAAGTACATAAACTTATCCATGTACCAGGTAAATTATATCCTGTAAATTTCAAATATCTAAATAAACAAGAATCTCTTTTTGTAGAAAATGAAAGAGTAATTATGCAATGTAGTACAAGTGAAGGTAAATATTTTTATATGGTATTTATTGGTGCTTTAAATGTTGGTAAGATGGTATTTGATTTTGAAGAAAGAATTGAAACAAATACAGATACTAGAAGTATAAGTGTTTATGAATATGATGATCTATTTATCAAAAAAGGTCAATGTTTAGGACATTTTAAAATGGGTTCAACTGTTTTACTTTTTTGGGAAAAAGATATGGTTGAATTAGAAGAATTAACTATGAAAGATGTTAAATTTACTAATACAATTGCAAGATTAAAATAATAATATGAAAAACATACTAATAACTGGTTGCTCAACTGGTATTGGAAAAGAAACTGCAATATATTTAAAAGATAAAGATTATAGAGTCTTTGCAACTGCTAGAAAATTGCAAGATGTGCAAGATTTAAAAGATTTGGGATTTGAAGCATTTTATTTAGATGTTACAAATCCCAAAAGTATAAAAGATACACTTGATGAGGTATTAAAACTAACAAACAATACTCTTGATGTTGTCTTTAATAATGCTGGATTTGGACAAGCTGGGGCTTTAGAAGATATAAGTGTTCAAACTCTAAAAGAACAATTTGAAACTAATGTTTTTGGATTACATGAAGTAACATTACAAGTTTTAAAGATTATGAAAAATCAAGGATATGGAACTATTATTCAACACTCTTCAGTACTAGGAATTATTAGTTTAAGACTAAGAGGTGCATACAATGCAAGTAAATATGCGATTGAAGGTTTAACAGATACTTTAAGGTTAGAGCTAAAAAATACAAATATAGATGTAACTTTATTAAATACAGGACCAGTAACTAGTGATTTTAGAAAAAATGCACAAGAGAAATTAAAACAAAATGTAAATATTGATAATTCAAGATTTAAAAATGAGTATTACAAAAACTTAAATAGCAAAAAAAGCTCAGTGCCATTTAATCTTGAAGCTATAGAAGTAGCAAAAGTTGTAGAGACTATAATAACTTCTAAAAAAGTAAAACCAAGATACTATATAACAAAAGCTACATATCTACTTGGTTTTGCAAAAAGGATTTTATCAACTTCTATGCTTGATAAAATCCTAATTAAACTTTAGTTTATTTAGAAAATATTGGGCTATTATTATCTAATTGTTTTAATATTTTCTTATCTAAGAAAAAAGTACCAAATGGTACAAGTGAAGCTATAATACTAGTTAATACAAACTTAGCATCTTGATTTGTTTGGGCTCTTGCAGATCCAAGGGCAAGTAAAAACCAGATGAAAAGTACTCCATGTATCATACCTACTATTTTAGTAGCTATTAAAATTCCCATGATATATTTTAATGGTATTGCTACAAATAGTAGTATAATAAATGACCAACCCTCTATATATGCGGCCATTCTAAATTGTTTTATTTTTGACATAATTATTCCTAATAATTTTTATTTAATGAAATTATAATAGTATATTATTAAATTAGCATTACAAAAAAATAATAGATTAAAATTAAATTTTAATTAATATAAAGATAGAATATAAGATACTAATATCAAATTTAAATGTATAAAAAGGATGATTTATGGTAAACGAAGAAGATTTTATATTACTAAATCAAAATTATGATACAAGTGGAAAATGTAACGCAAGAATAATAACACTATTTTTAATGCCAACTATTTTATATACAATTGTACTTTTGGGCTATTTTAATATAATTAATTTTAAAGTAGAGATTCATAGTGTAATATTAATAGGTGTTATATATTTAATATTTTTAGCTTTTATAAAACACAACGCTTATTATGTATCTTGTAAGTTTAGAAAACAATATACAAATCTAAAAGAGCATCTAAAAGAGTTTGTAAATAAAAATATTTTACAAATAGATAAAACAAAAAAAGCAAATGCTTCAATAGATGATTTTTTAAAAGAGTTTACAATATCACTTAGAGATACAAATTTTTCATCTGTAGCAGCTGGAATATTCCCTACACTTGGGATATTAGGAACTTTTATATCTATTGCTATATCTATGCCTGATTTTTCATCTCAAAATACGCAAATGTTAGAAAAAGAGATATCTCTACTTTTAGGTGGAGTTGGAACGGCTTTTTATGTTTCTATATATGGTATATTTTTATCTTTGTGGTGGATATTTTTTGAAAAGCTAGGTATGAGTAGATTTGAAAAAGATATAATTGTAATTAAAGAAAATACAAAAAACTTTTTTTGGAATAAAATAGATATAGAAAAAATACATTTCCAAAAAAGTATTGAAAATTATGAAAAATTAAATACAGTTTTTTCTGGTATGAACTCTGATGATTTAACAAATATAATTAATAACTCATTAGAACAAAAAGTTGAACTATTTGAAAAGATTATAACTTTAGAAGAAAACTCTATGAAAAAAGCAGCACTTCATTTTCAAAAAAGGGAAGAGCAACAAGAAAAATTTGTAAAAGCTTATGCTCTTGTAGCAAGAGATATGGAAAATCTTACACATAATATATCAGTATTTGTTACTTCTCTTGGAAATATAACAGCATCTATAAAAGAGAATGAAAATTACTCAAATGATCTATCAGAAGAGTTAGCAATAAATATAAATAAACTAAATACTACAATGCAAGAGCTAAGTGTTAAAAATATAAAATCTGTATATGAAACACTTGTTAATACAATAGAACAAATTAAAACAAATACAGATGATATATCTTTAAAATTAAAAGATGAAATAGATAAATTTGATAGTAAAATTACAAATAAACTATCAAACTCTTTAGAGATGATAGATAGTGAAACGGCTAGTATTATTGAACAACTAAAATCTATAAAGTAAAATTATGTATGATAATAAAAATAATAATGAAGAACAAAACTTTTGGGTATCTTATGCTGATTTGATGGCAGGGTTGTTGTTTGTTTTTATTTTACTTGTTGGTGTTATTGTTATAAAATATGTATATGTACAAAATGATCTTCAAAATAAAGATAATACACTTAAGATACAAGATCAAAAAATACAAGATCAAATAGCAAAAATAAAAATTATCACTTCTAAATTACAATCAAAACAAGAAGAGAGTCTACATCTTAGTTTTGAGTTGGCTAAATTAAACAATACATACAATAAAACAATCAAAGATCTAAATGCTTCAAAAGAGTTAACTAAGAAGTTAAACATTGATTTAAATAATACAAACAATAAGTTATTACTATCAACTGAACAAATATCTAAAATCACAAAGATATTAGAGGATAAAAATAATAAAATTGAGCTATTAGATAAAACAATACAAGAACAAGCAATACAAATATCTAAAACTCATCAAAAATTAAATTATACACAAGATGAGATTGAAAAATTAAAAGAGTTACTTATAGGTTATGAGTTAAAACAAAAAGAATATGAAAATACAAATAAAAAACTAAAAGATAAAATAGAACAATCATCACATATAATAACTTTAAAAGATGATGAACTAGAACTACTTACAAATAAAATCTTAACAATAACAAAAGAGCATCAAAAACTAGTAGAAGAGTTTGATATAGCAAAAGTGAAAATAAAAACTCTAACAGGTATAAGATTAAAAGTGATACAAGAGTTAAAAAAGAATTTAGGTAATAGTATCAATATAGATCCTAAAAGTGGAGCTATTAAGTTTTCATCAAATATTTTATTTGATCAAGGATCTTACATATTAAAAGATAGTGCAAAAAAAGAGTTAAGTAAGATATTAAAAAAATATATAAATGCACTTTTATTAAATAAAAATATAAGACAATATATAGAAAATATAACAATCCAAGGACATACTAATTCAGATGGATCATATTTATATAATCTTGAACTATCACAAAAAAGAGCGCTAGAAGTTATGAAATTTTTATATTCACTTGATATAAAAAATAAATCATTATTAGAAAAATATATAAGTGCTAGTGGAAGATCATATTCAGATAGAATAAAAGATAAAAATGGATTTGAACAAAAAGATGAATCAAGAAGAATTGAGATTAAATTTAGAATAAAAAATGAAGAAGCTATAAAAGAGCTATCAAATTATCTAACAAAAGAGAAATAATGGATGATTATATATATAAACCAAAACACCTAATAAAACTAAATAAAAAGTTAAAAATAAAAACTATACCAAGATCTATATTTCAAAAAGTTATATCTTTTTTGTTTAAATAGTAATAATATAGTATAATTACAAAAAAATTAAAAAGGATTAATTATGGCAACAGCAAGTGCAAGACATATATTAGTAGATAGTGAAGAAAAGTGTAATGAATTAAAACAACAAATAACAAGTGGAGAGATCTCATTTGAAGATGCTGCAAAGCAAAACTCTTCTTGTCCATCAAAAGCTGATGGTGGAGCTTTAGGTACATTTGGACAAGGACAAATGGTTCCTGAATTTGATAAAGTTGTATTTAATGACGAAGTTGGAGTTGTTCACGGACCAGTAAAAACTCAATTTGGATACCATCTTTTAGAAGTTACTTCTAGAGAAGACTAAAAATTATAATAATACCTATTATTTAATAGGTATTATTATCTCAAATAATGCACCTTTATAGTGTGTATTATAAAAATCAAACTCTTTATTTGATACAGTGATTGATCCATCCATATGTTTAGAAATAATCTCATTTGACATATATAATCCAATACCAGTACCCTGAGCTTTATGTTTAGTTGTAAAATATGGTTCAAATATTTTATCAATAATATTCTCTTCAATCCCACCTGCATTATCATATATAGTTATTATTATTTGATTATTGTCATCTACTATACTATTTATAAAAACCAGTTTCTCTTTTGGATTTGAATCTACTAATGCATCTTTTGCATTTGATAATATATTCATAATAACTTGTATTAATTCATTTTCTAAACCATAAATTTTAGCATTTTGGATATTTTCAATAACTTTAATATTTAATTTTTTAAAATCTGCATTTGATAATAATAAAGCTTTTGCACATACTTCCTTAATAAAAAAGTCATTTTTATTTTTATTTGGATTAAAGAAATTCTTAAAGTCATTAATTGTATCAGATAGATATTGAGTATTTTTATTTATCTTGTTTAAACTTTTAATCTCATACTCTTTATTTATTTCTATATCCATCTCTTTTTGGTGTAGTAAAGATGTAGAGATAGTTGATATTACAGATAGTGGTTGTCTCCATTGGTGTGCTATATTTGCAAGCATCTCTCCCATAGCTGCCATTTTTGATTGTTGTATTAAGATATTTTCTTTTTCTGCTAATTTCTTTTGCGTTAGTTTCTCTTGAGTAATATCTGAAAAAGATGCAACATAATAAAGAACTTGATAATATTCATCTCTTATTACATGAATAGTTAAACTTTCAGTTATAACTTCACCCTTTTTATTTTTGTTTAATATCTCTCCATGCCAAAAATCTTTTTTATTTAAAGATTCATACATCTTTTTATAAAATTCATCACTTTGAAGTTTTGAACTTAAAACAGATGGTTTTTTACCTATTACATCCTCTTTTGTATATCCTGTAATTTTTGTAAATGAATCATTAACTTGAAGTATCTCTTGATATTTATTTGTAATTATCATCCCATTTTGTGTTTGAAATGCAAAAGAAGCAATTTTTAATTGTTCATTTGATTCATCAATTCTTTTTAGCATAGTATTTATTTCATCATAAAGTTTTCCATACTCATTATTAACATTTATATCCAAAGATGGAATATTTTTAAGGGTATCTATTTGAGCAAGGTAAGTTACAAGATTTAAAATAGGATATGTAAACTTTTTTGCATATATAGATGCTAGTATAAATGAAATTATAAACATACTAAGAAGTATAAAAAATAGAATAAATATATTTTCTTTTATAACATTTGACATAGAATCTATATGAAATTCAATATATACATATCCTAAATTATTATTTTGATATTTTGCTTTTAAATATGTTTTTAGTATATTATTTTCAATAATTGGATCACTTAATACTTTAATATTTTTTATAGGAAAGCTTTTATTATCTTTACTATATTGATAAACTGCTTTTTTATTTAGATTATATATTACTAATCTATTTATATTTTTAAATGACTTTAAATTAGATGTAATATCAGCAGCTGCTGATACTTCATTTAAAAATGTAAGCTTTGCAATATCTTGACTTAATATTATAGCTACTGTTTTTGATTGTTCAATTGTCTTTTCATGTTGATTTTGCATATACCAATATACAAAACTACCATACCCTATAAAACTAGATATAGTAGATACTATTATAATAATATTTGTTAATTTATTTTTTATTGACGATTTAAAAGTCATAAATTACTTGACCTTTTTTGATGGGTTTTCCACAGGTAGATTTTTATCATTACCCCATTCCATCCATGACCCATCATATACAGATGCTTTATATCCTAGCTCTTTTAGAACAATGTAGTTTAGTGCAGCCTCAGCCCCAGCATCACAATATAAAATAATAGGTTTGTCTTTAGGTAGATCTTTATATACATTTGCAAGTACAGTTAGATCTTTCATCTTATTTCCATTTGAGCTTACTTGATAGTTTTGTGTACAAGCATAATTTTTAGCAGTAGGGATATGACCATATCTTTTTGTTAAAGATTCTTTACCTTGATAGTGTGAACTTTTTCTACCATCAATAATAGTTTTTTTACCAATAGACATTAGTGTACTTAGTTTTGTTTCTATTTTAGAACTATCAACTCTAGGGATAAAATTTGTTTTTTTAGGTTTTTTATTTTTTGTTGATATTGGATAATTTTTATTTTTCCAATAAGGATAAGATACTTTTAGTAGTCCAACATTATTATGTCCTAATATCTCTAAAATCCAATAAAATCTAGCAGCCCAAAAAAATGCACCATCATCATATGCTACAACTAATGAATTGTTAGAGATACCTGCTTCACTTAGTACCTTTTGTAAAAAGTCTAATTTTGGCATAAAAAATTTATCATCAAATAAATTTTTTAAACCAGGGATATTAACAGCACCTTGAATATGCCCTTTATTATATTCTTCCTTTTTTCGCAAATCTACTACTACAACTTGATGGTTATTTAAATTTTTTAATAACCATTTATCTTCTACAATTGATGGCATATCTTTTTTTTGATTAGTAATGGCACTTGAATTAGTAAGTAAAATCACCACAAATAATAAAATTTTTATGATAACTTTCAAATTTATTCCTTAAAGATTAATATTAAAATATTACCATTTATATACTTAACGAATAATTTATAATTATTTTAATATTAATTGTTATATAATTGTTTATAAAAATAAAGGTTTAAAATGAAAAATAAAAAACGATTTACAATAAATAAAAAGTTTACTATTAATTCAATTATAGTATCTATAATCACTTTAACAGTGGCTTTTTTAGTATTGAATATATATAAATCACAATTAAAAGAAGATATATATATAACTACTCAAGAGAAATTAATAACTAAACTTGATAACAAAATAGAATCAAAAAAATCGATTGGTATAACAAATGCATTTTCTATATCAAATGATGCTAGAGTTAAAAAAGCATTAAAAACAAATAATAGAGATTTAGCAATAGTTTCATTAAACAATATTAATACTGTTTTTAGAAAAAACACAAAATTTAAAAATATAAAAATACATATCCATACAAAAGACAATAGATCATTTTTAAGAAACTGGAAAGTAAACAAATATGGTGACGATTTATCTTCATTTAGAAAAAGTGTTGTTGCAGTTAATAGAACACAAGCTCCAGTAAATGGATTTGAGGTAGGAAAAGCAGGTCTTAGTTTAAGATCTGTTGTTCCTATAATTGATAATGGAGAACATTTAGGTTCTTTAGAGTTTATGCAAGGTTTAAACTCAGTTGCAAAAGATTTCAATAAGCAAAAAGAGGGATTTATCCTACTTATGGATATGGATAAAAAAATAGTTCAACCAAAAGCAAATAAAATTTTAAACGATAAATATGTAATATCTCAAAAGTTTATAAATAATGATTTCTTAGAAGATCTTAAAACTATAAATATTGAAGAGTTAGAAAAAATTAAATACTTAATTTCTGATAACTATTTATATACTTCAAAAGTAGTAAAAGATTTTAATGGAAATAGATTAGGTTTATATATTGTTGCTGAACATTTAGATATTGTAAACATAGCAATTGATCAAACTACAAATATCATTTATGTAGCATTATTGATGCTTATTTTAGTTGCAGTTGTAAATCTTATTACAACATTAATTAATATGAAAAAATCAGTACTAACACCAATTAAAAATTTAGAAAAATCTATAGTAGCTATCTCAAATAATAATAGCTCATCTAAAATCAATATCCAAAATAATGATGAAATAGGTGATGTTGTTATTGAATTTAATAATTACCTTAACTTTATAGAAGAGGGTATTAAACAAGATCAAGAAGTTATTGATGAATCAAAAGAGGTTATCAAAAGAGCAAATAGAGGATTATTAAATACACGTATTAAAAAAAGAGGTAGTTCTCAAGGTGTAAATGATCTAGCTGTAGCTATTAATGAATTAGTAGCTGCAACATATAAAAACTTAACACTTTTAGCAAATATTTTATCTGAATTTTCAAATGCAAGATACGATGTAAAAATCGAAAAAGTAGGTAATACAACAGGTGAAGTTGCTTCTATTATGGATGGTATTAAAACTACAGGTGGAACAATATCTGGAATTTTGGCTATGATTGATAATACTACAAATGAACTATTAAATTCTGCTACACAATTAAATCAAGCATCATCTGATCTTAGTAACTCTTCAAATATGCAAGCTTCAGGATTAGAACAAACAGCAGCAGCAATTGAAGAGATATTAAGTACAGTAAATCAAAGTCATGAAAATACACAAAAAATGGCAGATCTAGCAAAAAAAGTTACAGATTCTACAAAACATGGTGAGCAAATGGCACATAAAACATCTGAATCTATGACACATATTACAAATGAAGTTAATGCAATAAATGAAGCTATTACTATAATTGATCAAATAGCATTCCAAACAAATATTTTATCACTAAATGCTGCAGTTGAAGCTGCAACTGCAGGAGAAGCTGGAAAAGGCTTTGCAGTTGTTGCACAAGAGGTAAGAAACCTAGCATCTAGATCAGCAGATGCAGCAAATGATATTAAAGAGTTGGTACAAAATGCTATTGTAAAAGCAAAAGAGGGTCAAGATGTATCAAATGAGATGATTGAAGGTTATACGAACCTAAATAATAATATTACCTCTACAATAAAACTTATAGAAGATGTAGCAGTTGCAAGTAAAGAACAAAAAAATGCAATATCTCAAATAAGTGATACTGTAAATGATTTAGATAAAGTAACTCAAGAAAACGCAAGTGTTGCATCAAATATTAATAATATGGCAAGTGTAAATGAACAATTAGCTAGAGGTCTTGAAACAACTATTGAAAGAACACAATTCAATCAAAGAGCAAAAAAACAAGTTTGTAATATCGATTTAATGTTTGATCTAGATTCTTTAAAAGCAGATCATATAAAGTTTAAAAATGATGCTTTTGCAAAATGTGAAGATGGTGGAAGATTTAAAGTAAAAACTCATCATGAATGTAGAATGGGTAAATGGATAGATGGTATGGAAGATAAAGATTTCTTAAATGCTCCAGCTTGGGAAGAGCTAAAAGAAGCACATAAAAAAGTACATATGATGACTCAAGATACTGTTGATCTGTATGCTGGTGGATATAGTTCTGGTCAAGTATTTAGTGTAACAAATAATGTTGAAGAGAATATGAATATAGTATTTGAAAAACTTGATGAGTTAAGAGAATATAAATGTGAAAAGATGAAAGAAAAAGGGAACTAAAATGGCTTTAAATCAAGAAACTATATTAAATTATAACTCATTTTTAGTTAGTGAGACTGATTCAAAAGGAAATATAATATTTGCAAATGAAGAGTTTTGTCATATTGCAGAATATTCTTTAGAAGAACTATTAGGAAAACCACATAATATAGTAAGAAATCCTGATATGCCAAAAGCAGCATTTAAAGACTTATGGGATACGATACAAGTAGGTAAAGTATGGCATGGTTTTGTAAAAAATAGTACAAAATCGGGTGGATATTATTGGGTATTTGCTACTGTTTATCCATTTTTTAATGATAAAGGTGAACAGTGCTATTTGTCATGTAGAAGAAAACCTTCAATTGAAGATGTTCAAAAAAGCATCGCTTTATATAGAACAATGAACTAAATAAAATTTAGTTCATTGTAATATACTCTCTTTAAATCAAAAAATATAATCTAAATTTTATATAACTAACTATAATAGTTTCAAGCTTAAGTATGATAAAATCGTAATAATTCGCTATATTATTACCTTTTACAAATAAAGATGGTGTTTTCAAAATTGCACAAAAAATAAGACAAACAGTAGAAAATAAAAAGATAAATATTGATAATAATAAATTTTTACAATTTACAATAAGTCTTGGTGTTGATATTATGGATGAACCAGAACAAAGTATTGAAAAAGCATTAAATAGAGCCGATGAAGCATTATATATTGCAAAAGAAACAGGTAGAAATAAGGTAGTAGTAAAATAAAATTAAAAAAGCCCTACAAAATAACTTTAAAAGTTAACTTTGTAGAGCTTTTTATGGTACGCCTGGCAGGATTCGAACCCGCAACCACCGGGGCCGAAACCCAGTGCTATATCCAGTTAAGCCACAGACGCATTGTTGAGTTGAAATTATAGCTCAATGTTTATAAAAAACTTATAAAAAATCAATAAATTTTACTCTAATAAACTTAAAACCAAAATTTATGTATAATCATTTAAATTAAACAAAATATATTTAAGGAATAATACATGGTATTTACAAAAGAAGAATTTTCTGAAAAAGTTAAAGATATACAAGCTCAAAGCTGGTACAAAAACCCAATCGCATTTGGTATTGCAAAAGTAGATAGAGGTCAATTAAATAGTGATAAAATATTACAAGCTACATACCCAGTTGTAAACTGGAATGAAAACTTTGGTAGTGCTGCAGTATTTATGGAAGCTTTAAAAATGGCTGGTGTTGAAGTAGATACAAATGCAAGTGAATTTGTATGTGAAATTTCTGATGAGTTTTTAGCAAACTCTATTGAGATGTTTAGACCATATATCCCTGAAGCTAAAGGTGACGATCATAAAAATGTTCAATTAGTTTCAACATTAGCAAACCTACCAAAAGAGTTAGGTCTTAGTGCAAGTGATTATAAAATAGTATTTATATTTGAAGATGCAAATCCTGCATCTGTTGAGTCTGCATACTTAAAACTTTATGCTTTATCATTAGGAAAAGCCCAACTTAGAAAAGTAAACTTAAATGGAGCATTTGGATTATTACACAATGTTGCATGGAGTGGAAATATGCCAATTGAACTTGATTGGTTAAGAGCAAACGAACTTACACTTAAACTTACAGGTAAATACCCTACAATTGATATGGTAGATAAATTCCCAAGATTCTTAAGTCATATTATTCCACAAGATAATACAAGAATACTTGATACTTCAAAAGTTAGATTTGGAGCTCAATTAGCTGCTGGAACTACAGTTATGCCAGGTGCTTCTTATATTAACTTCAATGCTGGAACATTAGGTCCTGTTATGGTTGAAGGTAGAATATCTTCAAGTGCTATTGTTGGATCTGGAAGTGATGTTGGTGGAGGAGCTAGTATTTTAGGTGTTCTTTCTGGAACAGATGGTAACCCTATAAGTATAGGTGAAAATACACTTCTTGGAGCTAACTCAACTACAGGTATACCTTTAGGTGATGCTTGTATTGTTGATGGTGGTTTATCTATTTTTGCAGGTACAAAAGTATCTATTAGCGATGAAGAGATTGCAAAACTAAAAGAAGCTAATCCTGATGCAACATTTACAAATGTAATGAAAGCACAAGATCTTCAAGGATTAAATGGTCTTCACTTTAGACAAGACTCAACTACTGGTCAATACCTTGTTAAAAGAAGTACTAGAGAAGTAAAACTAAATAGTGAACTTCACTAATTAAAGGAAACTGCATTGAAAAACTACATATTACAAAATGAAAATGCAGTTTACTATGAGTGTGGATACAGTTGTGATAACTGTATCTACATAAACATAGAAAATGAATCATTTTTTATAACAGACGCTAGATATACAATTGATGCTAAACAAAATATTAAAAATAATTGTGAAGTTGTTATAACAAATGATTTACTAAAAGTTGCCAAGGAAATACTTAAAAAATCAAAAATCAAAAAAATAATATTTGATCCAAACGATTTTTCATATTTTTCATTTACAAGTTTAAGTAATAATTGTAAAATAAAATTTATTCCTAAGCCATATTTTTCAAAACAAAAAAGGATAATCAAAACCAATGATGAGATTAAACTTATAAAAAAAGCTATGAAACTAGGTCGTATAGGATTTGTAAGGTTCCAAGAATATCTTAAAAATGAAGGTGTAGGAAAGAGTGAAAAATATCTTGCATATATGGCACAAACATTGTTAAGTGATTATGGAAAATATGACTTAAGTTTTGATGCAATAATAGCTATAAATGAAAATTCAGCAAAGCCTCATGCTCATCCATCATCTAAAATATATGATAAAGATGATCTACTACTTTTTGATGGTGGAATTAAGTATAAAAGGTATTGTAGTGATAGAACAGTAACTTTTGGAAATAATTTAAAATATAGTTCAACAGCACAAAGAAAACAAATATTTAAAAACAAAAAACATCAAAAAATATATGATATAGTATTAAAAGCACAAGAGACAACAATCAAAAAAACAAGAGTTGGCATGAAAGCTAGCGAAGTTGATAAAATAGGGCGAGATATAATAGAAAAAGCAGGATATGGAAAATATTTTGTACATAGCACAGGCCATGGAGTAGGGCTAGATATTCATGAATATCCAAATATATCTAGTAGAAGTGATGTAGTATTAGAAGAAAATATGGTATTTACAGTAGAACCTGGTATTTACTTACCAAATGAGTTTGGTGTAAGAATAGAAGATACTTTAGTGATGAAATCAAAAAAAGCAGTAATTTTATAATGTCTGAAATCTATATATATTTAATTGTTGGTATAATTATAGGGTTTATATTAGCCTTTATTAGTGCATTTTTTATTAGTAAAAGTAAATATGAAGCTATAATAAATTCAATTCAAAATGAAGCAAATATAAAAATAACTTCACTACAAAATCAAAATGAAAATCAAAAAATCGCATTTGATGATTTACACAATCAAACAAAACAATCAAATGAAAATATGATAAATACTTACAAAGAGCAAATTAAACTGTTAAATGATCAACTTTTAGTAAAAAATAATGAGATAAAAAATATGCAAGATATTATAAATGAAAATGCAGCTTTAATCTCAACAATAAAAACTAAACTTGAAGAACAAAATATATCTATGAATGAAAAAATTGAGATACTAAAAAATAGTGAAGATAAACTAAAACAAGAGTTTTCAAACCTTGCGAATAAAATTTTTGATGAAAATAATAAAAAATTTACAGCTCAAAGTAAAGAAAATATGGATCTTATTTTAAATCCAATGAAACAACAAATAGCAGATTTTAAGAAAAAAGTAGAAGATATATACAATGATGATGTAAAAGACAGAAGTGAATTAAAATATGAACTAAAAACATTAAAAGAGTTAAATACAAAAATAAGTCAAGATGCTATAAACCTTACAAATGCACTAAAAGGGCAAAGTAAACAACAAGGTATTTGGGGAGAGATGGTTTTAGAGTCTGTTTTAGAAAACTCAGGATTAAGAGAGGGTATAGAATATGAAAGGGAAAAGCATCTAAATAATGATGATGGAAAATCATACAGACCAGATGTAGTTGTAAACCTACCCTCAAATAGAAATATAATAATAGATGCTAAAACATCACTTGTAGCTTATGAACAATATACAAGTGCTACAAATGAAGAAGATAAAAAACAAGCTATTACTAATCATCTTATATCAATAAATAAACATATAAATGATCTATCAAGCAAAAAATATGAAGAGTTAAAAGGTATTAATACACTTGATTTTATATTTATGTTTGTACCAATTGAAAGTGCATTGATGATAGCTATGCAACACGATACAGAACTATTTGATAAAGCATTTAAGAAAAAAATTGTACTAGTAACACCTACAACTTTACTTGTAGCTTTAAGAGCAATTGAAAGCTCATGGAAATATGAAAAACAAGCTAAAAATATAGGTGAAGTTTATAATAGAGCTTTAAAACTATATGAGAAACTAGAAGGTTTTGTTTCTACTTTAGAAAGTGTAGGAAAAGCGATACAAAATGCAAATAAATCTTACGAAAAAGCATATTCACAACTAAGTACTGGAAGTGGTAATGTATTAAGACAAGCACAGATGTTAAAAGATGTATCACAAATAAAACCAAAAAAATTAATCAAAAATGAAAAGGATGATGAAGATGTTTAAAAAAATAATTTTAGCGATGATAGTATTTGTAAGTATTGCAAATGCTTCATTTAAAGAAGTAGACTATAAACAGTTACAAGAGATGATGAAAAAAGATAATATCGTGGTAATAGATATTAGAAGAGATGATGAGTTTAAAGAATATGGTATAATAAAAGGTGCTAAAACTATTACATTTTTTGATGCAAGAGGTAAATATGATGTTCCTGCTTGGATGAAAGAGTTTGTAAAAGTAGTAAAATCAAAAGATCAGCCATTTGTTTTATATTGTGCACATGCAAATAGATCTAAAGTTGTAGGTAATTTTTTAGCAAAGCAACTTGGATATAAAAATGTATATGACCTAAAAGGTGGTATAAACTATGGATGGATCGATAAAGGGATGAAAACTGTTAAATTTAAGTAAAAAACTCACAAGTAATATTGGTAAAACAAATGCACAATATGGCCTTATAAAAGAGGGCGATAAAATTTTAGTTGGTTTTAGTGGTGGAAAAGATTCACTTACACTTATACATGCTTTAAAAAGGATGCAAAGTGTAGCTCCATTTAAATTTGAACTAAAAGCAGTTACTATTACATATGGTATGGGTGAACAAGTTCAATTTTTAGCTAATCACTGTAAAGAGCATGATATAGATCATGAGATAATCGATACAGAGATTTTTGATATTAGTAAAGATAAGATTAGAGAAAACTCATCTTTTTGTAGCTTTGTATCAAGAATGAGAAGAGGTTATTTATATACTTATGCACTTGAAAATGGATTTAATAAGTTAGCTTTAGGACATCATTTAGATGATGCTATGGAGAGCTTTTTTATGAATATGTTTTACAATGGAAGTTTAAGATCTATGCCCCCTAGATATAAAGCTAAAAATGGACTAATGGTTATTAGACCACTTATCTTTTGTAGAGAGAGACAACTAAGAGCTTTTGCTGATGATAATGAGATAAGAGTAATAGGTGATGAAGCTTGTCCTGCTATGAGAGTAGATATAAAAATGCCACATGCAAGAGCTAGTACAAAAGAGTTTTTAGCAAAGATGGAGCAAGACAATCCACAAATATTTACTACACTAAAAGCTTCTTTTAGAAATATACATACAAATACATTTTTTAGTGAAGAGTTTTTAGATAAACAGGAGGATAATAATGAGTAAAGAGATACTTTTAATATCAGCTTGTTTGGTTGGTGAAAATGTAAGATATGATGGAAAAAATAACTTAATTGATGATCTTGATAAATTAAAAGAACATTTTGAGCTACAATTTATTTGCCCAGAAGTTCAAGGTGGACTTACTATTCCTAGACTTCCTTGTGAGATTACATCATTTTCTCCACTTAAAATTGAAAATGAGTTTGGAATAGATCTAAAAGATCATTTTATAGATGGAAGTAGAATAGCTTTAGAATTAGCACAAAGATTAGGGATAAAGTATGCTTTATTGAAATCAAAATCACCATCATGTGGAAATGATAAAATTTATGATGGTACTTTTTCTGGAAATTTAATAGATGCTATGGGTGTTACAGCTAAAACATTACATGATCATGGTATAAAAGTATTTAATGAAACTCAAATTGAGGAACTTTATGAGCTTGTTAAATAACAAAAAATTACTAATACTTCCTATAGTAATTATTGTATCTTTATTATTTAGTAGTTTTTTATTTTTTAATCAAATAGATAAACTAAAAAAACAAATAGATGGACTTTATTTTGGTACTTTTTTACCAATTCATAAACTTCATAGAGTTGTAAATGTTTATGAACAAACTATAAATAAAAAAGCTTTAACAAAAACAAATAAAAATATAATAGAAAAAAACTGGAACTCTTATTATAAATCTTATAAGACAAAAAAAGAGCGAGAGATACTACAAAAAATAGATGCTATTATTAAAAAATCATTTAAAGTATATGATGAGAAATTATTAAGAACAATAATTACAAATATAAACAATACAATAGATTATGAAGTAAATGTATCTTATTTACAAAGAAAAGAATTTATTTTAAAATATAAACAAACATATGAGTATTTAAAATATAGTTTGATTATGATTTTAGTATTATCTGTTATTTTAGTATCTTATGTTGCATATTTATCTATGCAAAAGCATACAGAGTTAGAAAAGTTATCAATGAAATATAAACAAGACTCAATAACAGATAGTCTTAGTTTATTATATAATAGAAAGTATTTTGATACAGTATTTTCAAGTATGACAAAAATTGCATATGAAAATAAATGGAAATGTGCATTTGTTATGTTAGATATTGACCATTTTAAACCATTTAATGATACATATGGACATGATATGGGAGATATGGTAATAAAAGGTGTCGCTAATACACTAAAGAAAAGTTTTAATAAACAACATGAATATATATTTAGAATAGGTGGAGAGGAGTTTGGTATAATTATTATGGATACCAATATAAGCTTACTAGAAAAATCTCTTGAAAATTTACAGAATAATATAAAAGCATTAAAAATACCACATACTGCAAGTAGTACAGGATTTTTAACTGTATCTATGGGTGTTGTTATGGTTGATGAGAGTTCAATTAACATAGAGGTTAAAGATCTTTATAAACAAGCTGATGATAAACTATATTATTCAAAAGAACACGGAAGGAATCAATACACAATATGACATTTTTATTTGACAAAAATAACCACTTTAATTTAGCTAATATAGTTACATTTTTTAATATCGCTTCGGGGGTTATTGCAATGTACTTCTTAACTCATCATGAGTTTTTTGGAGCTGCGCTTTTTGCATGGCTTGGAGGTGCATTTGATATTATTGATGGGAAAATAGCTAGAAAATATCAACTTTCAACAGAGTTTGGTATTCAACTTGATTCTTATGCAGATTTTTTATCATTTGTTATTGTTCCTGTGATGTTTATATACTTTGGTGTAATAGATGGAAAAGAAGAGTTTTTAAATATGTTTGTAATTACATTTGCAATGATATTTTATATAATTTCAGGCCTTAGAAGATTAATACAATTTAATATTGATGCAGATGTAGGAAGTGTTGGAAAATATTTTGTAGGTATCCCTACACCACTTGGAGCTATATTATTATGGCTTGTTTATTTATCTTTTGCTTTTAATTTTATCCCAACATTTTTTGAAATAACACCAGAATATATAGTAATAGGATTTATGCTTTTAATAGCTTATATGTTAAATTCAAAAGTAAAAATACCACATCTTTAAAAAAGATATAAAAAAAAGCTAGGTTTTAAATCCTAGCTTTTTTTATTTTAATAATTATATCTTAGTATAATAATTTTTGTGATTGTGCAGGTATTGAGTTTGCTTGTGTTTGAATAACTGAACCCATTAGGTTCTTTATATTAGATGCAGAGAAATCACTTGTACTTTTCCCAAAATCAATATTTTTGTTTGGTTTTAAGTTTGCATTATTTATTTTTTCATTTTCAATATTATCAAAAACTTGAGTTTTGATAGTGTCTATTTTTTGTTCAACTACTTTTATTTTATTGTTAGTAGACTCTTTTAATTGTGTACTAGTATCAATCATATCTTGTAGTTTTAGTGGGTTAGAACCTATTTTACCATCAAAATATGCAGTTGAATCAGAATTTATATTTTCATTTGCGATATCATGAATAGTAGTAATATTTTGATATTTAGACATAAGCTCATTTAAACTTTGTTCCACTTCTGGAGTTAAAGTTTGTGGATCTTTTACTGCATCTTTACTTATATTTATAATATTATCTAATATATTATTTTGATTATTTAGATTAGATAATTGTGATTGTTCATTTGACATACTCGATATCAAAGGAGTTAGATTATTTGAAAGCTCACTTCTTTTTGGTGAAATATCTGAATTTACTAAATATGAATTACTAAGGCTAGTAGCTGTTTTTTCAACAGTATTGGCTTTAATATTATTTGCATATGTATTTAAATCTGTTTGTAAACCTAAATCATTTATTAAATTATTATTTGATACATTATTGATTTCCATTTTATCACCTCCTATTATCAAATTTTATATAAACATTATACTATATTACTCTTTAATAAACTCTTAAGTTTAAATATTATATTAAAACGAATAACTTATAAATTCTTAATATTTATTTTAGTATAATCAGAGCTATTTAAAGCATTAGGAGAAAACAGTGGAAATAACTGGTTCAAAAATCGTAATAGAAGCACTAAAAGCCGAAAACACAGAAGTTGTATTTGGTTATCCAGGTGGTGCTATTATGAATGTTTATGATGAAATTTATAAACAAAACGATTTTCAACATATATTAACTAAACACGAACAAGGTGCAGTACATGCTGCAGATGCTTATGCAAGAGCTACTGGAAAAGTAGGCGTTTGTATAGTAACATCAGGACCTGGGTTTACTAATGCTGTCACAGGACTGGCTACTGCATATATGGATTCTATCCCTATGATTTGTATCTCAGGACAAGTTCCAAATGCTATTATTGGAACAGATGGTTTTCAAGAGATAGATGCAATAGGAATTTCAAGACCTTGTACAAAACATAACTTTTTAGTAACAGATGTTAAAGATTTGGCAAGAATATTAAAAGAAGCATTTTATTTAGCTAGTTCTGGAAGACCAGGGCCTGTACATATTGATATTCCAAAAGATGTTACAGCAAATTTATGTGATTTTGTATACCCTAGTGAAGTTAATTTAGCTACATATAAACCAACAACTAAAGGTAATGCAAGACAAGTAAAAAAAGCAATTGAGGCTATATCTCAAGCTAAAAAACCATTACTTTATATTGGTGGTGGAGCTGTATTATCAAACTGTTTTGAAGATATTAGAGAGTTTGCTAAACTTACAGGTATTCCAGCAGTTGAAACATTAATGGCTAGAGGTGTTATGGGAAGTAAAAATGAACTTCTATTTGGTATGTTAGGTATGCATGGTGAATATGCTGCTAATATGGCAATGACAGATACTGATTGTATTATTTCACTTGGAGCTAGATTTGATGATAGAGTTACAGGAAGACTTGATAAGTTTGGTAAAAAAGCAAAAATAATCCATGTAGATATCGATCCTGCTAATATTGGAAAGCTTGTACATGTAAATTATCCAATTGTTGGTGATTTAGCTATAGTTATGAAAGATCTTTTAAGTGAAGCTAAAAATACTCAGTTTAATGATTATTCTTCATGGGTTAAAACTCTTGATGAATACCAAGAAAAAGAGCCATTAAGATATTATGAAGATAGTTCATTACTAAAACCACAATGGGTTATTCAAAGAACTGGTGAACTTGTAGGTGATGATGCACTTATTTCAACAGATGTTGGACAACACCAAATGTGGACAGCACAATTTTATCCATTTAATTACCCTAGACAGTTTATGACTAGTGGTGGATTAGGAACTATGGGTGTTGGATTACCATATGCTATGGGTGCAAAAAGAGCTGTTCCTAATAAGGTTTCAATAAACTTTACAGGAGATGGTTCAATTATGATGAACTGTCAAGAGATTATTTGTACTACACAATACAAATTGCCAGTAATTAATATTATACTAAATAACAATTATTTAGGTATGGTAAGACAATGGCAAACATTCTTCTATGAAGATAGATTAGCTGAAACTATTCTTGAAACTCAAGCTGATTTTAAAATGTTAGCTGAGTCAATGGGTGGAGTTGGATATAAAGTAAAAACAAAAGAGGAGTTTGATGCTGCATTAAAAGATGCAATAGCTTCAAATAAAACTGCATTTATCGAAGTAATGATCGAAAGAAGTGAAAATGTTTATCCAATGGTACCAAATGGTCATGCCTTAGATGAGATGACATTATTACCAAGACAAGGAGATAAGTAATGAAAACAGCAAAAGACTTTTATAACACAGAAGAAAAAAGAGAAGTTATATCAATAGTTGTTCAAAATGAAGATTCTGTACTTTCTAGAATATCTAATCTTTTTTCAGCTCGAGGTTATAATATAGATTCATTAACAGTTGCTCCAATTGTAAATAGTGATTACTCAAGATTTACAATCGTTACAAATGGTAGTGCAAGACAAATTGATCAAATTGTAAAACAATTAAATAAACTTGTACCTGTATTAAAAGTTATTGAACATAAAAATGGAATTGAGAAAGATACAGTTCTTATTAAAATACCAATGACTGAAAATTTAAGTGATGTAGAAGTTCTAGCAAGAGCTTATAATGGTGCAATACAAAATGTAACTGAAAATGCTATTGTGATATCTGCTACAGATGATCCAAGAAGAATAGCTAACTTTATAAAAGTGATACAAAAATATAACCCACTAGAGATCGTAAGATCTGGTGTTGTTGCTATGGAGAGATAATTTAAATAAAATATTTAATTATCTATTTTAAAACTGCAAATTTATCTTTGAATTTGCAGTTTTTTTTTAACAACATTTTAGGTATAATTATAAAAATATTATAAATGGTTGTAAAATGAATTTAACTGACACTATCAAATCTTTAAACATAACAGGATTAAACACACTAAAAGATGCAAACTCTTTTGAGATTTCTTTTTTAGAAAATAAAAAGTATTTAAAAGATTTAGAAAATACAAAAGCAGCAGCTGTATTTGTAACTGCTGATTTTGAATCTTTAGTTCCTAAAAATACAAAAGCGCTAGTATGTGAAGCTCCATATATTGAACTAGCAAAGGCTTCTAAACTTTTTGCACCAAAACTTATAGAAACAGAAGGTCTTGATGCAAAAATAGGGAAAAATACTATTATTCAAGAAAATGTACATTTAGGAAAAAATGTTATTATTGGATCAAATTGTACAATTATGGCTGGATCTTTTATAGGAGATAATGTTCACGTAGGAGATAATGTAACTTTATATGCAAATGTAAGTATATATAGAGATTGTATCCTTGGAAGTGATGTTATAATTCATAGTGGTACTGTAATTGGAAGTGATGGTTTTGGATTTGCGCCAACAAAAGATGGACAATATATCAAAATATACCAAAATGGAAATGTAACAATAGGAAATGATGTTGAAATTGGTTCAAATACATCAATAGATAGAGCAGCATTTTCAAGTACAATAATTGAAGATGGTGCAAGAATAGACAATCTTGTACATATAGCACACAACTGTATAATTGGAAAAGGGTGTATAATCACAGGTCAATGTGGATTTGCTGGTTCTTCGGTTTTAAAAGAGTATGTAATAGTAGGTGCTCAAAGTGGAGTTGCTGGACATCTTGAAATTGCACCATTTACAACAATAAGTGCAAAAAGTGGTGTTACTAAAACTATTAGTGAACCTAAAAAACAGTGGGCAGGTTTTCCATTGATGGAACATAGAACTTGGCTAAGATTGCAAGGTAAAATTGCAAAATTACTAAAAAAGGATAAGTAATAAAATCTAAAGTTATCTCATTTATATTAGCCTTTGTACTAATATATTTTTCATTTTCAATATTTGTTTCAAGTGAAGATATTGTAGGACTTGTAGGTTCTACAGTTGCATCATATTCACATAAATATATTGGGTATTTATCTTATATATATTTAATAATATTACTATACCCTTTATATAAATTAACTTTTAGTCAAAATAAAGACTATGAAAATATAGTGATAAAATCGGTATATTATTTATTTATATTTCTAATATTATTAGTTCTTCAAGCATTAGTAGTAAGCAATGAGTACAAAGGTGAAATTGGATTTATTATAATCGATTCAATCACACCATTTATTGGATTAGCTGGTATTTGGATATTTACTATTATCTCAATAGCTACTTGGATATATGTTGCATTTATACAAGAAAAAGAGTTTAGTGGATTTTCTAACTTTAAAGTAAAACTACCAAAAAAATTATTGCCAAGTAAAAAGCCAAAAGTTATCAAAAAAGCTAAAAAAGAGACTGCTAAAACTCAAGAAAAAGTAATAGTAAAAGAAGTTGGAAATATTGCAGAGATCACTATTGTAGATGAAAATAAAGATAAAGAAGCCAAAATCAATAGAATGGAAGAGATAATTGAAGAAGCTTTTGAACCAAAACTTAACACTACTAATACAGTTGAAGATACAAATGAAGTATTCAAAACTGAAGATTTAACTAAAAATACACAAGAAGATAGCATAAAAGAAGAAGAGATAATTCAAGAGATAAAATCTGATCTTGGAAATATGCCAGAAGAAAATAAAGAAGATTTCTCTTCAATTATAGTTGAAGAGTTAGAAGAGAATAAAAAATTACTAGAAGATATAGAAGTAGGTGAGGTTGAAAAACCAAAAGACTTTAAACTTCCTAATACAGACTTTTTTGCACTTCCTCCAAAGAAAAAGAAAAACAAAGTAAATGAACATCTAATAGATCAAAAAATAAAAGATCTACTTGATAAATTAAAACAATTTAAAATTGAAGGTGATGTAATTAGAACATATACAGGACCTGTTGTTACTACATTTGAATTTAGACCAGCAGCAAATGTAAAAGTATCTAAAATATTAAATCTTCAAGATGATCTAGCAATGGCTCTTATGGCTACAACTATTAGGATACAAGCTCCAATACCAGGAAAAGATGTAGTTGGTATTGAAGTGCCAAATGAAGAGTTAGAAACTATATATTTAAGAGAGATATTAGAAAGTGATATATTCCAAAACTCATCATCACCACTTACAATGATACTTGGAAAAGATATAGTTGGACAACCATTTATAACAGATCTTAAAAAGCTACCACACCTTTTAATTGCAGGTACTACAGGAAGTGGAAAATCTGTAGGTATTAACTCTATGATACTTTCTCTTTTATATAAAAATTCACCAGATAATCTAAAATTAATTATGATTGATCCAAAGATGCTTGAATTTTCAATGTATAATGATATTCCACATCTTTTAACACCAGTAATTACTAAGCCTATGGAAGCTATAAATGCTTTAGCAAATATGGTAAAAGAGATGGAAAAACGATATACCATGATGGCAGATACCCGTACAAAAAATATAGAAAATTACAATGAAAAAGCAAGAGTAAATGGATATGATGAGTTCCCTTATATTGTTATAATTATTGATGAGTTAGCTGATCTTATGATGACAAGTGGAAAAGAGGTTGAGTTAAGTGTAGCAAGACTTGCACAAATGGCAAGAGCTAGTGGAATTCACTTAATTGTAGCAACTCAAAGACCATCAGTTGATGTTGTAACTGGTCTTATTAAAGCAAATTTACCTAGTAGAATATCTTATAAAGTAGGACAAAAAATAGATTCAAAAATTATCCTTGATGCGATGGGTGCTGAATCATTACTAGGTAGGGGAGATATGTTATTTACCCCTCCTGGTATGAGTTCACTTGTAAGAGTTCATGCTCCTTGGAGTACTGAAGATGAAATAGATAAAGTAGTAAACTTCCTAAAAGAGCAAAGAGAAGTTCAATACGATATGAGCTTTGTAAAAGAGAAATCAGATGTAGATGTTGATGAAACAAATAAAGACATTGGTGATCTAGATCCATTATTTGAACAAGCAAAATTAATAGTAATACAAGATCAAAAATCTTCAATATCATATATTCAAAGAAGATTAAAAATTGGTTACAACAGAGCTGCAACAATTGTAGAACAACTTGAAGCTGTAGGAATATTAAGTGCAGCAAATAGTAAAGGTAATCGAGAGATATTAGTATAATTAAGAAATAATTATATTACTTTTTTAAAATTGCACATATTTTATATCAAAAATACATAAAAAAAACTTAAATTTTTTAGTTTTTTTTATATTCTTTTTAAAAGGTATAAATTTCAAAATTTGTACCTTGTTTTCTTGACAAATTCTTCTTAAAAATAGTACAATTAATTATTACCAATTAAGGTAATTACATACAAGGAGTATATTATGAATACAAGTATAGTTGGAAGACACATAACATTAACAGATGATTTAAAAAGCCATGTAGAATCTACAATTGAGACTTTTAAAAAATATAATTTAGATATTATTTCAGTAAATGCAATCATATCTCAAGAAGAGAAAAATGGTAAACATATCATGACATTTGAGTATGTACTTAATGTTGCACACCAAGATACAATCGTTGTAAAACAAAAAGACAAAGATCTACACAATGCAATTGATATTGCAACTGATAGAGTTTGTAAAGTATTAAGAAGACATGCAGATAAAATAAAATCTCATGATGCAACAAAATTAACAGAAATCGCAATTCAAGAAGAAGAAGATCAAATAGCAAAAGAGTTAGAAAAACTTGAAAATGAGATTATTCCAGTAAAATTAAAATCTTATAAACCAATGGATATAGAAGAAGCATTAAATGAGCTTAAAGAAGATGGTGGAGTATTTAAAGTATTCTACGATATGGATGATAATATGAGAGTATTATATAGAATGAAAGATGGAACTAAATTTGGTTTATACTAAAATATATGGTTAATTTAGATACAATAAGGTGTGATTTTTAATCACACCTTTTTTTATATAAAAAAATAATAATTGTAACCAATACAAAAGGATAAATATGAACATAGATAAGGTAATATCTGGATTTTTTATAATTCTAGCGATGACTCTGAATTTTGGATTTTTTTATGGAGATTTAACAAATATTGAAGTACATAGTAAATATGAATTATTTGCAGCAATTGTTGTAAATTTAATTGCAACTATATTAAAATTGGGTGATAAAACACAAATTGGTTCAGTACTACTTGCTACTTCACTTGTAGCAGTTATTCAACTAATATCAGCTGCTACTATATGGACAATGGGTATTTATGTATATACTTTAGATGCAGGAATTGTATCACTAATTATTTCACTTTCAGGTGGAGCATTGGCTGCAAATATAATCTCTGTTATATTATATGTTGGTGAAACATTAAAATCAAAGAGATAATCTTTTATGAATAATAGTGCTTTATGGATAGTATTACATAGAATGAGAGCGCCATTATTGGTGCTTATTTCTACATATACTATATCTATTATAGGATTACTACTTATAGATGGAGTAGATGAAGCTGGTAATATATACCATATGAATATATTTGATTCATTTTATATTGTTACTTATACTGCTACTACTATTGGGTTTGGTGAGTTACCATACCCTTTTACTTATGGTCAAAGAATATGGATGTCTATGATAGTTTATGCAACTGTTATGGGGTGGTTTTATTCACTTGGTACTTTAGTTACATTACTTCAAGATAAACTTTTATTAGCACAACTTGCACAAGCTAGATTTGAAAGGCAAGTAAAAGATCTAAATCAACACTTTTTGATTATATTAGGTTATAACTATATTACAAGTGAAATTATCAAAAAATCAAATGCTGAAGGTGTAAGAGTTGTTGTAATTGAAAAAGATGAAAATAAAATAAACGAGCTACATCTAGAAAACTATACACCTACAGTTCCTTGCTTACAAGCAGATGTTCATGATGCAAAAGCTTTAGAAAAAGCAGGGATTAAATCAAGATATTGTAAAGCTGTAATTGCACTGTTTGCAAATGATGAATTAAATCTTCGTGTTGCATTAACTACAAAACTTCTAAACCCAAATGTAAAATTAGCAGTAAAATCTACTACACATTCTCATGCAGAAGATCTATTAGATTTAGGTGCAGATGTTGTTGAAAATCCATTTGCTCTAATTGCAGAACAAATTGATATGGCATTAAATAAACCAAATATGAAAGTTCTTCAAAGATGGTTATATGGTGTTGATAAATTAAAACTTGGTGCAAAAAGGTTACCTACAGGAAAATATATTGTTTGTGGATATGGAAGAATGGGTAAAATACTTATGGAAGTATTGGAAAAAAATAATATAGATGCAGTAGTAATTGAACCGAAGAAAAAAACTCTAAGAGGGATGAGTGCCCAAATGAGAGAAAAGATTATAATTGGTAGTGCTGATGATAAAGAGTTATTAAAGCAAGCTGGAATTGATGAAGCTAGCGTAATAATAGCAGCAACAGATAATGATACTCAAAATTTATCAATCTTAACAAGTGCAAAAAAATTAAATGGTGATATATTTACAATAGCAAGAGAAAATGAGGTTGAAGATCTATCTGTATTTGATAATGCAAAAATAGATTTAGTATTTATCCCTGCAAGGGTACTTATAAATAAAACTACAAACTATTTAATAGCACCATATTCAAGTGATTTTTTAGATATTGCAAGGGAACATTCTGATCATAACTTTTCTAAAAAGATAGTTGAAACTGTATATTCAAAAATAGGAGATAACCCAAGAACATTTGGTTTAAAAATTACTAATGAAAGAGCATATGCTATTTATAATTATTTAAAATATAAAAATGCTACGATCACTTTATCTATATTTTCAGGATCTTTACACAACAGAGATGAAAAAAATAAAATTATGCCACTTTTATTAACAAGAGGAAATAAAAAAATATTATTGCCATCTGAAGATGAAGAGATTAAATTAGGGGATAAAATATTATTTGCATGTGATGATGAAGCATATGACGATGTTTTATTAATTGCAAATAATAAATATGAATTTTATTATGCGTATACAGGTAAAGAGAAAAATACTTTACTAGAGATATTTAAAAAAAAGGTTTAAAATGGATAAATTAATAATAATTGCAGGTCCTTGTGTAATTGAAAGTAAAGAAAATGTGATGAGAATAGCTAAAGAGCTATCTTTTTTACAAGAAGATGATAGAATTGAATTTTATTTTAAAGCTAGTTTTGATAAAGCAAATAGAACTTCACTTGATAGTTTTAGAGGTCCAGGATTAAAAGAAGGTCTTGAAGTACTTCAAGAAGTAAAAGATACATTTGGATATAAAGTATTAACAGATGTTCATGAATCAACACAAGTAAAAGATGTATCAAAAGTAGTTGATGTTCTTCAAATACCTGCATTTTTATGTAGACAGACGGATCTTTTAGTAGAGTGTGCAAAAACAAATTGTGTTGTAAATATTAAAAAAGGGCAATTTTTAGCAAGTGATTCTATGCAACATCCTGTTAAAAAAGTTCTTAAAACTAGAGGTGTAGATGATATATCTTATGATATTTCAAAACAAAATAATGTATGGCTATGTGAAAGAGGAAATGTGTTTGGTTATGGTTCTTTAATAGTTGATTATAAAAATCTTATATCTATGAGAAACTATGCCCCAGTTATATTTGATGCAACGCATTCCGCTCAAGTTCCAAGTACTGGAAGTACAACTGGTGGAAATGCTGCAATTGTTCCATCTTTAGCAAGAGCTGCAGCTGCTGTTGGAGTTGATGGTTTCTTCTTTGAAACACACTTTGATCCAAGCATTGCACTTAGTGATGGACCAAATATGTTAAATATAGCTGATTTGAAAAAAACTATAAAAGAGATCTTTGCTATAAAAGATGCACTAAAGTAAGAATATGGAAGTTAGTATATTCGCATTAGAAAAATTAATGTCTGAAAATCAGGAATTGATTTCTAATTGTACTAAACAACTTCAAGAGATAAATAATGGAAAAATAAAAGTATCTGCATTAAAACAAGCTTCTATTGAAAATACTTTAGAAGAAGCTTCTTTAGCATACGAAACATATAAACATATGTATGATGAGATACCAAAAGCAGAAAAAGACAAATATAAAGAACTAATACGTGTACAAGAAGCCTTAGCAAAACAAACATACTATAAAGTTCAAAAGATAAGACTAAAAAGAAATAAAAATCTAACAAGAGATCAAAAACTAGAAGCTATGATGATAATAGATGAACTTCCTGAAAATATACATTTTGAAGATAAAGAGTTATTAGATATTGCCAATATAGTTTTAAAAAATAATATAAGAAGTGTTACAGAATTAGAAAATGAATTAATAACAATAAAAAATGAATTTAATTCTAAAATAAATTCACTTCCAGATGGAAAAGATCTAAAATATTTTGCCTTTTTAGATACATACATACCAATAGTAGTACTTCATTTTTCAGTTTTGATACAAAATATAAATGAACTAATTTCAGAACATAATGAAAACAGTGAGAAAAAATTACATTTTCCTGGATTACCAAAATATGAAGATTGGTGGATAGAGGAACTATTTATTAACCACCAAGCATATTTTGCACTTTTTAAATGGAAAGATATAATTAAAAATTTATGTTTGAATGAACAACAAAAAATTATCTGGAATAAAATATTTAATAACTGGTTAATGGTTAAAAAAATATTAAATTCAAAAGATGAAAATGCTTATGATTATAACTATATTTTCGATCAGCTTTTAGAAAAATATGCACACTTAGAAGAGGAATTAGATGTAAGTAATTTAGAGTCTATGGAAGAGATTATAAAAAATATAACTTTAAAAGAAGATTTCAGCAAAAACAGATCACTGCATAATATACAAACTACATATTCTACTTGGAAAAAAGAAAAACAAAACCAATAAAATATCATTTAATCATACTTTAGATATAATGGCTAAATATAACAGATAAAAAGGAAAAATATGAATATTATAGAAGGTAATTTAAAGCTAACTGGAAATGAAAAAGTAGCTATTATCAATGGAAGATTTAATCATATTATAACTGATAGATTAGTAGAAGGTGCAGCGGATGCATTTAAAAGACATGGTGGAAATGAAGAAAATCTTGATCTTATTTTAGTGCCTGGTGCATTTGAGATACCATTTGCACTTAAAAAAGCACTTGATAGTAAAAAGTATGATGCAATATGTTGTGTTGGAGCAGTAATTAGAGGAGCTACACCACATTTTGATTATATTAGTGCTGAAGCTACAAAAGGTATTGCTAGTGCTACTATGGATGCTGGTATTCCTGTATCAAATGGGGTTTTAACAACAAATAGTATTGAACAAGCAATTGAGCGAGCTGGAAGTAAAGTTGGAAACAAAGGTGCAGAAGCTATGGTAACTATTATTGAGATGTTAGATCTTTATAAAGAGATGGATAAATAATGGCTACAAGAACACAAGCAAGAGAATCAGTTGTAGGTTTACTTTATGCTTATGATCTAGGTAATACTGAAATTGCTAAATTTTCAGATATTGTACTTGAAGATAAAAAAATAAGAAACAAACAAAAAGAGTTTGCAAATGGTCTTTTTAGTGGAACTATGGAAAACCTTAAATCTATTGATACAATACTTTCAGAGCATTTACAACAAAGAGATATCGATGAAGTAGGAAGAGTTGAAAAAGCAATTTTAAGACTTTCTATATATGAGATAAAGTTTGCTAAACTTGACAAAGCTATAGTTATAAACGAAGCAATAGAATTAGCCAAAAGATTAGCTAGTGATAATGCTCCTAAATTTATAAATGGATTATTGGATAGTATATAATGAAACTTTGTATAGCTTTAGATAATCCAAGTGCTAAAGAAAACCTAGAACTAGCAAGAAAAATAAAAGATTTTGATGTATGGTTAAAAGTTGGTTTTAGAGCATATATTAGAGATGGAAAAGAGTTTATAAATGAGCTTAAATCTATAAATCCTAATTTTAAAATATTTTTAGATTTAAAACTATATGACATACCAAATACTATGGCAGATGCTAGCCAAGAGATTGCAAAATTAGGTGTGGATATGTTCAATGTTCACGCTTCATCAGGTAAAGAGGCTATGAGTTGTGTTATGAACAGAATTAAAGATATCCCAAACAGACCAATAGTAATAGCTGTAACTGCACTTACTAGTTTTACAAATGAAGCATTTAATGAAGTTTATAATCAAGACTTAGCATCTAAAGCTACACAATTTGCAAAAGATACTTATCAATCTGGCATGGATGGAGTTGTATGTAGTGCTTTTGAAAGTATGGATATAAAAAATAATACTTCAAAAGAATTTATAACTTTAACTCCTGGTATTAGACCATTTGGAGAAGATGCTGGTGATCAAAAAAGAGTAGCTGATTTAAATTTAGCAAAAAAAGAGTTAGTAGATTTTATAGTAGTAGGTAGACCTATATACAAATCACAAGATCCAGCAAGCGTAGTAAAAAAGATTTTAGAAAATATCTAATCTTTTTATACTTTAATAATATTTAAGCTGAAATTTACATAATATTGTGTATAATTTCGGCACTTAAAAGATGGACGAGTGGGTGAGTGGCTGAAACCACACCCCTGCTAAGGGTGCGTATCCTCACGGGTACCGAGAGTTCGAATCTCTCCTCGTCCGCCACTTCTAAAAAATCAATAAATCATCAATTTTTTTAAAATTTACTAAAATTATTTATTTAATTCTTAATATTCAGTATAAATTAGATATAATGGATAAAATACAAGGAATAAAAATGGCAACATTAGTAAATGGAACAGTAAAATGGTTCAACAGTGAAAAAGGTTTCGGATTTATCGAACAACAAGACGGTGGAAAAGATGTATTCGTACATTTTAGACAAGTTAACAACACTAACGGTGGTAGAGTTGAATTAGCAGACGGTCAAGAAGTTACATTCGAATTAAGCGAAGGTCAAAAAGGACCAGAAGCTAAAAACGTTACAGCTGTATAATTACTACAAAATAAGAATTATTTATAATATTTTATAAATAATTCTTATACTCTTAAAAAATCAATACAACTTACAAATAAATAAAACACTTTTTTTTATATTAATTACGTTATACTAATTATTATGAGATTAAAACTTACAAATATTACTCTTTTTTTTATATTTATAATTATTATTATATCTTTATATAATGTACTAAATTATTCAACAACTGCAAAAATAGATGAACTAAAATCTATAAAATATAAAAATGTTGCAAAAAAAATGAAAGAAGAATTCTCTACACTTCTTGAAGAAAAAAGAAAAACTACACTTGCTATTGCACTATTATTATCTAAAAACAATTATTTTATAGATGCTATTGCAAATAAAAAAGATATACCTTTTGATCTTTATGTATATTCTGGAATATTAAAAGAACATTCAGATTTTAAAAATATTTGGTTTCAAATAATAAATAAAGATGGAGTAAGTGTTTCAAGAAGCTGGTCTAATAAAAAAGGGGATAATCTTCTTAATTATAGAGCAGATTTAAAAAGTATTTTAAAAAATAAAACAAATAAAACAACTATTAGTGTAGGTAAATTTGATCTTACTTTAAAAGCAATCGTTCCAATTTTAAATAAAAATAAACTTGTAGGTATATTTGAAGCAATCTCTCATTTAAATTCAATCACAATTAATTTAGAAAAAAAAGATATATATTCAGTAATTGTTGTAGATGAAAAATATAAAAAACAACTAATTCATCCATTTACAAATACTTTTATAGGTGATAATTATATAGCTAATATAAATGCAAAAGAGAAACAAATAAATGTTATAAAAAGAAAAGGTATAAAATTTTTTAAAAATTTAAATCAATTATATTATATTGATAAAGAATCAAACCAACTAGTAACAGTGTATAAAATGTATGATATACATAATAAACCAATGAGTTATGTATTGCTATTTAAACCATTAGATAAAATTAATATATCTGAAATATCACAATTAAAAACAAATATGAATTTTTATATTATATTATTGATAATAGTTATTGGAATTAGTATTTATTATTTTTCAGTTAAAAAATATCATAAATCTTTAAAAGATGAACATAATAGAATAAAACTTATTTTAGATACTCAACCAAATATAATGATATTAATTGATAATTCAACAATTATAGATGTAAATTCTAAGTTTTTTGAATTTTTTGATCAGTATAAAAACTTAAATGATTTTTTAAATGAACATGATTGTATATGTGATCTTTTTGAAGAATTTAAAGGTGATGATTATATACAAGATAAATTAATACATAATAAACAATGGATAAAGTATATATTAGAAGAATCAACAAAAGTTTTAAAAGTAGCAATTAAAAAAGATGATACTTTACACCATTTTATAATTAAAGGATCAAGGGCTAATTCTAATATTGTTATCGTTTTAGTTGATATTACAAGTGAAATAAATATTAAAAATGAGATGGAATATCAAAATAAATTGATATTTGAACAAGCAAAAATGGTATCAATGGGTGAGATGATAGGAAATATTGCTCATCAATGGAGACAGCCATTATCTATTATAACAACAGCTGCAACAAGTATGCAAATGGAAAAAGAGTTTGGGGCATTAAGTGATGATAGATTTGATAAAAATTGTGAATTAATAAATAGAAATGCACAATACCTATCTAATACGATAGATGACTTTAAAAACTTTATAAAAGGTGAACGAAATAAAAAATTATCTAGAGTTACTAGTATAATAAATAGTTTTTTAAGTTTAGTAGAAGCATCATCAAAAAATAATAATATTAATATGATTATACAAATAGAAAAAGATATTAAAATAATAAGTTATGAAAATGAACTAATACAGTGTTTGATAAATATATATAATAATGCAAAAGATGCTTTAGCAGAAAAAAATATAAAAGATAAATATATAATGATAAATGCAAATATTTTAAATGATAATTTGATAATAAAAATAAAAGATAATGCATTAGGAATACCTGAAGATATAATAGAAAAAATATTTGATCTATATTTTACAACTAAACATAGATCACAAGGTACAGGATTAGGTTTAAGTATGACATATAAATTAATAACTGAAGGTATGGCAGGAACTATTACTGTTAATAATGTTGAATTTAATTATAATAATCAATTATATTATGGTGCAGAGTTTATAATATCTTTACCTATTGAGTAAAAATAGATATATTTTTATACTATATATGTTAAAATATAATTATGTTATTTTTATGAGCTAATGTGAATATATAAGCATTAACTACTAAAATTAATATAATAAATATGTATAGTTAAGGTAGTTATATTGTTTAAACTAAATGAAAAAAATATAGGGCAGTTTAATCTAATAGCAACATTACTAATATTAGTAATTTTTGCTGCTAGTATTAGTTTTTTTAGTTATAAATCAAAATTAGATGATTTTAATATATTAAAAGAAGAGATAAAAACAAAGTTTATCCAAAATAAAAAAGACGAAATAAAAGAAAAAGTTGAAAGAACTAATCAACTAATAAAAGAGCATGTAAAAGAATCACAAAAAATTTTAAGAGATACTATTCGATTTAGAGTAGAAAATACATATAACATAGCTTATAAAATATACAAAGAAAATAAAAATAAAAAAACAAAAGATGAGATTATTAATATAATCAAAGAGACTCTACGACCAATAAGATTTGATAATAAACTAGGTTATATTTTTATGGCTAGTTTAGATGGAAAAGAGATACTATTTCCTGTAGCAAGTGAGATAGAGGGAAAAAATGTTTATAATCTTCAAGATAAAAAAGGTAACTTTGTAATACAAGAAGAGATTAAAATAGTAAAAGAAAAAGGGGAAGGTTTTTTAAATGATTTTTGGACAAAACCAAACTCCAAAGATAAAAAAATGATCTATCCTAAACTTACTTATGTAAAAGGTTTAAAAGAGTTAAATTTATATATTGGAACAGGTAGTTATATTGATGAATCAAATAAACAAAATAAAATATACATAAAAAACTTAGTTACACAACTAAATAAAGGAAATAAAACTGAGTATATAATAATATCTGAACTTCTAAATATAAATGGAGGGGAAAGATTTGCAAAAATAATAGTCCATCCTACAATAAAAGAGGGTCTAATTATATCAGATAATAAAAAAGATATAAATGGAAAAGAGTATAGAAAAGAATATCTAAAAGCATTAAAAGATAAAGGTGAAACATATCTTAGTTATTCATATTTAAATCCAATAACACATAAAGAGATGTCTAAAATATCTTATTTTATACTTAATAAAGATTGGAACTGGATTATAGGTACGGGCTTTTATGATGATATCTTAGATAAAGAGATAAGTAAATGGCAAGAGCATTTAAATCTATTAATAAAAAACAGTATTTATAAATATATAACTCTTCTTTTAGTATTTAGTTTAATATTATTTATAGTGATTTATATTATTAGTAAATTTACAAAAGACACTTTTGAAAATTATAAAAAAAGGGTAAAATTAAAAGAAAATGAACTAAAAGAGTTTAATAAAAATCTACAAAAAAAGATTTCACAAGAAGTTGAAAAAAATATTGATGCTCAAAAACAATTATCAAAATCAGAAAAATTGGCTAGTATGGGTGAGATGATAGGAAATATTGCTCACCAATGGAGACAGCCATTATCAGTAATATCAACAATATCTACAAGTATGATTATGAAAAAAGAGTTTGGTGATCTAGATGATAAAGAATTAGTTGATAATTGTAATACAATAAATAAAAATACACAATATTTATCTAAAACAATAGATGACTTTAAAAACTTTATAAAAGGTGATAGAAAAAAAGCAAGTTTTATTTTAGAGAATACTATACATAGTTTTTTAAATTTAGTAGGTGGATCATATAAAGATAATAATATAAATATAGTATTATCTCTTGAAAAAAATATCAATATAAATGGACATGAAAATGAACTGATCCAATGTTTGATAAATATATATAATAATGCAAAAGATGCTTTAATTGATAATAATATTGAAAATAAATTAATATTTATAACAACTAAAAAAGAAGAAGAATATGCACTTATAGTGATAAAAGATAATGCAGGTGGAATTCCAAAAGATATACTTGGAAAAATATTTGAACCTTATTTTACTACGAAATATAAATCACAAGGTACAGGGCTTGGATTAAGTATGACATACAAATTAGTTACAGAAGGTATGAATGGAACCATAGTAGCTAATAATAAAATATATCTATATGAAAATAAGGAGTACCAAGGTGCTGAATTTATTATAAAACTTCCTTATAAATAATAAATATATTTTTAATATTTAAAGATAATATATAGTACAATATAAGTATGAATATAAAATACAATAATAATATAGAAGAAAGATTTATACCAATAGATTATAATAAGCTTTGTAGTGATACTTTAAAATATTTAAATATAAATAACACTAAGTTGGAAAAATTTGCAAATTATTTATCAAGATACTATTATGATAACTCTTATGAAGATTTACAAATATTAAAAAATAATTATCTACCATTTTCACCAGATGATGATGTATTATTAAATGAGTATAATATTGAGCAATTAAAAGAGAAAGAAAATATACTTTTTTCTCAAATAGATGATACTTTAGATAATGCAAATTATGAGATTCTAACAAAAAAAATGCTTGAAAAAGCTATAGAAGAAACATCACCATATGGGATAGAAGTTAGTATAAATTTTGATGATTTTGATGAAGTTAAGATATACTTCAGAGGACAATCTATTAAAACTGATATAATAAAAGATCCTACAAAATTATATTTAAAAAATAAAACTATTACATTTCCAATATATAGAAGATTATTATTAGTAATTAAGCCAAAAAGACTTGAAACACGTGCAGAAGAATTATCTAAATTAGATGGTATTAGTATACAAGAAGCTAAAGATAAGTTAAAAGATAATGATATTTTAATAAAAGATAATCAAGATCAAAATATTTATATAAAACTTTTTAAAAATATACCTCAAATAGATCTGGAGATGCTTTTTCCTAATACAAAAATAAAAATGAAACTTTTTGATAAATTAAAAATAGCTATTTTTGGAGGAGGTGGAACTATTAGTGGTGCATTAACTTTAAGTGCAAAGCTAGGTTCAATCAGTGTAAACCCTATGTCTGCACTTGTAGCTTTAGGAGCTTTTGCTGGTGTGTTATGGAGACAGGTAAAAGGGGTACTTTATAAAAAAAGCCAATATATGGCAAAGCTTGCTCAAAAACTTTATTTTTATAATCTTGCAAATAATACTAGTGCATTGATACAGTGTATAGAAAATGCAAAAGATGAACAAAAAAAAGAGACTTTTTTAGCTTATATATTTTTGTCATCTCAAAAAGAAGCTATATCAAAAGAAGAATTAGATAAAAAAATAGAGGAGTTTATATTTAAAACTTATAACTTAAAAATAAACTTTGAAATATCAGATGGGTTAGAAGAACTAAAAAATATGAATTTACTTATAGATAATAATTCAAAATTTGAAGTTAAAGATTTTTAATTTTTATCTTCTAGATTTAATTTTATAATAAATTTTGCACCTGTATAGTTATGGTTATTATAAGTATAATTAGTATTTAATGCTTCAATTGTTCCATACATACCTTCAACTATTAGTTTATATGTAATATGTAGTCCAAGTCCTGTACCTTGTGATTTATGCTTTGTTGTAAAATATGGTTCAAATATCTTAGGTAAAATACTACTTGGAATCCCTCCTGCATTATCTTTAATAATTATAACTGCAGTGTTATTTTCTACTTTAGTTTTAATAAATATATATTTCTCATTTTCACTTTTATCTTTTAATGCATCCTTAGCATTATTAAAAATATTTATTAATGCTTGAATAAGTTCATTTTCATAACCATTTATTAAAATTTTATCATCTAATTCAAATATAACTTTAATATTATTATTTTTAGATGAAGCCTCCACTAGTGTAAAAAACTTATTAATAGCATCTTTTAGATTATATATTTTTTTAGTTCGATTACCTTTTATAAAGTTTTTAAAATCATCTATTGTTTTAGATAAGTATTGTGAGTTTTCATTTATAGTGTTACAATTTTTTATTAATTCTTTATCATCTAGATCACCAAACTCTTTTTTCATAATAATACCAGTAGATAATGTAGATATTACAGATAATGGCTGTCTCCATTGATGAGCAATATTTCCTATCATCTCACCCATACTAGCCATCTTTTCAGATTTATATAATTTTTCTTGGATTAGATTACTTTTTTTAACTTCAGTAGATATCTTTTCTTCTAATGTCTCGTTTAACTCTTCAAGTTTTTTATTTGTTTTATTTAGTTTATCTGATATTCTATTTAAAATAATCCATAAAATTAATATTAAAATTAGTGTGATCATAATAGATGTGATAATAATATTTTTTATATCATTATTAAACTCTTCTTTTAATTTATTTTGAGTTTCTTGTATATCTTTTTCAACTTCATCTACATAAAACCCAGTACCTAATACCCAATGTAATTTTTTAAATTCATTTACATAAGATATCTTCTTTGCAGGTAAACCAGTTTTTGGGTTAATTGTAGCTTCATAAAATATAAAGCTACCACCTTCTTTTTGCCCTTGCTTTAATAAATCACGAAGTGGATACTTATCACCTTTTTTTAAATTCCATCTATTTTTACCAATAAGACTAGTTTTTATATGAGAGATTGTATTACCCTTATCATCATAAGCAAATATATAACCATTGTGTGATGTTCTATATTTTAAAAGTAATTTTTGTGCATCTTCTTTTATATCTTTTATAATATCATCTTTATATATAGCTGTTCCCACAAATATATTTAATGGTTTATATTCTTTAGCATAACCAATTTTCATCTCTGTTTTATTAGTATTTGGATTTATATAATACCAGTTATTAAAACCACCACCACTTTTTGCAATTTTTACCATATTTTTTATAACAAATTGTTTTTTTATATCTTGTAAACCTATAAGGTTTTTACCTTCTAAATTTCTTTTTACTGGTGCAGATATACAAGTTCCATCCATACTATAAATATAATAATATTTACTTTTATTTGTAGCACTTATAAAATTTAAACACTTTCTTATTTTTTCAAAAATCTCTTTTTTGCTTAAATGTTTATGTTCTTTATAGATATTGTCTATAAGTTTAATAGCATTATTAGTACGTTCTTTTAAGATCTCTTTTTGAAATCTTACATACGAATCTGATTTTTGATTTAATATCTCGATAATATTAGTAATATTGCTCTTTGCAAATTGTTTTTGTTCAGATATTACTCTTTGTTCAATATTGATTAATTGTGTTTGTAATACTTTTTCTTCAAATGAGAGTAAGAAGTTAGTTAATACTGTAGATAGTATTATTATAAATATAATTGGAACTAAAATTATTAATTTAATATTCATACAAAGTACCTTTTAGAAAGTATATCAAAAAATATGTTATAAAATTATTATTTTGTAACTTTATTTTATATTCAGTTGATCTTTGTAGAATGTTTAATATAAAGGTTTCTTATGCAAAAAAAATTAATAAATATAATTTTAATTATGCTTATTATTCGTATATATAGGATCTTCAAATACAATTAATATAATGGCCTTAAGATTTAAGACAATAAATTGTAAAGATTTATTTCCTAAATACTAAAATAAAAAAGTATTTTTAAATTTAAATATGTTGGAAGCTACTCAACCAACCAAATTAAAAAAAATATTTTAGATATAATATATAAGAAATTTAAATTGGAATATTAATATGTTAAAAATAACTAAAGAAGCAATGCAAAGATGGAATCAAATACCTGATGATGTTAAACCTCAATTATTATCCAATGTATATTGTTCAAAATGTAAAGATGCAGTAACAATAATAAACTTTCAAGCAAGTATGGATGGAAATGATTTAATATTAAAAGGTAACTGTACAGTTTGTAATCATAATGTTGCTCGTTTAATAGAAGGACCAGAGGATGATATACTAGAATTTGCAGAAAAATTATCAATTGAAGATGTTGATAAAATGTTTGATAATCAAATCAATGAGAATAATATACTTCTAAAACAATTCGAACAACATCTATACTCTCAAAAATTAGTTACTAAAACAGTTAAAAAACATGTTGATAATATAGACTTTTTTATTAATACATTTACGCTACATTATGAGATTGAAACTCCCCAAGATGCATGGCATGGGATAGATATGTATTTTCATGAGTTTATGCCAAATAAAACAACTTTTGGAAGTGTAAATGATACTAAATCTTCAATAGCAAGTTTAAAAAAGTTTTATAAATATTTAGTTGAATTAAAGAGACTTTCAAAAAATGATTATGATGAAATCTTAGATATGATTAAAAATAATAAAGATGAATGGTTTGATGTTTATGATGATGAATTTGAAGATGATGATTGGTAAAAATTATGAATAATTATAAATTTATAATAATTGGTCATTTAATAAATGGCTAGATTGACGATTCAAATACAAAAAATATATGATAATAAGATAAATATATCACTTAAAGAATATAAAAAAATTAGAAAAAATCAATATGTCGAGTTTTATTAAAAAATATAATTTAATAAGAGAAAGTAAACTTATTTCTTATAAACAATATTCAAATTTACTTAGAAAAAAAGGAGTGTTAACTCAAAAAAGATGGAGACTTAAAATAATAAATAAATTTTATATTTACTTGAAAAATACAATATAAAAAGTATGATATTATAAATGGTTGGAGAATGATGCAATAAATACTCTCAAAGAATACATCTAAAACTTCTTGACAGCATATAAGCAGCCAGATATACAAAAATCATCAAAATAAACTAAAATCTACACAATAGAGTGATAATCAAAATAAATCTTAAATGATAAAACTAAATATCTATATAAACTAAGAGTCTAATCATCTTTTAGATATAATTCGCCTATGACACCATTTAAAGTACACACAGATTATTCTCCAGCAGGAGATCAGCCACAAGCAATAGAACAACTAACAGCAAGTATAAAACAAGGTAATAAATATAATACATTGTTAGGAGTAACAGGAAGTGGTAAAACATATACAATGGCAAAAGTGATAGAACAGTTGCAAATGCCAACACTTATTATGACACATAATAAAACTCTAGCAGCACAAATATATAGTGAATTTAGAGGATTTTTCCCTGATAATCATGTAGAGTATTTTATATCTTATTATGATTATTACCAACCTGAAGCATATATCCCCCGAAGTGATTTATTTATAGAAAAAGATTCTTCTATTAATAGTGAGTTAGAAAGACTAAGACTATCTACTACATCTTCACTTTTAAGCTTTGAAGATATTATATGTGTGGCAAGTGTAAGTGCTAACTATGGTCTTGGTAATCCAGAAGAGTACAAAAAAAATGTACAAAAACTAGAAGTAGGTCAAGAATACTCTCAAAGAGAATTATTACTAAAGCTAGTAGAGATGGGATACAAAAGAAACGATAAGTTTTTTGATAGATCAGATTTTAGAGTAAATGGAGATGTAATTGATATATTTCCAGCTTATTTCGAAGAAGAGTTTATTAGAATAGAGTTTTTTGGAGATGAGGTAGAAAGCTTAACTAAACATGAATACCTTACAAACAATAAAACTGAAGATTTACAAGATGCAACAATATATAGTGTAAACCCATTTGTAGTATCTCAAGACAGATTAAAAGTTGCTATTAAAAGTATAGAAGATGAACTAGCAGAGCGTTTAGCGTACTATAAAAGTGTAGATAAACTAGTAGAACACCAAAGATTAAAACAAAGAGTAGAGTTTGATTTAGAGATGTTAGAAGCTACTGGTATGTGTAAGGGAATTGAAAACTATGCAAGATTACTTACAGATAAAAAGCCAGGGGAGACTCCATATTCACTTATAGATTATTTTGAAGCTATGAATAGACCATATCTAATAATAGTAGATGAATCACATGTGAGTTTATCACAGTTTAGAGGTATGTATGCAGCAGATAGAAGTAGAAAAGAGGTACTTGTAGATTATGGGTTTAGATTACCATCTGCACTTGATAATAGACCATTAAAGTTTGAAGAGTATATAAATAAAAAAGCAAACTTCTTATTTGTAAGTGCAACACCAAACGAACTAGAACTAGAACTATCAAGTGTAGTAGCAAAACAAATAATAAGACCTACAGGATTATTAGATCCAGTTATTGAAATACATGATAGTGAATTTCAAGTTGAAAAACTTCACGATGAGATTAAAAAAGTAACATCTAAAAATGAAAGAGTACTTGTTACAGTTCTAACTAAAAAAATGGCAGAAGAGTTAGCATCTTATTATAGTGATTTGGGTATAAAAGTAAAATACCTACATAGTGAAATTGATGCAATCGAGCGAAATCAAATAATAAGACAACTAAGACTTGGAAAATTTGATGTTTTAATTGGTATTAACCTTTTAAGAGAAGGTCTTGATATCCCTGAAGCGTCTCTTGTAGCAATACTTGATGCTGACAAAGAAGGATTTCTAAGAAGTAAAACAGCATTAGTACAAACAATGGGACGAGCTGCAAGAAATAGCAATGGAAAAGTATTGCTATTTGCAAAAAGAATTACAGATTCTATGCAGTATGCAATAGATACTACAAATGAAAGAAGAGCTATTCAAGAGGCATATAATAAAGAGCATGGAATAACTCCAACTACAACTTTAAGACGACTAGATGAAGATCTAAAGATGGAAGAGTATGATGATGTTGCCCTTAAAAATGATAGATTAAATAAGATGCCAGCATCAGAAAGACAAAAGATGATAAAAGAGTTAAACTCACAAATGACAAAAGCAGCAAAAGATTTAAACTTTGAAGAAGCAATTCGACTTAGAAATGAAATTGAAAAAATAAAACAACTATAAAAGGTAAATATATGAATAAAGATAGATGCACAGTTAAAAAAACATTTATAACTTATGATGAATCAATAGATATTATAAATAATATTGTACTAGAAGATAAAGATACTCAAAAATTATTTATAAGTGATGCTTTAGGGTATACATTAGCAAAAGATATAGTAGCACAAGAAAACTCTCCTGAGTTTCCAACTTCAGCTATGGATGGTTATGCCTTTAAATATGAAGATATACATTTAGGAACTTTACAAATTATTGGAAATAATCCAGCAGGTAGTATAGTAAGTGAAGAAGTAGTAGCAGGAACTTGTATAAAAACATTTACAGGTTCACTTATGCCAAAAGGTAGTGATACTCTAATACCAATAGAAAATGTAACAGTACAAGATGATATGATTGTTATAAATGAAGAGGTTCCTTATAGTTTTGCAACTAGAAAAATAGGGGAAAACTATGCAAAAGATGAGGTACTAATCAAAAAAGGGCAAAAGATAGACTTTGCTCAAATTGGTGTAATGGCATCTTTAAATATTGTACAAGTTGAAGTATATACAAAACCAACAATAAGTATAGCAAGTACAGGTTCAGAGATACTAGACTTAGCAGAAGTACAAACAAATGATTCTCAAATTAGATCTTCAAATCACCTAACACTTGAAGCAATTGCTAAAAAATATGGAGCAAATGTAATTCAAAAAGGTGTAGTAAAAGATGATAAACTTTCTATTTTAAATCTAATCAAAAGTTCTTTAGGTAATAGTGATATAGTTGTTACTACTGGTGGAGTTAGTGTTGGAGATTATGATTTTGTAAAAGATATAATCAAAGATGAATTAGAAGCCAAAATTTTATTTCAAGGAGTATTAATAAAACCAGGACAACATATAATTGTAGCAAAAAAAGATAATAAATTTATAGTTGGACTTCCAGGTTTTGCATATAGTTCTACTGTTACATTTATACTTTATGTATTACCTTTATTATTTAAATTTCAACACTCAAAAGAGAAACTAAAAATAGTAAATGCAAATATGAAATCAACTTTTAAAAAACAAGGTAATAAAACAACATTTACAGCTGTTAATTTAACTCTTAGTGATGGAGAATATTATGTAGATTTTGATGGTAAAAAAACTGGAACATCTGCAATACTTACTAACCTTTTAGGTAGTAGTGGATTACTTATAGCAAACCCAGGTGAACAAGAGTTTAATATTGGTGATAAAGTACAAGTTTTATGTATATAAAAAAGAGATAATATGGATTTAAATCAAATAAGACAAGAACGAGAAAAATGGCTTATCTGGAAAAATATTGTTCCAATGAGAGAATCTTTAAAAAAAGTAGAAGCTATAAATATACCAAAAGATGTTGATATCAAACTTAAAGATTGGCTTACTATTGGAGATGAAAATACTTTAAGTAGTGAAGATATAAAAACTATAGAAGAATCTGCAAAGGCACTTATTCCATGGAGAAAAGGACCTTTTAATTTTTGTGGAATGAAGCTTGATAGTGAATGGCAATCAAATTTAAAATACAACCTTTTAAGACCACATTTTGATTTAAAAAATAAGTGTGTAGCTGATGTTGGTTGTAACAATGGTTATTATATGTTTAGAATGTTAGAAGATAAGCCTAAAAAGCTTGTAGGATTTGATCCATCTGCTATATTTAAAACTCAATTTGATTTTATAAATCATTTTATAAAAAGTGATATCAAATATGAACTTCTAGGTGTGGAGCATTTAGAACACTATGAAACAAAATTTGATATGATCTTTATGTTAGGCGTTCTTTATCATAGAAGTGATCCTATAGGTTCTTTAAAGTCTTTAAATAGAGCATTAAATAAAGATGGAGAGATTATTGTTGATAGCTTTATGATAGATGGAGAAGAAGAGGTCGCTTTAACTCCAAAAGATAGATATAATATGATGCCAAATATATATTTTATACCTACAGTAAATTGTTTTAAAAACTGGATAAATAGAGCAGGATTCAAAGATATAGAAGTAATAGAGATAACAAAAACAGATGAAACAGAACAACGAGTTACACCATGGACATTTGGTAAAAGTTTAGATGATTTTTTAGATACAAATGACAAAGATAAAACTTGTGAAGGTTATCCAGCTCCTAAGAGAGTATATCTTAAAGCAAAGAAAAAATAGTATTATTTTTTATATAAAAAAAGGGAGTTGAATTTAATTAACTCCCTTTTTTATTTAAAGTAGCAAAAATTATTTTTTTGCTGCTTTAGTTTCATCAGAATATTTATATCCTAATTCATAAGCTTTTTTATTAAGCTCATGTACTTTTTTAGGTACTTTTGAAAGCATTACTTCTTCAAGTAAATCTTTATCAATAGCATCCATATAGTTATTTGCAATTGCAAGAGCTACAACAGATTGAGTAATAACATTACCTACTTCTTCTTTAGCTATTGAAATAATAGGAATCTCAACGATATTCCATTTTTTTCTATCTTCTTCAGTTGCTTGCACTAAGTTTGGCTCAATTACGATTGTTCCACCATCAGATACACCATCTTTAAAAGAGTTGTAAGAAACTTGTGCAACAGATAACATGAAATCTATTTCACCATCTTTTGCATATGGGTAAAAAATTTCATCATCATCAAGAGTGATATCAACAACAGTTGGTCCACCTCTTACTTGTGATGTATATGTCGCAGTTTTTAAACCGTGACCACCAGCTTTGATTTTTGCAGCCGCAAAAATCTCACCAGCAAGAAGAACACCTTGTCCACCAACACCTGTAAATCTCATTAGTTTTCTAGCCATAATGTTTCCTTATATTTTTTTCTCAAAGTCGTCTTGAGTAATTTTTGCTCTCTTACCTTGATGAACATCTTTGATATCTTGATACATATCACAGTATTCTCTTACTTCTGTATCATGTTTTAATACACCTGTAGGGAACATATTTAATTGCTCTTCAGGGCTTAATTTATCATACTTAGATTTTGGAGTTGTAATTGAATCAATCCAGTTTAAGTTATCCATAGCAGAAACCATTTTATTTTTTCTACCAAGGTTAATATGACAGTTAGACATTACATCGAAGAAACTAAAACCTCTATGTTCGAAACCTTTAACTAAAAGTCTTTCTAGTTTTTTAGGATCAAGCATTGTTTCTCTACCTACAAATGAAGCACCAGAAGCGATAGCTAATTCACAAGCATCAAAAGTTGGATCAATATTACCAGCTTTTTGAGAAACTGTCCACATACCCTGAGGAGTAGTAGGAGAAGTTTGTGAGTTTGTTAATCCGTAGATGAAGTTATTAATAACGATAAAGTTAATATCGATATTTCTTCTACATGCATGAATTGTGTGATTTCCACCAATAGCTAGTGCATCACCATCTCCACCAACACAAATTACGTGTTTGTCTGGATTTGCTAATTTTACACCAGTTGCATATGCAACAGTTCTACCATGTGTAGTATGAATTGTATTGAAGTCAACATAAGAAGAGAATCTTCCTGAACAACCAATACCAGAGATAACACAAACGTCATCTTGCTTCCAACCCATTTTTTCAATAGCTCTGATAGTTGCTTTTAAAATTACACCATCACCACATCCCCAACACCATAGTGTTGGCATCTTTTCTAATCTTAAATATTTATCATAATTATATGCCATCTTAGAATACCTCCTTAACTTTCGCTACAATTTCATGTGGAGCGATTGGTCTACCATTTACTTTGTATAAACCTTCTAAATCTAGTCTACTAGAAACTCTTTCTACTTCTGCTGTATATTGTTTAATATTAAGCTCAACAACTAAAACATTTTTGATTTTATCTGTAAAGTGTTTAATTCTTTCTGCAGGACTTGGCCATAAAGTAATTGGTCTAAATAAACCAGCTTTAATACCTTGTTTTCTTAAGTCAGCAATTGCTTCTTTAACTGCAAGAGAAACAGAACCATATGCAATAATTAATACATCATTTTCTTCTAAATCATCTAACATAAACTCTTCATTTAATTCTAATTCATCTCTATGTAATTCAACTTTGTCTTCTAATCTTTGGATTAGTTTTCTACATGTATTAATCTCTTCTGTTGGGAAACCATTTTTATCATGGTGTAATCCTGTAAAGTGGTATCTATAACCTTTAAACATACTATTTAATACAGCTGGTTGATCTGGTTCACATTCATATGGGAAGTAATCTTCAGGTGCTCCATCAAATTGTTTTCTTAGTTTAATTCCAGCTTTAACTTCTTCAAGTGTTGGAAGAATCGCTTTACCATGCATGTGACCTAATGTTTCATCAGTAAGTACAATAACTGGTTGCATAAATCTATCAGCTAAGTTAAATGCTCTTACAACTTCTGTATAACATTCAGCAAGTGTACCAGCACATAAAGTAATTGATTTATAATCTCCATGAGATGGGTTTTTAGCTTGTAAAACATCACCTTGTGAAACTCTTGTAGGAAGTCCAGTTGATGGTCCACCTCTCATTACGTTTACAAGTACTAAAGGTACTTCTGCCATTTGTGCTAAACCTAAGTTTTCAGCTTTAAGTGATACTCCAGGTCCTGAAGTAGCTGTTAATGCTCTTACACCTGTCATAGATGCACCAATAACACAACAAATTCCAGCGATTTCATCTTCCATTTGGATAGCTGCTCCACCTGCTGCAGGTAATAAATCAGATATTACGTGCATTACTTCACTTGATGGTGTTAATGGGTATCCTCCAAAAAATTCACATCCAGCATCAACTGCTGCGATTGCTGAAAGCTCATTACCAGTAGATATTATTTCTCTAGTTGCCATTCATTTTCTCCTTATTTACCGTAATTTTCAGGTAATCTATAATTATTTTCGACAATTGCTGCAGCTCTCGCTTTGCTCTCATCTGTTAATTTTGCAAATTTTATATTATCTGTTTTTTTATCTGCTACATATATAGCAAAATCAGGACAGTTTAACTCACAGTCATTACAACCAATACAATCCTCTAGTGCTACAATAGAAATCATTGCTCCTAGTGTAGATGTTGGTTCAGCTTTCATAGAAAGAACTCCTGCTGGACAAACTGCAACACATATATCACATGCTTTACATCTAGCTGTATCAACCCATACCGGAGTATTTTCAGGTGCTTTTATTAAAGACATTTTTTCCCCTTAATCATTAATTTAATTTACAGAATATATGATATTTCGTATTTATTAAATACATCATACATTACTTAATAAATGGTATCTAAATTTTAGTAATATTTATTTTAATTGATTATTATATTAAGTATAGATTATTATATGTAACAAAATGAAACAATGAAATATTAATCTTAAAATTAATTTAAAAAGATAGATAAAATAAAAATTTTATTATAATAATTTAGTTACTTTTTGTTACATATTTTGATTTTAGGCTTATTTATCACATAAATAAACATTATTAAGTGTATAACCAATCCCTGTAACTATTTTGATAGATTCACTGGGTATTTTTTTTCTAAGTCGCTTAATTAAAGCACGAATATTATCTAAATTTGTAGGTTCACCCTCCCATACATATTCATCAATTTCACTATATGAAACTACCTTATTTATATTTTCACAAAATAGTTCTAAAAAAAGTATCTCTTTTTTTGCTAAAACTATTTTTTGATCATTTTCATATAATACATGGTCAATAAAATCATATTTTATATTTTCATTAAATACAATATATTTATTTTGAACTTTACATAGATTTTTTACTTTATGAACCAATTCATACATAAAAAAAGGTTTTTTTATATAATCATTACAACCTTTTTCATAAGAGGATTGAATTTTTTCTAGTTCATGATTTGATGATATAATAATAACAGGAACATTAGGATGGCTAGATTTTATATATTTTAAAACTTCAATGCCATCAATTGATGGAACATTTATGTCTAAAATAAAACATGAATATCCATTTGCAATTGCATTTAATGCTTCTTGCCCATCAGTAAAACAATCAACCTTATAAGACTCTCTACTTAGAGCTAATTTCATAACATTTGATAGTGCATCATTATCTTCAAGAATTAGTATTTTCATCATTATCCTCTTTATTAAATTGTTTAAAAATAATCCTAAAAGATGAACCATCTTTTGTATACCTATATGATATTTTACCATTTAGTTTATCTTCAATGATAAGTTTACTCATATATAATCCTATACCATGACCTTTACTTTTTGTTGAAAAGTATTGTAAAAAGATTTTCTTTTGTAACTCTTGGCTAATACCTGGACCATTATCTATTATATCTAGAATCAAATTATCTTCTTCATTTTTTAATATTATATCTATTTTTCTATTATTGTTTTCATTTACAAGTAGGGCATCTTTTGCATTATTTATAATATTTAAAATAGCTTGCATAAGTTCATTTTCATAGCCATATATTTTTAGATTTGTATTTGGTTCAATTTTGATATTTACATCAATATAATTATATTTTAGATTATGTTTTACAATATTTAGTAGTGAATCTATGGTTTTATCTAGGCTAAATATTGTTTTTTGTTTTGATGGTATTATAAACTCTTGAAAGTCATTTATTGTTTTATTCATATATTGAACTTGAAGCATAATATTTTTAATATGATAAGAATCTTCCTCTTTTTCATTTATATTGTGCATATAAAATAGATCTTGTGCAAGTGCTGTAATAGCTACTAGTGGGGATTTCCACTGATGTGCAATAGAAGAAAAGATCTCACCAATCTCTGCAAGTTTTGACTGTTGTACCATATATTGAGTTTGTTTAACCCTTTGATTTGCTAGTTCTTTCTCTTTTGTAATATTTGTCAAAATAGTAACCTTAGCATTCTCATTTGTATTTGAATCGTAGTAGTTTGTCTCTTGTATATAAAATATTTCCACTTTTTTATTATGTAAAATTGAAAACTGAGCTTTACTTTTTTCTTTATAATATTCATTTAGTTTTGAGATTACTCTACTTATTTTTTTATTCTCTTTTTTGTACTCTTCAAGAGTGTGTTGGTGTATTTGTTGATATGGTATATCAATTAGATCACAAAAACTTTTATTTGCATCTAGGACTCTATTTTTCTCATCTCTCCAAAAAATAGGATTATCAATACTATTTAATAAAATTTTATTAAATTTAATCCTTCTTCTTAACTTTTTTTGTGTTTGTTGTTTTGAATATAGAGTTAAAATTAAAATAGTAATAATAAGTATCAAAAGTGGAGATACTAAAAATACTGAGTTTATAAGTTTACGATATTTTTCAAAAAAGTTTTGTGGTTTATTTATGATTATTATATTTTCTAAATCTTTTGGTAAAGTGATATTATATTTTTTTAAAATATTATTATCAAAAATATAATCATATTTTGAATTTATTGTAATTTTTGTATTACTAACTGTACTATTTAAGATATTTATAGCTTTTGATGCAGTTATTTTTCCTATATTTTCAATAGAAACAACAGCACCACCAATAACACCTTTATTTAAAAATAGATCATCAGTTACAAAAATTGGTAATTTAAACTCATTTAGTGCTTGTATGATCTCATTTGTTTTATAAAATTTACCATTTGGATTGTTGAAATATCTTACAAAAAGTATTGCTTCATCTTTTTTATATTTATTAAAATATTGTTTAAACGCTTCAAGAGTTTCATCTCTTAGATATTCTATATCTACTTTATGTTTTATTTTTCTTATTGCTTTTATTATAAATGAACTTGTATCATTTCCATTTAAACTTCTATCATTTATTATATAAAGCTTTTTGATATTTGGCATAGTTTTTAAAATAAGATTTATATTATTTTGTATCTGTAGTTTTTGAATTATCCCATATATTCTATCTTCAAGATTATATACCCTTGCTAACTCTTTTGAAAAATGCTCCACACCTGTAAATAAAATTTTTTCATTGGTAAATATTTTTGAGTAATTTTTAATAGCAAATTTATATGCAAACCTATCTATAGTGATTATTAGGTCATATTTTTGTTTTTGTAGTTGTATTTGGTAAAGTTCAGAAAGTTTTTTTATATATTTTGTTGAATTAATTTGTCTATAATCCATATATAATACATTTATATTTATATTTTTATTTGTGAAAAATTCCTTTTCTATATTTTTTACAATAGTATCACTTATTTCAAAACCTTTATGGTAAGAGTTTAGTATTAAAATATTTTTTGTATTACTTGCAAATAGTAAGTTTACTAATATAGCTATGATAAATATATATTTTATGATATAACCTTTATGTGATTTATTATAATATACATAATAATATATAAATAGGAAATTAAATAATGAAAATTTTACTTAAAAGTACAATATTTATTTGTGTGATTAATCTTTATTCATCAGATTTTATAACTTTAGGAACAGGTGCTGTTTCAGGAACATATTATCCAACAGGAAAAAATATATGTAAATTTGTCAATAGATATAAGAAAGATACAAATATAAGATGTTCAGTTGAAACTACAAAAGGTTCAATTAGTAATATAAATAGTATAGAAAATAATGAACTTGATTTTGCAATTGTTCAATCTGATATTTTATATAATGCAAGTAAAGGTTTTAAGACTTTTAAAAATAATAAACAAAAAGATATAAAATCAGTTATGGCTATATATCCAGAGCTATTTACACTTTTAGTTTCAAAAGAATCAAATATAACAAATATAGAAGATATAAAAAATAAAAAAATAAATATAGGAAATACTGGTTCTGGAAATGAAGTTACAACTTTGCAGTTGTTAGATATATTAAATATAAAAACTTCACAGTTTAATCCTACTAGATTAGATTCTCAAGAGTTACCAGATGCACTTATAAATAAAAAAATAGATGGCTATTTTTATATGGTAGGGCATCCAGCTTCAAATATTATGTATGCAACAAATAATATAAATTCTAGAATAATACCAATTAAGGGTAAAGCTATAGATAAACTAATAAAAGATAATCCATATTTTATAAAGTCCTATATAAAAGGTGGTTTATATAAAAATAATCCAAATAATATAAAAACATTTGGAGTAAAAGCTGTTTTAGTTGTAAATAAAAATATAAGTGATTATGTAGTTTATAATTTAGTAAAAGCAATTTTAGATAACTTTGAAGAGTTTAAATTATTACATCCAAGTTATAATAATATTACAAAAAAATCTTTACTTGAAGGTATAAGCGCACCACTTCATAAAGGTGCAATAAAGTATTATAAAGAGATAGGACTTATTAAATAAGTTTTAAATTAGATATAAAAAAAGGTCAAGCTATTTGCTTGACCTTTTTTAGTTAAAGGAATTAGATATTAACCTAATAATTCTTTAACTGCTTTTCCAATATCAGCTGGACTTACTACAACTTTAACACCTGCAGCTTCTAAAGCTTCCATTTTTTCTTTAGCTGTTCCCGCACTTCCACTTACAATCGCTCCAGCGTGACCCATTGTTTTACCTTTAGGTGCTGTTTGACCAGCAATAAATGCTACAACTGGTTTAGTGATTTGCTCTTTGATTAATTTAGCAGCTTGAATCTCAAGATCTCCACCAATTTCACCAATCATTACAATACATTTTGTATCTGGATCAGCTTCAAACATTGGTAAGATTTGTTTGTATGAAAGACCAATAATTGGATCTCCACCAATACCAACTGCAGTTGTAATACCATAACCTTCATTACATACTTGGTTTGCACCTTCATAAGTTAGTGTACCAGATTTAGAGATAAGTCCTACATTTCCTTTTTTGAAAATACTACCTGGCATAATACCAATTTTACATTCCTCAGCCGTAATAATACCTGGACAGTTTGGCCCAATGGTCATCATTCCATGTTTTGTTGCATGAGCTTTAGCAGCTTGCATATCTTTAACTGGAGCACCTTCAGTGATAATTACTGCTAGTTCTATACCAGCTTCAGCAGCTTCCATTACAGCATCACCTACAAATGCAGGTGGAACAAAGATCATAGAAACTGTAGCACCTGTTGCTTTTACTGCATCATCAACTGTATTAAATACAGGTTTACCTAAGTGTTCTTGACCACCTTTATTTGGAGTAACACCACCAACAATATTTGTTCCATATGCAATACATTGTTCTGCATGGAAAGTTCCCTCTTTACCTGTGAAACCTTGAACGATTACTTTACTATCTTTATTTACTAAAATTGACATATTATTTTTCTCCTTTTGCTGCTGCAACTGCTTTTGCTGCACCATCACCTAAATCATCACCAACGATTAAATTAGAGATATTTGCATTTTTAAGAATTTCGGCTGCTTCTGGTGCATTTGTACCATCAAGTCTTACAATAACTGGTACATTTACATCTGTTATTTTTGTAGCTTCAATAATACCATTTGCAATTCTATCACATCTTACAATACCACCGAAGATATTAACAAAAATAGCTTTTACTTTTGGGTTTTTAAGAATAATCTCAAAACCTTTTGCAACTGTTTGTGCATTTGCAGATCCACCAACATCTAAGAAGTTTGCTGGAGTTCCACCCATGTGGTTAATTGTATCCATAGTACCCATAGCAAGTCCAGCACCATTTACCATACAACCAATTTCACCATCAAGTGCAACATATGATAATCCATATTGAGCTGCTTCTCTTTCATCTTCATCTTCTTCAGTTAAATCTCTCATAGCAGCAATTTCTGGTTGTCTATATAAAGCAGAGTTATCGAATCCCATTTTACCATCAAGTGCTAAAAATTCTCCAGAACCTGTTTTAATAAGTGGATTTATCTCAATCATCTCAGCATCATTATCCATGTAAAGTTTGAATAATTTTTGTGCAAAAGTGATGATATTTTTTTGTTCTGTTTTATCAGTAATTCCTAATCCAAATGCTAATTTTCTACCATGAAAACCTTGGAAACCAATAGCTGGATCTACAGGAACAGTTACGATTTTTTCAGGTGTGTTTTCAGCAACATCTTCAATATTCATACCACCTTCAGTAGAAGCCATGATTAAAGGCATCTCTAATTTTCTATCTAAAACTACAGAAAGATATAATTCAGCTTTAATATCAGCTCCATCTTCAATATATAATTTTTGAACTAATTTCCCTTCAGGACCTGTTTGGTGAGTAACTAGAGTCATACCTAAAATTTCATTTGATAATTCTTCTACTTCTTTTAAAGATTTAGCTAGTTTAACACCACCACCTAATCCTCGACCACCTGCATGAATTTGAGCTTTTACAACCCAAATTGGTCCACCTAAAGTTTCAGCTGCTACAACTGCATCTTTAACACTTTCTACCATAATACCTTTTGGTGTTGGTATATCATATTTTGCAAAAATTTGTTTTGCTTGATATTCATGAATATTCATATTTTCTCCTGTAATATTTGAAATTTATTAATTATATCTAAGTATAGTTAAAGTGCTATTTTAGATTATTTTATTAGATTATTTTATAATAAAGTGTGTAAAGATTACACACTTTAATTAGTAAGATTAGTTATATTTCTAAATTAATTAACTTAAATTATTTAACCTCGTATTGTTCTCTTCCCATTTGGTATAAATCGTTACCAAAAGTATCATTTACTACTGTAACAGGGAAATCTTTAACAGTTAATTTTCTAACTGCTTCAGGTCCTAATTCAGGATAAGCTATAACTTCAGCAGATGTTATTTGCTTACCTAGTAATGCTCCAGCTCCTCCTGTTGCTCCAAAGTAAATTCCACCATATTCTTTACAAGCATCTTTTACCTCTTGACTTCTTTTCCCTTTTCCAATCATACCACGACTTCCATTTTTAAGCATAGTAGGGCTGTATGAATCCATTCTGTATGATGTAGTTGGTCCTGCACTTCCTATAGGCTCACCTGGTTTTGGAGGAGTTGGTCCTACAAAGTATATAATACTACCTTCTAAATCAAATGGAAGTTCTTCTCCTGCTTCAATTAGATCTACAAGTTTTTTATGTGCAGCATCACGAGCTGTATATATTGTACCGTTTAATTTTACAATATCTCCAGCTTTTAACATTCTTGTATCTTCTTCACTTAATGGTGTTGTTAGTGTATATTCTGCCATTTTTTATCCTTTATATTGTAATATGTGCGTGTCTTGAACTATGACATTGAACATTAACACTTACAGGTAATGATGCAATATGACATGGATTTGCTTCAATATGAACAGCAAGTACAGTTTCAGTACCACCCATTCCCATAGCTCCAATTCCAAGTTTATTTAATTCATCTTTAATATCTTGTTCCATTTGTGCCATCTCTGGATCTTCATTTACACTACCTATAGTTCTAAATAAAGAGTGTTTAGAAGATATAGCAGCTTTTTCAAAAGTACCACCAATTCCAACACCTACTGTTAATGGAGGACATGGATTTCCACCAGCATCACTAATTACTTGTTTTACATATTCAATAATTCCAGCTTTTCCAGCAGCTGGAGGAAATACTGTAGCTCTAGATACATTTTCACTTCCTCCACCTTTTGCTGCATATTCAACTTCAATTTTATCTCCAGCAACTAAATCAAAATGGATAATAGCAGGTAAGTTATATCCAACTTTATCTTTTAAATTTGCTCTAGAAAATGGTTCACATGTAGATGCTCTTAAGTATGCCTCTTGATAACCTTTTTCTGTACCTTCATTGATAGCATCTCTTAATAATCCACCAACTACTTTAACCTCTTCACCAACATTTACAAAAAATACAGCTAGTCCTGTATCTTGACAAAGTGGTCTTTTTTCATCTTTAGCAATATCAGCATTTTTTAATAGTTGTGCTAATACCTCTTTTGCAACTGGTGATTTTTCACTATCGTGAGCGTCTTTTATCGCTTTATATGCATCATCAGGTAGAACAGTTCCACAGTGGATGATTACATTTTTAATTGCTGTTACTATATCAGCATACTGAATTTCTCTCATATTATATTCCTTCAAAAAATTTGTTTTCTTTTAAAATCGCAATACCTTCTTTTATAGAATCTACCGATTTTTTAAATTTTGCTTGTGTTTGTTTATCTAGATGAATCTCTATTATTTTTTCACAACCTTTTGCTCCTAAAACTACAGGAACACCAACACAAACATCACTATATCCATATTGTCCCTCTAATAATACAGATGATGGTACAATTGCTTTACTATCATTTAGAACAGCTTCCACCATATGAGCAATAGCTCGACCTGGTCCGTAATATCCGCTTGTACCTAAATATTTAACTATCTCTGCTCCACCATTTTTAGTTCTTTGGATAATATTTTGCATATCTTCATGTGAAATTAATTCAGGAAGTGGAATATCACCAACAGATACATTTTGTGGCATAGGGATCATATTTTCACCATGATCACCAATTACTAAGCTTCCTGTTTGTTTTGCACTATATCCAGTTATATTTTGTATTTGGTAAGCCATTCTAGAACCATCTAATGCTCCAGCCATACCAATAATTCTATTTGAACTCCATCCAGTAATTTGTGATATAACATAAGTCATAACATCAAGTGGGTTTGATACACAAATGATTATTGCTTCTGGGGATGTTTTTTTAATAGACGTTGTTACATCTTTTATTATTTTAGCATTTATCATAAGTAGATCAGCTCTTGTCATATCACCTTTTCTAGGTACTCCTGCAGTTATTACTACAATATCACAATCTTTTACATCTTCAATAGTATCTGCAGCTGTTATAATTGTACCTTGTGGTGCATAGTATGAAGCTTGACCAATATCTATTGCTTTACCTTTAGCAACACCTGGTGCTATATCAAATAAAATAATTTCATGACAAGTTCCCATCATACTTAGTGTATATGCTGCAGTTGCTCCAACTGCACCAACACCAATAATACCTACTTTTCTTCCTGTCATAGTTTATTTACCTTTCTTTGGTTGATCTTCTTTTTTATCATCAAAAAAGTCTAATTGGTATAGTGAATCAATAAGTTCTCTTACAGAATTTACAGAGTTTTTAAATCTTTCTCTTTGTAAAGTTTTAAGTGTCATTTCTATTATTTTTTCAGCTCCACCAGCACCTATCATAACAGGAACACCAGAAACTATGTTGCTATAACCATATTCACCTTCAAGTGCAACTGCACATGAGTGTATCTGTTTTGTATCGCCTAAAATTGCATCAACCATCACAGCTGTTGATTTTGCAGGTGCATAATAAGCACTTCCATCACCAAGTAAGTTTACAATTTCAGCACCACCATTTTTAGTTTTTTTAACAATCTCGCCAATCTCTTCTGAGTCTAGTAAATCATCTAAAGGAACACCAGCAATTGTAGTAAATTTTGGTAGTGGTACCATAGTATCACCATGTCCACCCATAACTGTTGCTCTAATTTGACCTGCACCATATCCTAATTTTTCATAGATAAAGTGAGCCATTCTAGCTGCATCAAGTATACCAGCCATACCAAGAACTCTCTCTCTTGGGAATCCTGTTTCTTTTAATACTACATAAGTCATAGCATCTAGTGGGTTTGATACAACAATAACTATTGCATCTGGAGCATATTGTTTAATCTCTTTTGCATAAGCTCTTACTATTTGAGCATTTTTAAGAAGTAGATCATCTCTATTCATACCAGGAGTTCTAGGAGCTCCAGCAGTAATTACTACGATATCACTATCTGCTATATCAGATGCTTCTTTTGCTGCTTTTACAACTGAATGCTTTCTGCCAGCATTTGCTGCTTGAGACATATCAAGTGCTTTACCTTTTGCAACATCATAGTTTCTACCTCTAAGTACGATATCATGACATGATCCACTTGTTGCTAATATAAATGCAACTGTTGAACCAAAATTTCCTGTACCAATTACAGTTACTTTTTTACCTTTTGCCATATTGTTCCTTTATTATTAAATATTTGCTAGTTTTGTTTATTATAATCTTATTATTTAAGATGAATAAAGGTTAAAACTAAAATTAAAGTTATTCAATATAACTCTAATTTCAATTCTAACCTATTTTGTGTAAAATTATTAAGTAAGCCAGATGGCTTACTTAATTTTAAAATAATTAGATATTGTCAATTATTTTATTTAGTGTAGCAGATGGTCTCATCGCAGCTTCAGCTTTTGCATCATCTGGGTGATAGTATCCACCGATATCTTGTGCTTTACCTTCAGCAGCTAAAAGTTCAGAGATAATTGTATCTTCATTTTCTTTTAATGCTTTTGCAACAGGAGCAAATTTTTCTGCTAATGCAGGAACTTCTGTTTGAGAAGATAATGCATCTGCCCAGTATTGAGCAACGAAGAAGTGAGAAGCTTTATTATCTGGCTCTCCACATTTTCTTGAAGGTGCTTTATTATTATCTAAGTAACCATCATTTGCAACATCAAGTGCAGCAGTAACAGCAGCTAACTCATCAGAGTTATGTTTTCTAGCAATAAATCTTAAAGATTCTGCAAGTGCTAAGAATTCACCTAATGAATCCCATCTTAAGTGACCTTCAGCTAAGAATTGATCAACATGTTTAGGAGCAGATCCACCAGCACCAGTTTCATATAATCCACCACCAGCTAATAATGGAACAATTGATAACATTTTTGCAGATGTTCCAAGCTCTAAAATAGGGTACATATCAGTTAAGTGATCTCTTAATACATTTCCAGTTACGGCGATTGTATTTTTACCTTCTCTAACTCTTGCATTTGTAAATCTAGTAGCAGATGTTACATCCATAATTTGAATATCTAAACCTTCTGTATCAAACTCAGGAAGATATTTTTCAACTTTAGCAATCATTTGTGCATCGTGAGCTCTATTTTTATCTAACCAGAAAATAACAGGAACTTGCTCAATTTGACCTCTTTCTACTGCTAATCTAATCCAATCTTTGATTGGGATATCTTTAGCTCTAGACATTCTCCAAATATCACCAGCTTCACACTCAAAGCTCATTAATTCTGTACCATCTTGGGCAGTTACTGTTACTGTTCCAGCTTCAGCTAATTCAAATGTAGTAGGGTGAGAACCATACTCTTCAGCTTTTTGAGCCATAAGACCAACATTAGCCATAGAACCCATAGTTGTTACATCGTATTGACCATTTTTAACACAATCAGCTACCATCTCTTCGTGGAACATTGCATATGTAGAATCAGGAATAACTGCAACACACTCAACTGCATCACCATTTCTATTCCATTGTTTACCACCTTCTCTTACAACAACTGGCATAGATGCATCAATAATAACATCATTTGAAGCGTTGAAGTTAGTTGTACCTTTATCAGAATCAACCATAGCAATTTCAGGGTTATCAGATTCAACTACTGCTTGGAAAGCTGCTTTAATTTCTGCTTCTTTAGCGTGGCCAGCGATTTTCTTTTCTAAATCTGACATACCTTGATTTGGGTTAACATTAAGTTCAGAGAATACATCTGCATATTTATCAAATACTTCTTGGAAGAATACAGTAAATGCATGACCAAACATAATTGGATCAGAGATTTTCATCATTGTAGCTTTTAAGTGAATTGACCATAAAACACCATTTTTCTTAGCATCTTCAATTGATTTTGCAATAAAAGACTTAAGTTTAGCAACAGACATAAATGTACCATCTAATACTTCACCTTCAAGTGCATCAATAGAAGCTAATTCTTTTCCATTAAGTGCAATTGTAACTTTTTGTGCTTTGTCCATAGTAACTGATTTTTCATTACCATAGAAATCACCATCTCCAGCCATATGTGCAACATAAGCTTTAGAATTTTCAGAGAATGCTTTTAATCTATGAGGATTATTTTGAGCAAATCTTTTAACAGCTTTTGCAGCACGTCTATCTGAGTTACCTTCTCTTAATACTGGGTTAACAGCAGATCCTAAACATGTAGAATATTTAGCTTGAATCTCTTCTTCAGCAGCGTTAGCTGGATTTTCTGGATAATCTGGGATATCAAAACCTTGACCTTGAAGTTCAGCAATACACTCTTTTAATTGACCAACAGAAGCTGATACATTTGGAAGTTTAATGATATTAGCTTCAGGTTTTAAAACTAATTCACCAAGCTTAGATAGTTCATCTTCAGCTAAACCCATAGCAGATAAAACTCTACCGGCAAGTGAGATATCAGATGTTACAACATCAACTCCACCAGCTTTTGTGAATGCATTTACGATAGGTAAAAGCGAATAAGTTGCTAAAGCAGGAGCTTCATCAATTTTTGACCATATGATTTTTGACATATTAATTCCTTGTGTTTTTATATAATAGATTATATATTATCAAGAAATTAGTTTGATTATTATAAATTATAAATTGTCAAAGAAAAAAATAATATTTTGTTTCAAAATGAAACATAATTCTACTTGATATCTTTCCATAAATTTTTTACACTAGATTTAGTTTTCTTTTTTGTAGTATTGTGTAACTTTTTGTAATACTTTTTAGTTTTTACTTGTTTTTTAAATCTTTTTGATCGTTGTACAGCTCTTATTACCCTTGCATGGTTTTTATAATTTGATGAAAATACATGTTTATTACCTTTTACACTTTTCATAAAGTATAAATAATTTGTTTTTTTAGGAAAAATTGCAGATTTAATTGCTTCAAACTCTACAGCACAAATTGGATTTGATGGTATACCTGTTGTTTTATATGTATTATAATCTGTTGTATCCTTTTTAATCATTTTTGATGTAACTTTTACATGAGAATATTTCCCATAGTTTAAAGTCCCATCCATTTGTAGTTTCATACCTTTTTTTATTCTATTATAAATAACACTTGCAACTGTAGGCATCTCTTCTTTTGAGGCTGCTTCTTTTTGAATAATGGATGCAATTATTAAAAACTTGTACCATGCTTTTTTATCATATGTTCCAAATATCTTAATAGCATTTTTTCTATATTGTTTATCACTATAGTTAATAAGATGTTTGATTACATCATCACTTTTCATACCTAATGGTAAAGAGTAAGTTTGAGGAATAATATTTCCATCTAATTTATAGGCATATTTAGAATAAGAAATAAATAGATTTTTTACAGGGATGTTTAGTTTTTTTGATATTTGCTTTAAAAAGTAATAATATGTTTCACCCGGAATTAAAGTAACATTTCTAATAGCAGCTTTAGAACGAGTTAGTTTATATAAAAAATCGTATTTTTTTAACCTTATTGCTTTTAGATCAATCCATCCACTTTGTGGATAACCTAAAGATTTTACAATTACTGTATCTATAATATTTAAGTCATAATTGTTTTTATTTAAATATGTTATAATACTATCTGTTGAACCTTTTGGTATGTATAAAACTCTATTTGTAGAAACATTAAGTGTTAAGTAAAACAATACAGAAATAATAAAAATAAGGAATAATTCTATTATGTTAAAGACTATTATTTTTTTATTGGAATTTTTTATATTCTTAATTGCTGTGTTGGTTTTTTCTTTAATGTATGGGATCACTCTGTCAAATCTTTCTTATGATGATATTAATATTTCGAAATTGTATATAAAATATGATAAAAACCTTATTGTAAAGAGTGATAATTTAGTTTATTTTGATAAAAAAACAAATAAGAGCCTAAAATTTGAAATTAATACCACTGTAAATTATAAAAAAGATAAACTTATATTAGATATTCAAAAGTTAAAATATTTAAATAATAATTTACAACTAAAAGCAAAAGTATACTTAACACAAGAGAAAATTGATCAACTAATAAATAATGATGATAAAAATATCACACTCTACAATGTTGAATTTATTTTTGATAAAAAATTAAAGCCTTTAAAATCAAAAGAGTTATATCTAAATTACAAAAAAGATGATATATCTTTAAAATTTAAATCACCTAGTTATAATAGTATAAAACTAAATGGTACAAATGTAAAAATAGAAAATATTAAAAAAAATACAAAGTTATTATTAAATATCCATACAAATAATATTTTTGATAAAAAAGTAAAAAATATTTTACATTATTATGGAGTTGATCTACCTATTAAACAATATAGTGGAACTAATAACGTATATGCAAAGTTAAATATTGATCTAAATAGTTTTAATACAGATGTAAAAATAGATGCAAAAATAAAAAATAGTAAAATATCTTATGAAGATAAAATAATAAAAAGTAAAAATTTAATAGTAAGTTATAAGAATAAAATATTAGATATAAATATTAAAACAGGAAATATAAGTTATGATAGTATTTTAGTTGATTTTGATAAATTAAAATTAAAATTAAAAGATGAAATATTATATATAAATACAAACAGTGGTTATATAATCTATGATAAAGAAAAAGTAGAATATACAAATATAAAAGCTAATATTAAAAATGAATTAATATCTTCAAATATTCAAAAGCTTTATCTAAAAGAGTATGATATCTCACTAAATAATAATAAAATTTTATTTAATCAAAAAACTGATAAAGTAAGTTTAAAATCTAATATTGTTGCAAGTGATGCTAAAGTGACTATAGATAGTAAATATGATATAAATAAAAATAAAAGTGAAGGTTATGTAAAAATTGATTCTTTCATTAAAGAGGATTTATTTGCTATTCGAAATAATGAATTTAAGTATGAATATGAAAAAAGTGCAGATATAATAAACTTTAGAATTGATAAATATGCTTTATTTTATACTAAATATGGAAAAGAAAAACATATAATTCAAATTAATAAATTTTCACCATTATTAAGAAAGATAAAGTTTTTGAAAAATGTTTCTAATAACTCTAATATTAGAATCCAAACAACAAATAATTTTAAATCAACAAATATATATCTATCAAAAGCAGAGTTTGATATAGATGATAAAAAATTTGATAAATATAATAATCAAAAATCTAAGTATACATATTTACCTAAAATAGATATGGATATTTATAAAAGTAAAATTGCATATGATGGGAGATATATTTATATTAAAACTGCAAAAGTTAATGTAGTAGACAATAAAACAAATATACATATTATGCCTCTAAATGATAGTGGTAAAATAGATATAAATGTAATAGGTAAACATATAAAAGTTGATGCAAGAAATTTAAGTTCTAAGTTTTTAAATAGAGTAATGAAAGAAAATAGATTTAAAGGTGGAACGATGGATTTATATATAAATGCGACACCAAGAGATGTTAATGGAAAAGTTAAATTTCATAAAATTACAGTTAAAAATGTAAGAGTTGTTAATAATCTTATAGCATTTATAAATACTACACCTGCATATTTTAATCCAATATTAGCATTACCTACACTATTTCATTTAGGTGAGACAAATTTTAGTACAAATGGATATTTAATAAAAGAAGGAAATGGTAATTTTTCATATAATATAAAATCAAAAATATTAAAAATAACATCAATATATACAAAAGGTGTTATGGCTGATTTTAAAGGTAGTTTAACTGCTAATTTTGCAAAAAATAAATTAAAATCAAAAATAAAAGTAATATTTTTAAAAGATTATTCAAGAGTTATAAATAAAATACCAGTACTTGGATATATTATTGTTGGTAAAGATGGAAATTTTGAAACTCAAGTAGATATTGATGGTACTTTTGAAAAACAAACATTCCAAACACATTTACTAAAAAATACAACAGGAGGTATATTTAATATGATTAAAAGAACAATTTCTATACCATTGCTACCATTTGTAAAAGATAAGGAAAAATAATGGATAATATCTATGCACTAAATATTGAAAGAGCAGTTTTAAGCTCAATATTTTTTAACCCTGAGATAATTGAAGATCTACTTGGAATATTAAAGCCAAAAGACTTTTATCTTCCAGCACATAAAAAAATATTTGAAGCTATGGAACAGCTAAATATTGAAGATCTTCCAATTGATGAAGAGTTTATTAGAAACAAAGTTAGTTCAAAAGATGTTGATGATTCTATTATTATAGAGATCCTTAGTGCTAATGCTATTACAAATACAATGGCCTATGCAAAAGAGATTAAAGATAAATCGATAAAAAGAGAACTAATAGCCTTAGCTAGTGAGATAAAAAAAGTAACAATAGAAGATGAAGTAGCAGCTGCTAATGCTGTTGATTATGTACAAGAAAAACTATATAAAATTACAACTGATAGCACAAGTAGTGAGCTTAAAGATATGTTTAAAATAACTGCAGATACTTTAATCCATATGGAGAAAATGAAAGCTCAAGGAAATGCTTATCTTATAGGTCAAACAACAGGCTTTGATGCACTTGATAAAAAAACTACAGGATTTAATGAGGGTGACTTAGTTATTATAGCTGCTAGGCCTGCTATGGGTAAAACATCATTTGTTTTAAATACAGCATTACAAAATGTTGAAAATGGAGATGGAGTAATATTTTTCTCACTAGAGATGCCAGCAGAACAACTTATGATGAGACTAATTTCAGCAAAAACTAGAATACCTTTACAAAATGTAAGAAAAGGTGATCTTGATGATAAACAATGGAGTACAGTTACAAAAGCTTTTGAAGATCTAAATACAAAAAAATTGTTTGTAGATGATAGTGGGGCTGTTAATATTAACCAACTTCGAGCGAGAGTTCGAAAAATAGCAGGAAACCCTGATAATAAAATAAAAATGGTAATTATAGATTACCTGCAACTTATGAGTGGAACTGGCACAAAAGCAAGACATGAAGAGGTATCTGAAATAAGTAGAGGATTAAAATTACTAGCACGTGAGATGAATGTACCAATCTTAGCACTTTCTCAGCTAAACAGGGGTCTAGAAGCTAGACCAGATAAAAGACCAATGCTAAGTGATATTAGAGAATCTGGTTCTATTGAGCAAGATGCTGATATTATTATGTTTGTTTATAGAGATGATATATATAAAGAAAGAGATGAAGCAAGAAAAGAGAAAGAAGCAAAAGATAGAGGTGAATCTTATAAAAGTGCATTTATAAATAAACCAATTGAAGAAGCAGAGATTATTATAGGTAAACAAAGAAATGGACCAACAGGTACAGTAAAACTTGACTTCCATAAAGAGCTTACAAGATTTGTGGATAAAGATATGCCAAATGGTGCGGCACCTGTTATAACTACATTTGAATCAGTTTCAGATGCAGAAGTACCAACTAATATTGATATACCAGATGAGTTTGTTGATACAAATATTGATATTCCTGATGATTTTGTATCAGATGTGGATATGCCAGATATTTAAATATTGTTAAATTAATAGTTTATATACATTACTATAAATTGTTTAAATACAATTTTTTGGTAATAACTTTTATATATTAATAGTTAGACTTAATGAAAAATCTGAGTGCCTAAAAACTTAAGTAAACTTCGGTACTGTAATAGTTAAAAATGGTTTATTTATAAT